>ENA-OQCE01000956-OQCE01000956.1-human-gut-metagenome-genome-assembly--contig:-NODE-956-length-13124-cov-3.693699_pt1 | contig 13124 bp, 19 predicted proteins | sample MGYA00242495_ERZ504572 | MGnify/ENA primary metagenome ERZ504572 (study PRJEB26092, sample SAMD00036228) | human gut metagenome | host: Homo sapiens | study: EMG produced TPA metagenomics assembly of...
ATAATGCAAAAAGGACTCCCAAGGGCCATGTCAAAATTCTTAACTTAATGACAATTGCCTCAAAGAGTTCTTTTTTATTTGCCTTATAACACTTCAATTATTTGAATCACTCCATATGCTTTTGCCCTTTCACAAAGCTCCTATCCTTCCCTGCTTATTGTCCTTATTCTGCCTTCTCAATAGATATTATCTTCCCCTCAAACGGATCCACCTCTGAAATAGTACCTGTATACTTAACATTCACCTTATCTCCGCTTGCAACACCCTCGAGTCCGTCAGGCTTCTCATCGAAGGTAAAGCTGTATGGTGTATCCTTATCATCAGTCACTACAAACATGAAGTCCTTTATGTCATCGATTGTTCCTGTAAGCTCCTTCTCTTCCTGTGAGCCCTTTTCACCTTCATCCTTGGTATCAGCCTGCTTTGCACTTTCGGTACCTGCTGCCTTATCCTGCTTTGTATCGCTCTGTCCGCAGCCTGCAAACAAGCCGGCGCAAAGCATAGCTCCTATTACAATTGTAATCAGTTTTTTCTTCATTATGATATACCTCTTTCTTTATTTATAAGCACTACTATGAGTACGTTTTCTAAAGAGTACTCTTCTATCCACCTAAAGTAAATAGAATACATAAAACATTAAAAAAATCTTACGAATTACTGCTTTTTTGAGCCTCTTGCGAGCCTTGCAGGATACCATTTTTCAAACCATCCGGTAAATATGCCCATCAATACAGGCATCAAATTGTTTACGACAATAAGTGTAGCTCCAACACCTGCCTTTTTCAGCAGAAATGTCCACACTGCTGTCAACACGTATAATACTCCCCATGCCGCCGCAAGTATATAATTCGTCTTCATAAAGAGAGGATTTTTATGTGCGGCTTCACCGCCATAATTGTATTTCACATATGTTGCGCATAAAGGCTCCTTTGTCAGGCATGAAACCAGCCAGAACAGCCCAAACACCAGATATCCGATATCTGTTGATATGTCACCTGCTCCTGTCAGGCTTGCAATCGCAGAAAGTGTAGCAACAGCAACAATTGAGAGCTGATCCCATATTACAAATTTATGTTTTCTCATAATAAAAGGTATAGCGGATGCCACCAAAAGAGCAATCACAGAACCCTTTTCAGTATTGACAGAAACTGCTATCCAAAACGTAATCCATGGTATGAGCATTGTCATCATGGATGGATTTTTCTGCACCTCCACACCTTGTGATGTTTTTTCTGTCTCTTTGACTGCCGATGTACTTCCAAAAAATTTATCCCAGTTTACCATCAAGGAAAAATCACCTGTCACCGTATACATCTGCTTTCCCAATGCCTCTGCGCCACCTATCTCGCCTCGGGAAATAGCCGACCATACCGTAAAAGGCGTATCTATGCGTGTAGTCGCGGCAAGGCTTTGGTCAGTAAGCACCTCACTACCTTTATCATCAAGCTTTATTTGGTATGTATGCTTCAAATCGGTATAGCATATCTCAAGCACGCGTTCCTTTCCGTCATAGGTATCCTTATTGTATAATGCAGCCATCTGTCTGGTGAAAACAAGGTCATCCGCTTCCTTTTGTCCTTTTGTCCTGCTGATTCCCCAGCTGGCATCCGCCATACTTTCAAATACCTCCCTTGGATATAAAAGAGTATGGAGCGCCGCTTCTGTTTTTTCAGATATTTTTCCTGTGATGGCATATTCTGCCCCGGCACTTTTTACCGTAGCCAGATATTCGTCAGTCCTCTTTGACAGCTCTTTTACACGAAACAGCTCACCCTGACCACAAAATATGGTTGTATAATGCCCTTTTCCAAGGAAATGGTCAAACATCCGAAGTACACTGTCATAATTTCCCTCTGCAGAATAAAAGCCACAGGTAGAGATTAGCACATGCCTTTTGCCTTCCATGTCATATCTGCAATCATGGCTGCCGCTTCCGTATCCGTCATCCTTTGTACTCATAAACGGCAGGCTCATGGGAAGCTGCCTGTCAATTACGTTCTTTAGTATTCCCGGCACACTAAAATAGTACAGAGGAAACGACCACACAACAACATCCGCTTCAAGCATTTTCCCAATAACAGTCTGCATATCGTCATTTATGCAGCACACCCCCGGTGTCTTCTGCCAGCATGCAAAGCAGCCCTTACACGCTCCTACATTCATTGAGGCTACATGCATTTCATCAATAGATATAGCTTCATTTTTGCTCTTATATCCTTCTTTGAAGCCTTCTATAAAGCTGTTTGCAAGCCTTAACGAATTGCTTCGTTTGCCTTTTGGACTTCCGTTAATCAGAAGTATGTTCATGCTTTATGCCCTCCTGTAAGTATATAGTTAATTTTAGTATAGCGGATTGACAGACAGAAGGTCTTGCCCAGACAGCAAAAACCATGTCAGAGCTTTCTACAGAGGTCGAAAACATCCTGACTTCATTCAGAGATGAATTTGAGATGGTTAAAAATGAAACCGAAAAAATGACCTCATCCATTGAAGAAACGCTCCGTCTCATCCAGCTCACTCTTGAAAAGGTAATGCAGACCGATGAAAATGTTGAGAAATGTACCTCATTATATATCTGGCGGCTCATATATACATTGTAGCTGTGCTTCGTCCTCTATTCATATCACATATACTTGTATTTCTAGTACCAATTATACAACATATAGTGCCTAAAATCTATACTCTCGGCGCGAAATGTAGTTTTATGGTGTGAAATACATGATGGCAGTCAAAAAAAGGGAAAGTATTAAATACTTTCCCTTTCAAAATCTTATATATAGACTTTTTAAATTAGAACCTTTGTCTATTTTGCCTGCTCTGCGATAGCAGCCTGTGCTGCAGCAAGACGAGCGATTGGTACACGGAATGGTGAACATGAAACATAGTCAAGTCCAATCTTGTGGCAGAACTCAACTGATGAAGGATCTCCACCGTGCTCTCCACAGATACCAACGTGAAGGTTAGGATTAACTGGCTTTCCAAGCTTAATAGCTGTCTCCATTAATTTACCAACACCTGTCTGGTCAAGCTTAGCAAATGGATCGTTCTCGAAAATCTTGTTGTCATAGTAAGCGTTAAGGAACTTACCTGCATCATCACGAGAGAACCCGAATGTCATCTGTGTAAGGTCGTTTGTACCGAAGCAGAAGAAATCAGCCTCTGTAGCGATCTCATCAGCTGTAAGAGCAGCTCTTGGGATCTCGATCATTGTACCAACATGGTACTTGATGTCAGCATTTGCAGCAGCGATCTCAGCGTCAGCTGTCTCAACTACAATCTTCTTAACGAACTTAAGCTCTTTGATCTCACATACTAATGGGATCATGATCTCAGGCTCGATATCCCAGTCTGGATGAGCTTTCTTTACATTGATAGCTGCACGGATAACAGCCTTTGTCTGCATCTTAGCAATCTCAGGATATGTAACTGCAAGACGGCATCCTCTATGACCCATCATTGGGTTGAACTCATGGAGTGACTCACAGATAGCTTTGATTTCCTCTACTGACTTATTCTTAGCCTTTGCAAGCTTCTCGATGTCAGCCTCCTCTGTAGGAACGAACTCATGAAGAGGTGGATCAAGGAAACGAATTGTTACTGGGCATCCCTCAAGAGCCTCGTATAATTTCTCGAAATCTCCCTGCTGATATGGAAGAATCTTGTTAAGAGCTGTCTCTCTCTCCTCTACTGTATCAGAGCAGATCATCTCACGGAATGCAGCGATTCTCTCTGGATCGAAGAACATATGCTCTGTACGGCAAAGTCCGATTCCCTCTGCACCAAGCTCACGAGCCTTCTTAGCATCTGCAGGAGTATCTGCATTTGTACGAACCTTAAGTCTTCTGAACTCATCAGCCCATGCCATAACACGTCCGAACTCACCAGCGATTGAAGCATCAACTGTTGGGATGATTCCAGCGTAGATGTTACCTGTTGTACCATCGATAGAAATCTCAGATCCCTCTGTGAATGTCTGTCCTGCAAGTGTGAACTTCTTGTTCTCCTCGTCCATATTGATATCACCACAACCAGATACACAGCATGTTCCCATACCACGTGCAACTACGGCTGCGTGAGATGTCATACCACCACGAACTGTAAGGATACCCTGAGCAGCTTCATTCCTGTGATGTCCTCTGGAGATGTCTCAAGACGTACAAGTACGACTTTCTCTCCTCTTTCAGCCCATGCCTCAGCATCGTCAGCTGTGAATACAACCTTACCACAAGCAGCTCCCGGAGATGCTCCAAGACCCTTTCCAAGTGGAGTTGCAGCCTTAAGTGCAGCAGCATCGAACTGTGGATGTAATAATGTATCAAGGTTACGAGGGTCGATCATTGCAACAGCCTCAGCTGGTGTCTTATGTCCCTCATCTACTAAATCGCAAGCGATCTTAAGAGCAGCTGGAGCTGTTCTCTTACCATTACGGCACTGAAGCATATAGAGCTTCTTGTTCTCAACTGTGAACTCCATATCCTGCATATCATGGTAGTGATTCTCAAGAGTCTCACAAACCTTAAGGAAATCAGCGTATGCCTCTGGGAACTCCTGCTCCATCTGAGCGATTGGCATTGGAGTACGAACACCGGCAACAACGTCCTCACCCTGTGCATTGATAAGGAACTCACCCATAAGCTTGTTCTCACCAGTTGCAGGATCACGTGTGAATGCAACACCTGTACCTGACTCGTTATTTAAGTTACCGAATACCATAGGCATTACGTTAACAGCTGTTCCCCATGAATAAGGGATATCGTTATCTCTTCTATAAACATTTGCACGTGGGTTGTCCCATGAACGGAATACAGCCTCGATAGCAAGCTTTAACTGCTCTACAGGATCTGAAGGGAAGTCTGTTCCTAACTGATTCTTGTACTCAGCCTTGAACTGCTCTGCTAACTCTTTAAGGTCAGCTGCTGTAAGGTCTACGTCAAATTTAACACCTCTGTCCTCTTTCATCTTGTCGATGAGCTGCTCGAAGTATTTCTTTCCTACCTCCATAACAACGTCTGAGAACATCTGGATGAAACGTCTGTATGAATCATATACGAAACGCTCGAATGCTGGATCTGGGTTACCAGCGATCATAGCTGCAACAACATCATCATTAAGACCAAGGTTAAGGATTGTATCCATCATACCCGGCATTGAAGCTCTGGCACCTGAACGAACAGATACGAGAAGAGGATTCTTAAGGTCACCGAATTTCTTTCCGTTAACCTCTTCCATCCATTTTACACCTTCCATAGTCTGAGCCATAATCTCATCATTGATCTTACGTCCATCCTCGTAGTACTGTGTACAAGCCTCAGTAGTGATTGTGAAGCCCTGTGGTACAGGAAGTCCAATCTCTGTCATCTCAGCGAGGTTAGCACCCTTACCACCGAGAAGATTACGCATGGTCATGTTACCCTCTTTGAAGGTATATACCCACTTGTTTGCCATTTTGCAATTCCTCCTAAATTTTATTTCTGGTATGGTAAAAAAACCATCCATATACTTGATTAATGTGTGCACTCATACAAGCGCACACATTAATAATACCATAATTTCAGCAAATATCAACTAATTTTTATTATCTTTTCCCTTATGTTTCATACTATTTTTTTGAACACGGACAGACTTAACATTCTTTACTATGACAAATATCATAATTGCAAGAATTGCAACTATCCCAAGCGCACCAATAGCCAGCGGAACGGCCATTCCACTCTCACTAATCATGGTGGCAAGCGGTACCTGCTCATCTGCTATATCATGCTTATTGTCGTTTGCCGCCTGCGGTACCTGCTCATCTGCTATATCAGTATTTGGCTGTGCCTGCGGTGCCTGGATTCCATCCTGCGGATCATTCTGTCCGTCAGGCACTATTGTGTTTGCGGCATTTGCTCCATCTGCAGCTCCGTTATTTGCCGCTCCTGCTGCATTGCCTGCCCCGGCTGCATTTGCAGCTCCTGCGGCTGCCTGATTGCCGCCTGCCGCAGTATTGTCATTTGCTCCATTTCCGGCAACCGCCATGCTTGATGCAGCCCTTGAATATACAAAATTGAACACGTTTTCTGATGTATTTGACGACAGCTTTCCTGTCTGATTATAGCTGTCCGGAATATATCCATCTATATACAGATAAGCTATAACCGGCTCATCGCCCACATTACCATAATAGGTACGGCTTTCAGCAAGCTTATTGCCATCTGTATCCACATAGTTGACTGTATACTCAGCAAGCTCGCCCGGTATGCCGTATGCTACAACATAGTCCTGATCTCCCGATACGAGAAAAGCCGACTGTGCAACCGTATTATTGTCACGGCCGCTTAATCTGATTCCCTTTACGTAGTACTTGCTGTTTTCATTAAGTGCACACTGCCCTGTGCATCACAGCTGATGACATCTCCATATTCAAGACCTGTGACAATTATTTTGTCTCCTTTAGCAGAAACAGAAACCGAAGCCTCATTGCCTGATGCCTTGCGCACCTGCACACCACCGTTTATGCTTCCCTGACCTCCGGCTGAGAAGGAAACAGTGTATGTATATGAAAATGCCTGACATCTTTTGTCTGTGAGAAAACACCGGTTATGACAACAAGAGCTGCAAGAAAATATTTAAGCAATCTTTTCATTTTGCTTAGCCCCCTTTCTGTCACTTACGAAAGCCAGTATCATCAAAATAATACCAATAACAAACACTACAGCTGACGCTATTGACCAAATATCTCCGGTCTTCACCTTGCTCGTTGTAGTTGTAAATGTAGGTGGATTTTGCGAAGTCGGATTTGAATTGTCCTCCACAGCAAAGTTCATCATGAGCTTTGCGAGTGTATCCTGATATATATTACCCTGACTCTCTCCGTCAAGTCCTACTAAAAGCTTCACACTGCCTCCCTCTCCAGGCTCTAATGTCTTTAAATAAAAGAACTTATCCAGAGAGTTTGTAGCCTCATTGAGTCCTTTTCCGGCTGTTGCCTCCTTCTCTCCACCTACACTGGTGCTGCTGTATATAGTGTCCTCTTTTCCATCCGGTCCTACGAAAGTAAGAATATATGAGTATCCACATTTTCAGCCACAGCCTGTGTATCCTCAAGACTCTTTAATACATCATTGGACATATACCATTTCGTCGAAATACTGCTGTTATTCTTTATATCAACGGAAAATGTTACAGAATCTCCGGGCTCCATCTGTGAGACAGAGGCTGCTATTTTATTTGAATCAAATGAGCTGACCATCTCCTTGCCTGTAAACTCACACGAGCCGGCTGCAGTAGTATTCTCATCTGCAAATACAGTGCATATTGAGCCAAGGATAAACAACATGCATGATAATAATGCGATAAATTTTTTCATATTGTCCTCCTTTACTCTAAGCTTAGTGCCCCATCATCTGATATATTTACATCAACACCCCACGCACTCTTAATTGCGTCCTTTGCATTGTGTGTCTGTACTGCATCAACAGTTGCCTCCAGCACAAATTGCGCACCATCATATTCATAGGTAGTAGTGATGGTTGTAAGTCCGTTATCATCAGTCTGTGATGTCTGACCCACAATGGTTGCAATATCGCCGGATATACTGATTTTGTCTGTAAAATCAGTGGATGTCTGACCTTTTTTTAAAATAGAATTGTAGTAAAATACATTTCGCTCTGTAGTCTCAGCACTCTTATCCTCTGTCCAGCCATCGTTTGTAAAATCAATCTGTATCTTTGATGGATCAAGGTTTGAAAGCTTATCACCTGTCTCCTTGTCTGCCCAATATTGCTGCACAGTCACTCTCACATACTCATCTATCGAACCGCTGTTTTTGACAGCAAGCTTCTCATCGTACTTTTTGTCGAGAATCATTTTTTCATCTCCGGCATTCTTTAGCATATCTCCAAGCAGCACTCCTGTTGCCTCGCTCCAGTCATCATCCTTATGCTTATAATCACGCCAGCTCACATCATTGCCATTCTCAGTCAAAGTAACACCGATGGATTTGATGTCAATCTGAGCCAGATAATTATCACTCATATATGTAAGAGTCGCTTTTGTAGATCCAATCGTCGATGCTGCAAGCATTATCGCAGAGGATGCTACAAGTATAATTGGAAGTTTTCTCTTCATTACTCTTCGCCCTCCTCTTTATCATATTGTGCTGTCGCATCCCATTTTGCATCAGGTGCGACACACGGATTGCCATTCTCATCATATGTGACAGGAGCACACTCCTGAACCACAACTACATTGAAGCTGGTCTTTACCTTTTCACTAACTGTGATAGCTGCAACAATCGGCTCGGTTTTGCCACCAACCGGCACTACCTGACTGTAATACCAGTAGCCATCATCTGAAAGGCTCCAGTTTGAGCCTGATGCCTGTATATCAAACTGGCTTGCTGCAATTACCTTTACCCTGACAAAACAGTCTGCTTTTCCTGTATTCTCAATCTCAATAGTTTTCTTCCAGTCCTTAAACTTCTCCTTGACATCAGTTGTAGGACCGATATCTACTGAGATACCGCCCTTTGCCGTAGCATAGGTTGTAAAATATGCCAGTGTCGGTTTAACTGAAACACCACAGACAATGAGTGTTGCAGCAAAGGCTGCACATACAAGAATACGGTGATTTCTATTAAGTTTTTTACAAGACTCTGATAATTTTTTCATTAATTCTGCACCCATTCCCATCCGGTTCCGTCATACTCAAAATGGTTTACGACACCGGTACTATAAATCAATTTGTCGTTGTAATCGTTTGTGAAATCAACATCTGCGGTCTCACCGGCCACAATCTGTGTCTCTATGCTGTCAGAGGAGGTCACCTGATAACTGCCTGCGGCATATACCTCCTTTACTATCACCCTTGACCCTGCCGGAATATTGTCAATAACTACACTCTTAGACCCTGTACTGTCAAATCTGATTGATGCAATATCTGAAAACACCACATTGCCATCCCTGTCATAGGCTCAACATCAAATGCAAACACCGGCTCCCCGAGTGCTGTATTGTATGTCTTTAATGTTTTATTAATCTGTAGGCTTCCCATAAGACCGGTCTGTTCAGGCTTCAGCTCGATATCGATATCATCATATATCCATGAATCTGAGCCGCTTCCTGTCATAGCAAACTCATTATTAGGAGCCGAAATCAGATACGGCACAAATGTGTATCCAAATCTTGCCGAATTAGCCGGCTTTGCATACACCAGATACAGTCCCGTCTTAACGCCTGTGACGTTTCCCCTTCCGTTTGAAACATCTATTGCCTCATCTGCTGTCAAAGAACCTTTGTCTACAATGTCCGCAGCTGTCTTTGCCATCTTTTCCCAATCATCTGCGGTAGTTTTACTGCTGATATCTGATATAGATTTAGCCAGCTCATCAAACTGCTTCGTTGCAGTGTATACATCGTTCTCATCTACATCTGCCACTCTGTAAAGCTCTACGGGAAAATCCACAGTATACAAATCCTCCATGTATCAGGGATATCAACTGTTATAGAGCATTTCTTATCAATATCAATATGCGTCCTTGCAAAAATGCTTCCACATGGCAGAGAAAACAAGGCTATCGCTGCTATAGCTATACTGACAGCTCTTTTTAAACTATTGTGCATTTTTCCTCCTTCCTGATTCTATCTGAATCTATACAATATCGTTTTACTAAGTATCTTACAAATTATAATATACAAAACCAGAAACAGAATGCCAAGCACTATGGCTTCATGTAACGGCTGTACCTGCTTTACATCCTCGACAATAAGTCCCTGTGCATCATTTGCAATCCTGTGCCCCCTGATAAGAAGCCTGTGGGAATTCACACCATACGGTGTACATGTGATAAGTGTACAGTAATCCTGCCCTTCCTCAATCTTTAAGTCATTAAGCTCATCAGGTAAAACAATCCTTATCTGATCAACCTCGTAGGTCAGTGTCTCGCCAAGCACATACAGCTTGAATGTGTCACCCTCCGCCATCTGGTCAATATCCGTAAATAGCTTAGATGACGTAAGTCTCTGTGTCCTGAAACAGCACAATGTGTGCTTGCTCCGCCAACCGGAAGCGATGTGCCCTCGATATGGCCAACACCTATCTGAAGTATTGTATTGTCTGTGCCGTGGTAAATCGGCAATGAGACATTGATGGACGGAATCTCAACATAGCCCATGACTCCTGTGCCAGATACATCAAGTAGGCTTTCATACTCTGCTCTGTCCGAATCAGACATATCATATCTGTCCTGCTTGCTTAAAAGCTTTTCATTGTAAGCCTCTGCCGCCTGTCTCATTTCTTCAAGCTTTTGTTCATCTGTATTGTCTACTGCATCGACATAGCTTGCGATTGCCCTTGACTGATGGAATGAATTCCAGTAATCACTCACCGTCGGGTATAGCAGTAAGGACAGTCCTGCAAGAAACACTATGACAAACAAAATAGTTGATAATTTTCTTCTCATAGCACTCTCCTTACTGTTATCATTTGCATAATATAATTATGCCTATTGTAACTGCCACGAACCACTAAAGTGGCTCATGGCAGTTATATTTTATCATAAAATGATATTATTTAACACGCTTCTTTGTTACAAGAACAATTCCGCCACCGACTACTAATATAGCACCGATTACATAAATTGCAACACGTCCGGCACCACCGGTTGCAGGAAGGACTGAGCCCTTAAAGTTCTGTACAGGTGTGCTTAAGCTGCCCTCAGCTTTATCAGCTTTAAGTGTAATATTACCGGTCACCTTATCTCCGCTTAATGAATTAAGCTCAGGAGCATCAGACTCAATTGAGTGGTCTGCCTTGATTGTGAATTCAATATCGTTTGCAGTGTTGTAGCCATCAGGAGTCTTTGTCTCCTTAAGTACATAATCACCGTCATCAAGTCCGCTGAATGTGAAGACATCATTCTTATCACCGGAAATTACCGCTTTGATTTCTTTGTCTGCTTCACCTTTAATCTTTTTGTAAAGAGTAACTCTGCACCATCGAGTGCTTCGTTCTTCTCATTTACCTTGTTGATTACAACCTTGTATGTAAATACGATTACTGTATCCTCCGGAGTCTCACCTTTGTCTCCCTCACCACCATTGTTAGGGTTGTTAGAGAACTCAAGCTTAACCTTATTTGGGTTTCCTTTTGAACCGATAACAGCATTTTTATTGAGAGTTGCTTTGTACTCAACTACAATCGTATCACCATTTTTCGCTTCAAATTTCTCTGCTAAAATATTGTCACATGTAAAAGTAAGCTTTTTGCTAGCTGCGTCATAATTTGTTTTAAAGAATGATGTAACATCCTTATCACCTAATTTAACAGTAACAGTTCCTTTATTGAAATCAAGTCCCTGTGAAAGAGTATCATCAACTTTGAGGTAATATGACTTATATGACTCAACATTTGCAGGTAATGTAGCTGTAAGCTGGAATGGAACTACATCTCCGATATCATAATCGGCTGAATCCTGCCATTCTGTTGTATCACCTGTTGTGTCGTTTGTGTCTTTTACTTTCTTCTCAACAGAAGGTACATCTGTCTTTGGTGTAATTGTTGTATCAGCAACGATATTGAGGATATACTCTGTGTAAGCCTCGTCACCTGTTAAAGAGCTATCCTTATCCTTGATGAGATAGTAACCAGGCTCAAGTCCTGTAATCTCAGTCTTGGCATTGTCCTGTGCTACTGAAACAGAACCTGCTACTGTAGTGCTTAAAGCTGAAGCAATTTTCTGTGCCTCTGCCTTAAGATCTGAAGAGTTCATTCCTGAAAGCTTCTCTACATAAGCTTTTACATCCTTAGCAAGATCTGTCTTTTTTTCTGCCTTGATACCGGTACCCCAGTCAACGTTTGAAAGTGTTGTCTGTGATTTTGAAAGATCTCCCTTTAAAATCTGGTAAGCCTCATAAGTGTGGCCTGCCTTTGCCTCATTAACCGTGATGGTAAATGTTTTTTTGGCGCCTTCGCCCTCAGCAAATACTGTAACGCTCATTGCAAGTGTAAGTATCATTGCAAGAACTAAAGCAATGCTTCTTTTGATCGTTTTCATATTGCATTCTCCTTTTTATAATGTTTCATGTTTTTTATAGAAAAGTGTTATTACGGCTATTGCTATAAGCACAACTCCACTTAACATATACAACCATCTGTTACCGCTTCCACCTGTTTCCGGAAGCTCATACTCTATGAGTTGTTTGTAATCTCAACAGTACCGGACTCTATTGCATTGGCGCTGCCCGGTGCAACGTTTGCATCGGTCTTTGACATTTGTGTACCATTTATATCCTTAAATATATATGAAACATCATAGCCTGACATACTGTTGTTCTGATTTATTCCAACCTCTGTCACATAATATTTATATGTGGTACCGGTCAGAATACCATTTTCATTTACATCCTGCAATGGCAGATTTTCAAATACATATGACCATTCACCTGCCGAATCAGCTGTCACCTCAACCGGACTGCCATACTTCTTATCATTACCAGCCGAATCCACCTGATGCAGCTGCAGATAAATCTTTCCATCAGTCTTGTCTAACGGATTATTCTTTGAATCAGTCCATTTTTTATCGACTGAAATGCTGGTGGTCGCAACTGCTACATCCTCATAATAATACGGTGTATTTACCTTTGCCATATCACTTCCCTGTAATGAGCTGTTTTCAGCTACAACAGGATGTGCTGAGTTATCTGCACTGAAATAGAAATACTCCTTGTGTGGCTCTGCCGAGAGTATGTAACCATCCGGTGCCTTTGTCTCAACTATGTAATACTGTGTATTATACTCCAGATTGTCAGTACTCATACTGATATCAATTCTGCCGTTCTTATCGGTGGTATACTTACCTAACGGCGTATAAGAGCCATCCGGTGTGTATCCAAACAATTCAAACTCAGCGCCCTCAAGCTGCCTTCCATAATCATTCTTATCTACCTTATACAAGGTAAATGTATTGCTCTTAATTACTCCGGCAGATGATTTTGACTCTTTGTAAACTGTCCGGTTATCCTTTCTGTCTTCTCCCTTTTCGATGCCCTCAAGCTTTGCTGTATTGCTGACATCCATTATAATCGGACTGTGTTCACCAGGAGTACCAATAACCTGTGCATTGACCTGATAAGTATATGTCAGCA
>ENA-OQCE01000958-OQCE01000958.1-human-gut-metagenome-genome-assembly--contig:-NODE-958-length-13085-cov-11.466816_pt1 | contig 13085 bp, 12 predicted proteins | sample MGYA00242495_ERZ504572 | MGnify/ENA primary metagenome ERZ504572 (study PRJEB26092, sample SAMD00036228) | human gut metagenome | host: Homo sapiens | study: EMG produced TPA metagenomics assembly of...
TGGTTTTACGGTGTGTCTAGCAGCTAAACCCATAAACCTTATAGGTTGTTCGTTTAGCTGTTGGGAAGCATAGTAGACACCAAAGCTAGTAATGCAATAGGAAATAGGAGATTATTGCAAGTTGATTAACCATCTTGACCGGAACGGGTATTTTCAAAGCCAATTTTTCGGTAGAATTTCAACGGACTAAAAGACCGAAAGGCAGCACTATATATGTTGGTTTCCACAAAGGGCAGATATGCCCTGCGCGTTATGGTCGACCTGGCCGAGCATCAGGCGGCCGGTCGCATCCCGCTCAAAGAGATCGCGGCGCGCCAGGGGATTTCGGAGAAGTACCTCGAGAATATTCTGGCTACGCTCGTGCGCGCAACATGCTCTCGGGCATGCGCGGCAAGGGCGGCGGCTATGTGCTCACGCGCCCGCCCGAGCAGTACACGGTGGGCGAGATCTTGCGCCTGACCGAGGGCAGCCTGGCGCCGGTCGCCTGCCTGGATGGCGACTGCAAGGGTTGTTCGCGCTCTGACGAGTGCCCCACGCTCGACGTGTGGAAGAACCTGGACAAGCTCATCAACGACTACCTCGACGGTGTGACGCTTGATCAACTTGTCGCTCCCAACGAAGGCTACGACTACGTGATCTAGCCCACCTGCCATTTGGGGACGGGGTGGAAATGGCAGATTCTCTCGCCCTTTGAGACTTGGCAAATAAGAAGGCCGCCCATTTTTGCGATGGGCGGCCTTCGTTTTGGGCTGTTGAGACGGGCGCGGCCGGAATGGCCGTTTTAGCCCTCGGCGATGCTGTCGAGGATGCTGCGCATGATGGACACCAGGATGCTGCCCATAAAGGCCGATCCAAAGCTGGCGATGGAGATACCCGCGCCCAGCAGATTGACCGACAGATAGCTGGCCAGCTCGAGCATAAAGCTGTTGACTACGAGCTGAAAAATACCCAGCGTAATGATCGTGAGCGGCAGCGAGATAACCGTGAGGAACGGCTTGACGAGCGAATCGACGATGTTCAGGAACAATCCCACGAAGCGAAACAGACCCAGGCCTCGGCAAAACCGAAGGCTGGATGCCGGGAACGAGGAACGTGGCAATCGCGATGGCGATCGAGGTAAAGAGCCAGTTAAGCATAAAGCGCATGGTGTGAATCCTTTCTTGCGCATGGCGTGGTGGGGGAGCGTGAGAGGCACATGCCATTGCAACTCGGATAGATGCTCGGGCACGGCTCTGTTTGGGCGCCCATTGTCTCAGATATTCGTGGAGCTTGCGTGCGCATTCGGTTTCAAAACGGCGTTCGTCCTGAAAAACGCGCCGCTGGCAGAGAGTCTTGTCGCTTTAGTTTGGTGGTGTGCTACACTGCTACGGGCAAAAGCCACAGGCGTTGCCCTATTGCATAGAACGGGCGAACGATGCCCGATGTCAGTATCAACTTCGATGCCTTATGGCGGGTTTGGCGGTGATCGATGAATATCGAGAACATGTTTGACAAGCCTGATGTCAAGCAGCTGGTCCACGCATTTAGTCTTTTGGATGACGAGAAGGATATCCAGGCGTTTTTGACCGATATCTGCACGCCGCGCGAGATCTGCGATCTTTCGCAACGTCTGCAGGTTGCGCGTTATCTGGATGAGGGCGAGCCTTATGTTGAGGTTCAGGCCCGCACCGGCGCTTCGTCCACTACCGTGAGCCGCGTTTCAAAGGCACTCAACGGCGAGTACGGCGGCTATCGCAAGATCCTCATCAAGCTGGAGGATGGCGAGTAGGCCAGCGACAACAATGAATTACGAAGAACCGTCCCTCCGGGGGCGGTTTTTTGATCCCTTGGGGACGGAGGAAATCTGTTGGCGTGGGGCAAATCTGTCCGCGTGGGCGGGTAGGATGGATGCATTGATTATTGCGAACGGTTTGAGTGGAGGACCATGCCTGTTCGAATCTATACCACCAATACCGGTACGGACTTGAGCGATGCCGAGGCGGCGCTGCTTGCCGACCTTATTGCCCGCCACGGGCGTGCCGTGCTGCTGGCGCCAACGTTTGCCGAGCTCGACCTGTGCCGTCATGATGCGGCGGAAGCCGGCGTTTCGCTGGGTATTGACTACAAGACGCCTACATCGTGGCTTCGCTCGCTTTGGGAGCTTTTGGGCGACGGGCGCGGTTTCGTCGACAACCTGCAGCGCCAGATGCTGTTTTCGGACATGGTAGCGCGTCTCGACGACGCCGACCTGCAGCCGCTTTCGCGCAGCCAGGGCACGGTGCGTATGCTCGCGCGTATGGCTCGCGATGTGCTGCCGGGTGTGGCAGGGACAGGTGCCGAGCGTTGCTGCGACAACGTTTGCAAGCCCAAGCCCAGAAGCGACGCCGAGGCTCGCGTGTTTGAACTTTTGTGCGCCTATGCGCGCGGTTTGGACCGTCGAGATATGGTCGAGCCCTGCGAGGCGGCTGACATTATGGCCGGCGCTTTGGCCGACAACCTGCCGGGGTGCGCCCGCGCCGTTTGCGTGCGCGGCGTCACGTCATTTACGTATAGCCTGCTCGAGCTGCTGTCCGCCGTGGCAAACAACGGGGGAGAGGTTGTCGTGCTGCTTGCCCGCGAGCAAGCGGCGATGCGCGAGGAGCTTGCCGCGGCATTTGATGTCCGCGGTGTGCTGTTTGAGATCGCGCCGCTGGACGAGGATGCCGGCGCTCCCGCGATTGCTCCAAAGTCCGTCGTACGTCCTGCCTTTGTGGAAGTCGCCGGGCCCCATGCCCGTGCCCGTGTCTATGCGGACGTCATCGATAAGATGGTGAAAGCGCGCAAGGAGTCCAAGGTCAACGATGCCGCCTCCGCACCCGTCGATCCCGTGCGCGTACTCGTGGTGTCCGCCCGGGCACCCCAGCTGTTCGGCGAGCTTGCCGCTCGTTTGGCGGCGCGCCACGTTGCTGCCGAGACGGCCGAGTTCACGGCGTTTTCCCAATCCATTGCGGGCAGGCAGTTCACGGCGCTCGCCAACCTGATCGAGCGTATGAAGGCCGCCGACGAAGGGGCAGCTTCTAAGACTGAGTGGTGGCCCGCTCCGGAGCTTACCGACTGGATTTACAGCCCGCTTTCGGGTGCCGACGCCGCCAGCGCGCGCACGTTCGACAAGAATATGCGACTGTCGCGCAGCAAGACCACTGCGGGCGTCAAGAGCCTGCTGCAGAGCGTGCAGGGCCAGGTGAGGGGCGCGCGTAAAGCGGCGAGCGACGAGAACTGGTTTAAGAGCGTGCCGTGCGTGATCTCGGACGTGTTCCAGGCGCTGTGGCGCGACAAACCCGTGACGGCGCTCAAGGCCATGCTTGCCGTTGCCGAGGCACTGCCCGATCGCGCACTTGGCGGTCTCGACGGTCAGGCCCGTCGCCAGGCGGAGGTGGCCCTGCTGCGCCACGTCATCGACATCCTTATGAATGACGCCCGTGCGCTCAACGTGTCGCAGGCCGCGACCGTGCCCGTGCTCGATGACATTCGAACCAAGGTGGACAAGCGTAGCGCCGCCTACGATTACGAGACCTACGAGGTTGACCGTGCGCCACGCGCCCAGGTTCGCTTTGCTTCGCTTGCCGATGCGGCGGCTCTGCGCCCCGGCAGCTACGATGCCGTGCTGTTTGCCGATGTCGATCTGGACAGCTATCCGCTCTCACACGAAGAGGGGCCGCTGACCACGCTGACGGCGAGCCTCGGTCGCGAGGACGTGACGCTTGAGCCTGCGGCCTTGCTGCGCGCACGCTTTGGCCGCGCGATACAAGCGTCGCGTGGTCCGGTTACGCTCGCCCGTGTGACCCACGATCGTCAGGCGCGCGAGTGCTATCCGGCGGCCGTGTGGACCGAGTTGCGGGCGCATGCCGAGGCCGCTAACGATGCTAAGGCCGCTGACGCCGACAAGGCCGCTGACGACGCTAAGGCCGTTGGCGCCGACAAGGCGAAGTGTGTGGGTGAGGGCGATATCGTAAGGGACTTCGATCCCGCGGCAGGCGAAGGTCTTAGGCGCGAGCGCGTGACCTGCGAAGCCCCCCAGCATCTGAGCGATGAAGCCATTCCGTATCTGGTCCTGCGCCGTCGCGATGGCGAGGGCGAGGATGCGCCGCTGGTGCCGCGCCTGACGTCTGCCTCGCAGATCGAGGCCTATTCGACCTGCCCGCTATGCTGGTTCGTGTCGTATCGCGTGAAGCCCCAGTCCATTGATGCGGGCTTTGGAAACATGGAGAAGGGCAACTTTGTCCACGATGTGCTGGAGCACCTCCATGCCCGCCTGCCCCAGGAGGGCATGGAGCGCGTGACACCCATGAATCTGCCGCGCGCGAAGGAGCTGCTGCACGAGGTCTTTGCCGAGACCCTGGCCGAGCACGCCGGCAAGCGCGGTACCGAGGGCCCGCTGGTGCCGCTCTCCCCGGTGGAGGAGCGCCAGGTGGCCGAGATTTTGCCGCAGCTGGAGGGCGTGCTTGCCTACGAGTCCGAGGCGCTCGCGCCCTTCGCGCCGCGCTACCTGGAGTTTGCGTTCAACGAGCTCCGGGTCGAGTATGCCGGTTGGCCACTCGGTGGGCGCATCGACCGCGTTGACGTGGATGCCGAGAATCGCGCCGTGGTAATCGACTACAAGCATCGTTCGGGTGTCGAGGAGTTTAAACTCGCCGACCCCACGGTGCGCGACGAGGAGTCGGGCGAGGCCCCCATCGACGACCCGCGCTGCTGCCGCCCCATACCCAGACACTCATCTACGCGCAGGCCATGCGTCGGGCGCTGGATCTGGATACCCGCGCCGCGCTCTATTTTTCGACCAAGGGCGGCAAGCCCGCGCTGCGCGGTGCGGCGAGCGCCGAGTTGCTTGAGGAAGAGCGCGGCGACGGCCGCATCCCAGGCCTTAAGAAGGGCTTTCCCGGCGAGGGCGGCAACATGGACTTCGATGCGCTGCTCGATCGCGTGGAGACCGGTATCGCCGAGCGCCTGCGCGAACTCGAGGCGGGCAACGTGGCTGCTGTCGACCCGGCGTCGACGCAGGCCGCGCATGCGCGCTGCTCGTATAACCATGAAGGAACGTTTGTAAGGAGGGACGTGTAGACCATGGATCTTTCGACCTTGATGCCGCAACAGCTGCAGATCGTCAAGACGCTCGACCGTCCGCTGTTTGTCTCGGCGGGCGCCGGCTCGGGCAAGACCTTTACCCTCACGCGCCGCATCGTCTACGCGCTCTCGCCCGAATCCGGTCCGTTCGTTGAGCATTTGGACCAGGTGCTCGCCATTACCTTTACCAAAGATGCCGCGGCCGAGATCCGTGACCGCGTGCGCCGCGCGCTCATCGACGAGGGCATGGACGAGGAGGCCCTGACCGTCGACGACGCATGGATCTCGACCATTCACGGCATGTGCTCGCGTATCCTGCGCGCGCACGCGTTGGAGCTGGGCATCGATCCCGAGTTCACGGTGCTCATCGATACCGACGAGCTTATGGACCAGGCTGTTGAGCATGTGCTGGGTCGCGCGACGGCACCCGATGCCGCCCCCGAGCTCGCGGCATCGCTCAAGGCCCTCTACGCCTGGTATCCCATGGCGGGCGAGGGCGGCCCCTTTGGCGCCGGCACGACCATCAAGGGTCTGGTACGCGACCTGCTGGAGCTCTCGAGCCAGTTGCCGGGCGGCATGGACGATGTGTGCGTGGCGCGCGGCCAAGCTGACACTTCGGCGCTTGCCGACGCCTATCGCGCGGCGTTGGGTGCGAGCAAGGCCGCGACCGAGAAGGCACAAGTGGCACTCGACGCCATCGACGCGTTTGAGGCGAGCGGTAAAACCATGGAGGATGCGGCGCGGCTCATGATGTCGTGCACCATGCCGCGGGCGAGCAAGGCGTTCCCCAAGGAGCAGGTCGAGCTGCTCAAGGCCGAGGCCGCCGATGCATTTATCAATATCGTGCTTGCCTGCGGTGGCCCGGCGCTCGATGCACTGGTGGACTTGGCCCGCTCTGTAGAGGCTGAGTACCGCGCACTGAAGGCCGGCCAGTCTGCCCTCGACAACAACGACCTGCTGCGCATGGCCTACGAGGCGCTGCGCGACTACCCGGCCATTCGAGCGGCATATGAGGGCCGCTTTAAGATGGTCATGATCGACGAGTTCCAGGATACCGACCAGATGCAGGTCGATTTGATTCGCTATCTGACGGGTGCGGGGGAGCGTGCGCTGTGTACCGTGGGCGATGCGCAGCAGTCGATCTATCGCTTCCGCGGCGCCGAGGTCGAGGTGTTCCGTCGCCAGGAGCGCAAGGTGGGCTCGTCTGCTGCGCCCGAGGCGACTGCCGTCGCCGACGCCCTGCTGGCGAGCTCGTTAAGCTCGTGCGCAACTTCCGCAGCCACGACGAGGTGCTGCGCTATGTGGCACGCGTCTTCGACGGCGATGACGGCGGCCTGATGCAGGGCTTTTTGGATCTTGAGGCGAGCGACGGCCGCAAGGACACGCTGGTGGCAGACGCCTCGCGTCGCCAGGCCCTCTTTGTTGCCGGCGGCAGTACGCAGGAACGTACACAGGCCAAGGCCCGTGCGATCGCCGAGCGATTCCGCGCGCTTGCCGATGCCGGCCAGCCCCAGGGCGGCATGGTGCTGCTACTGGGCCGCATGACCAACGCAGACGTCTACGCACAGGCTTTCCGCGATCAGGGGCTCGACTGCGTGATCGCGGGTGGCTCTGTCTTTGCCCAGGCAGCCGAGGTGCAGACGGTGCGCGCCCTAGTCTGCACGCTCGCCAACCCGGCCGATACGGCGCAGGGCCTTATGCCGCTGCTCGCCTCGCCGATGTTTGCGCTCGGCGCCCAGGAGTTCCTGGCGCTGGCGACCAAGCTCGATAGCGAGACGGGGGAGACCTCGCGCCGCAACATCGATGCGGGCATCATGAGTGATTCCGATGTGCCGGGCCTGCAAGACCTGCCGCTGGTGACGCGCGCCCGCGAGGTGTTGCGCTATGCGCTTCGTCGTGTGGGTCGCGATTCGTTCGCGGCGATCGCGCGCGACATGGTCAACGCTTCGGGCTGGTTCGTGCGTCTGGCGCAGCGTGGTCCCGAGGGCAAGGCCATCGCCGCCAACGTGCTCAAGGCGCTCGATGCCGTGGCTGAGGCTGAGGCCGAGTTCGGTAACTCGCCGCGTTCCATCGCGCTGGCCTTCGACCGCTTCTTGGCGGGCAAGGAGGCGCCGGGCGCACGAGGGGGCGACGGCGCGGTGCGCATCATGACGGTGCACGCCTCCAAGGGCCTGGAATATCCGGTCGTGGCGGTCGCGAGTGCTTTGGCGCGCGTAAGTCCTCGGGTACGGCACAGATGGGTCGCGTCGAGGGCGGAGCGCAGGTCGTGGCGCTGCCGGCACGCTTCGACGGCGTTAAGCTCGCCGACGGAACCTTTGTGAAGGGCGACGACGTCAAAAAACAGTTTGAGCATGCGTTTAAGGGCAAGGGCACGTCGCTATGGCTGCCGCCGGAGCTCATGGAGGACGTCTGCGCGACGGGTTCTCCCGCCGAGGCATTCGTTCGCCTGCGCAGCGACGACCTGCAGCTTTCGCTCGAGGAGCGGGCTCGTTTGCTCTACGTTGCCATGACGCGTGCGCGCGAGCTGGTGATCTTGGCGATGGATGCCGGCGTGAGCGTGGCAAGGTGTGCGCGCCGACCTTCGACGTCGAGACCGATCTGACCTATGACGTGCTGCGCCGTATTTTGCCGACCGACGCGCAGGCCTTGCCGCAGCTCGATGCCGACCGCCTGGTGTTCGACAACTCTCAGCCGGGCGATTACGAGCTCATTTCGCTTTCGGACTTTACCTTTGGCGAGCAGGCGTTTGAGGCCAACGCTTCACTGGATGCCGTGGGCAGGCTTGTCCGCGGCGATGCGGAGCCGGAGGGTGCCGGTGCAGATGCCCGAGCCGCCGTTCCCGGTCCTGCCGACTCCGAGCCCGATGCGTTCGAGCTCGTGTATCCCCAGGCGGCGGGCGTGCGCATGGGCACGCGTCCGTTCCCGGCGCGTGATTCGTACAGCTATTCGTCGATCGCCGCGGCGCTCCATGCCGAGGCCGAGGACCGTGCCGCCGAGGCGCGCGTGCCCATGGACGAGGCTGGCGATGATGCGGAGTCGGATGGTTCCGAGATGACGGATGCAGAAGTGGCCGCCGTTGAGCCCGCCGGCAATCCCATGGCGCTGGCTCGGCGTTCCACGCTGCCTGCCAGTGGCTTATCGAGATGGGTGCCGATGCGCTGCCCGCTGGGCGTGCCGACGCCCTGGCTCGCCTGTGGCGCCTGACGCCAGAACAGCGTGAGCGCTTCGATGTCGCTTTGGATCGCTGGCTCAGATCGTCGGTCCGTGCCGAGCTGCTTGCCTGGCCGTGTGTCCGTGCCGAGGTACCGTTCTTCTCGCTGGGCTGCGAGGACGGGGACATCGCCCGCTACGGCGTCTATGCCGAGGGCGCTATCGATGCCTTGGCAACCGACCCGGCCGATCCGTCGCACGCGCTGGTCATCGACTACAAGACGGGTGGCACGCCGGACGAGACGCCGGACCAGCTGCGGGAGAAGCACGCCCTGCAGGCGCGCGTCTACGCCGATGTTCTGCACAAGGCGGGCTTTGAGGTCGTGACCGTCAAGTTCGTCCGCGTGGAGCAGGCGAATCCAGCCATCTTCGTCGACCCCGCCGAACCTCAAGTAGTCACCTACAACTTCTAGCCCTCAATAACTTGCGGTGGAATACGGACCGTTTTGGCCAAAAAAGCCGGCAAACAGTCCGTATTTCACCGCAACTCAATAGGAGCCGTGTGGGTTTGGCTAGGTTCGGGTGCTGTCCGTGCCGTGGGGTAAAATCGTTCAGTCAGAACACGAACCCGCATCGGAGCTCATCACATGGCATTCGTCCATCTGCACAATCACACTGTTTTCTCCATGCTCGACGGCGCAACCCGTATCCAGGATATGGTCAACCGTGCCGTTGAGCTTGGCATGCCCGCCGTGGCCATTACCGACCACGGCTACATGTATGGCGTACCCGACCTGGCGCTGGCCTGCGACGCCGTCAACCACAACACGCCCGAGTACAAAACCTGGAGCCACGACAAGGCCTTCTTGGAAAAGGACCGCCGCGACGAGCTGGTGGAGCCCGATCCCGAGTCCAGCCCGCGCGAGCATGCCCAGTATGTGAAGGACATGGCCATGTGGGACGAGAAGGGCAACATCGACGAGCTCAAGCCGCCTCTGGTCATCAAGCCCATCTTTGGCTGCGAGGTCTACTTTACGCCGGACGAGACGCTCGCCCGCGACCATAAGCCCGAGCTCTACCACATGATCCTTCTGGCCAAGGACCAGGAGGGCTACGTCAACCTGATGCAGACGGTCTCCGAGGCCGCCGTGCAGGGCTTTTATTACAAGCCGCGCGTGACGCTCGACAACCTGCGCCGCCACGCCAAGGGCATGATCTGCACGAGTGCCTGTATCGCCGGCATCATCCCCAAGTACATCGACCGCGGTGACATGGAGGGCGCCATCAAGTGGGCCGAAACCTTCCGCGACACCTTCGACCCCGGCGACTTTTATATCGAGATCCAGGAACACGGCATTACCACCGATAACGGCCTGACCGACGAGCAGATGGACCGCACGCTCATCGACATCGCCAAACAGGTGGGTGTCAAGGTCATCGCCACCAACGACTTCCACTACCTGCGCCGCGAGGACGCGCCGGTGCAGGACGTCATCATGTGTATTGGCATGAACGCCAAGGTCGATGACCCCAACCGCATGCGCATGACCGGCTCGGAGTTTTACATGAAGACCGAGGAGGAGATGCGGGCGATGTTCCCGTATTGCCCCGAGCCTGCGACAACACGCTCGAGATCGCCGACAAGTGCTACGTTGAGCTGGACTGGGACTCCATCATCCTGCCGCGCTTCCCGTTGCTCGATCCCGGCGAGACGCACGAGAGCCAGTTCCGCCGCGAGTGCGAGAAGGGCCTGCGCCAGCACTACGGTGACGACTGGGCCACGCGCGAGATCGGTGGCGTCAACATCAAAGAGCGCTTTGAGTACGAATACAAGGTCATCTGCGACAAGGGCTTTGCCGCCTACTTTTTGATCGTCGCCGAGTACGTGCAATGGGCCAAGGACAACGGCATCGGCGTCGGCCCCGGCCGAGGCTCGGCCGCCGGCGCTATCGTCGCCTACGCCATGAACATCACCGCGTTCGACCCGCTCGAGAACGGTCTGATGTTCGAGAGGTTCCTGTCCCCGCAGCGTACCGAGATGCCCGATATCGATATGGACTTCGACGATGAGCGGCGCCTCGAGGTCGTGGAGCACGTTCGCCAGCTCTACGGCCCCGAGAAGGTCACCCACGTCATCACCTACTCGACCATTAAGGCCAAGCAGGCTATTAACGACGCCGCGCGCGTCCTAGACTACCCGGTCTACATGGGCCAGCGCCTGTCCAAGATGGTCTCGAGCGATCCCAAGGTCAAGCTCAAGCAGGTGCTCGAAAAGCAACCCGGCAAAGAGGATCTGTTTAACCCCGATTTTGCCGAGGCCTATAAAAAGGACGACGACGCCCGCCGCATCATCGACACGGCGCTCTCGATTGAGGGCCTTACCCGTGGCGAGGGTGTGCACGCGTGCGCCGTTCTGATCTGCCGCGACCCCGTCAACGAGCACGTACCCACCAAGCTCGACACCAAGGGCGGCGTCGAGATTACCCAGTACGAGGGTCATACCGTTGCCGACATGGGCCTGCTCAAGATGGACTTCTTGGGCCTGCGCACGCTGACTGTTATCTCCAAGGCCAAGGCAAACATCAAAAAGAACTTCGGCATCGACATCAAAGAGGAAGAGATTCCTTTTGACGACCCCGAGATCTTTAAGCTCATGGGTTCCGGCCACACCGCCGGCGTCTTCCAGGTCGAGTCCGCAGGCATGACGGCCACGATCAAGAACATGAAGCCCACCGAGTACAAGCACGTCGTAGCATTGATCGCCCTGTACCGCCCGGGCCCGCTGGGCGCCGGCATGGTTTCGTCCTACATCAACCGTATGAACGGCAAGGAGCCGGCGGTCTCCTACGACGACCGCCTGGACGACATCCTGGGCGAAACCTACGGCACCATGGTCTACCAGGAGCAGGTTATGCTCATCTCCGTCGAGATGTGCGGCTTCTCCAAGGGCGAATCGGACTCGCGTATCCGTAAGCCCGTGGCTAAGAAGAAAATCAAGCTGCTCACGTCGACGGTGCTCCACTGGGAGGATGGCTCCGACGAGACCACCTACGACCACTGGATGAACGGCGCCATCAAGAACAACTATACGCGCGAGGTCGCCCAGAAGATTTGGGACGATGTTCTCGAGTTCGCGTCCTACGCCTTCAACAAGTCGCACTCCGCCGGCTACGCCATTCTGGTTATGCAGACGGCGTGGCTCAAGGCGCACTATCCGCACGAGTACATGGCGGCCGTTCTGACGTCCTATACGGGCAAGACCGACAAGATCGTGCACTACGTCTCGGCATGCCGTCACGACGGCATCCCCGTGCTGTCGCCAGATGTCAACGAGTCCGGTACCGAGTTCACGGCTACCAAGGAGGGCGTGCGCTTTGGTCTGGCCGGCATCCGCGGCGTGGGCACCGGCGTGGCGCAGGCGATTATCGCCGAGCGCGAGGCGGGCGGCCCGTTTAAGACGCTGCACGACTTTGTCGAGCGCGTGGACTCGAGCCAGGCCAACCGCCGCGTGATCGAATCGCTCATCAAGGCAGGCGCCTTCGACTCCACGGGGTATCCGCGTCGCCAGATGATGCACTTTGTGGACAAGAACAACCCCGAGAACATCATCGATGCCGCGGTAAAGCGCCAGAAGGATCGCGCGAGCGGCCAGACGTCGTTCTTCGATATGTTTGGCGACGTTGAGGGCTCGGGCTTTGAGGTGAGCGTGCCCGATCCGGATGGCCAGGAATGGGACCGCCACCTCAAGTTGAGTCAGGAGAAGGAGGTTCTGGGCATCTATGTCTCGGACCACCCGCTGCGCCCGTTTGAGTATGCACTAGCCAAGCGCGTGACTTCTCGTTCTCGCAGATCGATACCGGCTACGAAGTTCAGAATCCTACGGGCGGCACCATCAACCAGGAAATTCCCGAGGGCAAGGCGCTGTGGTGGGCCGGCATGGTCTCGAGCGTGTCCAAGCGCGTGACCAAAAACGGTGACCCCATGGGCATCGTGCAGCTCGAGGACATGGAAGGCGAGGCCACCGTCGTCGTGTTCCCCAAGACCTACAAGGAGGCCGAGGGGTACCTGTACGGCGAGGTCGATCCCGAGACCGGCGCGCAGCTGTCCGATGCCTTTGTGCGCATTAAGGGCAAGCTCGAGCGCTCGGACCGCGGCGACCAGATCGTCGCGCAGGAGATCGTGCCGCTCGAGCTTAACGAGGAGAACAACAAGCCCAAGGTGTTTGAGGTCATGGTGCCCAACAGCCGCTTTAGCCAGGGCAATATGGCGCGTCTTGCCACGGTGCTTACCGCCAACCCGGGCGGCGACCGCGTGGAGATCTTTATCGAGCAGGTGGACGGGCGCGTGCTACGTGCCGAGGTGCCGGCCAAGGTCAACGCGCGCTCGATTCCGCTGCTGGCCGAGGCAAAGGCGATTGTGGGTAACCAGGGTCGCGTGACGGTTATCTAAGCTACCCCGGGTGAGATTGGAGGAAGTGATGGCGCAGGGGACGTTTGTGCAGGCGCTTCGCAAAGAGGCGGCGTTGAGCGGCACCTTTATGAAGGGCCGCTCGCTCATGCTCAACGGCGCCGTGCTGTCGATTGAGGACAGCGGCTCGCGCTTCTCCAAAAACGTGACGGTTGAGGGCTCGGTGCGCGGCTCGCGCGGCGACCTGTACAAGACGCACGTGGCGCTCGATATGGACGAGCACGAGGTTATCGACTACGACTGCGACTGCCCCGCCGCATACCGCTATTCCGGTATGTGCAAGCACGCCATCGCCACAGCGCTGGCGTACCTGGACACCAGCGGCATTGAGCCTGTTGAGGGGCTGCGCACGCCGGTTCGCACGTTTACGGCGCAGCCGAAACAGCCCG
>ENA-OQCE01000959-OQCE01000959.1-human-gut-metagenome-genome-assembly--contig:-NODE-959-length-13069-cov-15.851955_pt1 | contig 13069 bp, 14 predicted proteins | sample MGYA00242495_ERZ504572 | MGnify/ENA primary metagenome ERZ504572 (study PRJEB26092, sample SAMD00036228) | human gut metagenome | host: Homo sapiens | study: EMG produced TPA metagenomics assembly of...
GGGCGCCACACGCGTGCACAGACTGTCGGTTCGACGTAGAAGCCTCAGCCGTAGCAACGGATTGCCCAGCGAGAGATCGCCACGGGCGGATATTAAACTGCAAAGACGAGCGTCGGTAAGACACGCCGAGGTCGCCGCGGACGGGTTGATATAGGGAGAGGGCCTGACCCCATATCGTTGGGGCCAGGCCCGATTTTGCCTCTTGACAATGTCCTGCTCATATTAAAAGGAACGTCCCCAAGTGCCGCCCCAATGACTACCATGACAACGCCGCAGGTAGAGGACGGACAGCGAGCGGGCACCAGAGCGAACAAATTGGCATGAAAAGAGGACGCATAGACCTTCTGGTCATGCCGTCCTCTTTGAATGACAAGTTGTCGCTCTGGTGCCCGCGCAGCGTCGAGCAGTTGCGGCGTTTGGTAAAACGCCGCAACAAACTAGCTCAGCATTGCATCCATCATCTCGGAGTTGACGGAGTCATCGGCAGACCACTCGCCGTCGTCGTTGCAGGTGTACTTGAAGATAACCGTGGTCTTCCTGGGCTCGGTGGCCTTGGTCACATCGACCATAACCTGACCGGCCATCTTGTACAGCTCGTCATCGGAAGGAACCGTGTCAAGCGCAGCGACCTTCTCCTGATACTGAGTGGAGAAGTCCTCGACGATCTTGTTCATAGACTTGCAGGTGATAGAGACCTCGGCGGTCGCGACACCCTTGTCCTCGTCGACCGTCACGTCGCCGATCTTGTAGTCAAAGCCCTCGAGATAGGTCTTGGCGTACTCCTTGGGATCGATACCCAGCTGCTCGAACTCGTCGCCCGAAGCCTCCTCCAGACCAGAGAGGAAGTCGTCGCCACCGTTCTTGACCTCGTCAAACTGCGTCGTAAGATCCTCGGTGATGAGTTCCTCGACCGAAGGACCTCCACAGCCGGAAAGCACGACCACGCATGCAACCAAGACGGCCATGAGGGGCGCAAGCAGCAGCTTCTTTTTCATGTTGTTCCTCCCAATGAGCGGCACCGCGCTTCCCAGACGCGGCGCACGTTGTAAAAAGTAAGCCCATACTATCAACTTATTAACACCCTCGACGGCACGAAGGCGCGGTCGGTTCGTTTTAGCGTCCGAACGGTTTGCGAGCCCGCCCAACGTGCAATAAAACGCTTCCCCGCGGTGCAATAAAAAAGGTGGCCGGACAACCCGACCACCCTTGCACATCCTTATGATGCCGCAGTTTACTTGCGGACGACCTTAACGATGGCGTCACCGGCGGCGACAGCGGAGTCGGCCTCGACGGCGAGCTCGACATCGGCAAACTCGGCGGTGTTGGACACGGCCACGACGACGCAGTCCTTGTAGCCGGCGGCGGCGATCTTGGCGCGGTCGATCTTGAGCATGGGCTGGCCGGCCTTCACGACGTCGTCGGCCTTGACGAAGCCCTCGAAGCCATCGCCGTTCATGTTGACGGTATCGACGCCAACGTGCACCAGAACCTCGATGCCGCTATCGGACTGTAGGCCCACGGCGTGACCCATGGTGACGGTCACCTTGCCGTCGCAGGGAGCGTAGACCAGATCGTCCTCGGGCCACACGGCACAGCCCTTGCCCAGGACCTCGCCACCAAAGACGGGATCGGGCACGTCGGCCATCTTGATGACCTTGCCCTTGACGGGCGAGCACAGCACGTCGGCGCCGGCAGAAGCAGAGATGGAGGCCGGAGCAGCGGCAGCCGCGGCTCAGCCTTCTTCTTGAACATGTCAAACAGACCCATACGATTTCTCCTCTTGATTAAGCGCAACGTTTTGCGCATGCCTATGGTGATTATAGTGCCAAATGGCCAAAATACTAAGGTGAGGGTTCGAATCGCAAGCCCTTCCAAGCCCTTCCCAAAACCTTTTCCCCAGTGGCGCTCATATTGTCGATTAATCCAGGCCCTCGGCACCGTTGGACTTGATGATCTTCTGGTAGGCGTAGAGCTGTCCTTGCGGCGGCGCTCGTAGGTACCGGTGCCGTCGTCGTACTTATCGACGTGGATGAAGCCATAGCGCTTGCGCATCTCGCCGGTGCCGGCGGACACCAGGTCGATGGGACCCCACCAGGTGTAGGCGATCAGGTCGACGCCGTCGGCAATGGCCTCGCCCATGGCCTTGATGTGGCTCTGCAAGTAGGCGATGCGGTACGGGTCGTGGATGGAACCGTCCTCCTCGACCTCATCGTAGGCGCCCATGCCATTCTCGACCACCATCAGCGGAATCTCGTAGCGGGCGTAAATCTCGTTGAGGGCGATGCGCAGACCCAGCGGATCGATCTGCCAGCCCCAGTCGGTGGACTCCAGATAGGGATTCTTGCCGCCAAAGGTCATGTTGCCCTCGGTCATCTCGTGATCCTTGTGGGTGCCCACGGTGCCGGACATGTAGTAGCTAAAGGTGTAGAAGTCGACCTTGCCGTCGGCGATATCCTGCAGGTCACCGTCCTCCATCACAAGCTCGACATCGTTCTCGGCCCAGAAGCGCTTGGCATAGAACGGATACTTGCCGCGCACCTGCACGTCGGAGCAGTACCAGTTCATGGTATTCATCTCCTGCTGCGTGGCGAACACGTCGGCCGGATCGCACGTGGCGGCATAGGAGAGGATGAAGCAGTCCATGTTGCCCATCTTAAACTGCGGGTAATGCTCGTGGGCATAGCGCACGACGCGGCCGCTGGCGACAAACTGGTGATGCAGCGCCTGCATACGAGCCTGCGGCGTAGCATGGACCGCCGAAGCCGGGCCCTCAAAGCCCTGAATCATGCTGGTCTCAAAGAGGTTGCCCATGTCCTGAGTGCCGCAGTTGATCTCGTTGAAGGTGAGCCAGAACTTGACCTTGTCCTGATAGCGGTCGAAGACGGTCTGGCAGTACTTCTCAAAGAAGCCGATGAGCTCGCGGCTCGCCCAGCCGTTGTATTTCTCGACCAGGTGATAGGGCATCTCGTAGTGCGACAGGGTCACGAGCGGCTCGATATTGTGAGCGCGCAGGCAGTCGAAGACGCGGTCGTAGAAGGCGAGGCCGGCCTCGTTGGGCTCGGCGTCGTCGCCGTTGGGGAAGATGCGGCTCCAAGAGATGGACATGCGGAACATGGTAAAGCCCATCTCGGCGAACAGCGCGATGTCCTCCTCGTAGTGATGGTAAAAGTCGATACCGTCATGGTTGGGGTAGAAGCGATTAGGGTCGATGTCGATCGTAATCTGGCGCGGCTCCTTGTAGCTGCCGCCCAAGAAGTGGTCGTCGACCGACGGACCGCGGCCGTCCACGTTCCAAGCGCCCTCAAACTGATTGGCGGCGGTAGCGCCACCCCAATAGAAACCCTCGGGGAATCCCATAAGTGTCTCCTCGCTCATGCGTGTTGCTGATGAAACGAGTATGCCGCCGAGTCGCTCCAGGCCAGGGCGAAGGCGCCGATTTGGACACTTCTTTTCGCAGACGCGCGCTGCAACAGCGCTGCAGCTGAAACTTTTTGACACCGAAGGAGCGAAGACGATCCGCCCCGCGCTTACCGGCGGTATGCCGCGGGGGTACAGCCATACTTGTCGTGAAACTTACGGTAGAAGAAGCTCATGTTTTCATAGCCCACCGCATGCGCAGCCGCCCCGGCCGTGGCGCCACCGCGCAGAAGCTCGGCCGCACGCACCAGGCGTCGCTCCTGCACAAGTTGCCTAAAGGTCTTGCCCACATGTCGCTTGAGGAGCGCCGTCGCATAATTAGGGCTCAAGCCAAACTCCGCCGCCATCCCCTCGAGAGCATGCAGCGAATTCGCGATCGATATAGCCAAGCATTCCCGTCACCAGGGCAGTGGGCCCCGCCGCGCCGTCCGCCGCGCCGCGCACCAGCTCGCGCTCGTAGCAATCCATGAGCTCGGCCAAAAACAGCTGAAACAGACGCAGGACGATCTCGGAACCGTTGGGGCTCGGGTCGTACAGCTCGCAGAGCATCTCCTGCATGTAGCGCCGAATCCGACGCTCTCGCCGCAATGAAAACGGACATGGCCCCGATGGTCCGTCTCGCTGTTGAGCGCGTTGAACAAAAACCGCGAGACCGCGCTCTCGCGCGAGAGGCTCGACTCGAGACTCCGGCGCAAAAAAGAGCGTGAAACGGTCATGCTCAGCATGATGTCGTCCTCGCCGAGCGCCGCCACGGCATGAGGCAAAGGGCGTCGAGCAAAAGCACCTCGTTGCGGCGCAACTCGAGCCTCTCCCCCGCCACCGTCTGCGGGCAGCGCCCGCGATACACATAGCTCATCTCCACGTAATCATGCACGTGCTCGGGAACTGCATTAAAGCGCGAGTTTTTCCTTATCGTCAGGCCACGCGGCATGCCGGGCTGGGCATAGGCAAACCCTGGCTGCCCAATCTTGCGCACTGGGCATCCGTCGATTTCGACATGCTCGGTCATAATCGACCAATCAAATGCCATGCCGTCTTTATAAGCGATCTCACTGGTGCTCAGTTCGCTGAGCCTACGCTCGAGCTCGTCGATCTCCATGGCTTGCCAATCGTTGATTTGGTCATAGTTCGTCGTGATTCAGATATTAGCAGAACGCGCCGACGCGTCCATAATCTGTGCTATGCAGCAGACCGATCGAGCCAAGGAGGATCCATGACCGCGTACTATCAGCAGGTGCTCGAGGGCACATACGACAACCACGTGCTTCCGTTTTTGTGGATGAAGGGCGAGAGCCATAAGACCATTGCCGAGTATCTGGAAAAGATCGCCGGCGCCGACATCCACGAGGTCTGTCTCGAAAGCCGCCCACACCCCGATTTTTGCGGCGAGCTGGTGGCGCGACTTGCGCTTTGTCATTGACGAGTGCAAGCAGCTGGGCCTTAAGCTCTGGATCTTGGACGATGCGCACTTCCCCACGGGCTTTGCCAACGGCGCCGTCGAGGAGGCCGTGCCCGAGCTCCGCAAGATCGTGCTCACGCACCGCACGTTCGACATCGTGGGCCCCACGTCCGCCGCGAGCATCGCGCTCGCCAACATGCTCGACAAAACGGAGCGCTTCTACGGCGTGACATTTATGCAGGACGGCAGCCCCGTCGACGTCGCTTACCGAGTAATCGACGATGCAGACGGCAACCCCAGCCGCCTGGTCTTCGATGCACCTGCGGGCCTCACGCAGGCATGCGTGATGTTCACGAGCGGCAAGACCTCCTACAACGAGGACTACATCAATATGGTCGACCGCGCCTCGGTGGCGCAGCTCATCGATGCTGTCTACGAGCCGCATTTTGAGCATCTGGGCGATGAGTTTGGCAAGACGATCCTGGCTTTTTCTCCGATGAGCCGGATTTGCCAACGAGAAGGGCACCACGGGCCCCGATGGCATCTCGGACACGCTCATCGGCAAGGCCACCGCGCCCCTACCTGGTCGGCCGAGCTTGAGCGTCGCCTACGCGCTGCACTGGGCGAGCGCTACCTGGCCGAGCTCCCGCACCTGTGGGACCGCGAGCCGGCCGGCGCGCACGTACGCCACGTCTATATGGACATCGCGAGCACCCTCTATAAGGAGTGCTTCTGCGACCAGCTCGGAGACTGGTGCCGCGCGCGCGGCGTGCAGTACATCGGCCACGTTATCGAGGACAAGGACTGCCACGCGCGCCTGGGCGTGGGCGCCGGCACTACTTCCGCGCCGTGGGCGGTCAGGACATGGCGGGCGTCGACATCGTGATCAACCAGCTGGTACCCGGCATGGACCGCGGCCTTCACAGCTACGGACGCGGCGTATGGGACCTCGAGTTCTATAACTACGTGCTGCCCAAGCTGGGCTCCTCGGCAGCACACCTCGACCCCAAAAAGCAGGGGCGCTGCATGGCCGAGGTCTTTGGCGCATTTGGATGGCACGAAGGCCTGCGCGAGATGAAGTGGATCGCCGATCATTTTTTGGTGCGCGGCGTCAATTGGTTTGTGCCGCATGCCTTTAGCATGGCCGCCTTCCCCGACTGGGACTGCCCGCCGCATTTCTATGCGCATGGCCAAAACCCCCAGTTTGCACACTTTGGGCAGCTCATGAGCTACATGAACCGTACGGCGAGTCTGCTGAGCGGCGGGCGTGCAACGACCCCGGCGGCGCTTCTCTACCATGCGGACGCCGAGTGGGCAGGCGAGGCGAACTTTATGCAGCATGCCGCCTCCGAGCTTATGCGCGCGCAGGTCGACTTTGACATCGTGCCAGCAGAGGCATTTGAGGACGCAGGGCGCTATGCCGTTGAAATTGCCGCAGACGGTAGCGGCTTTAGCGTGAACGGCCAGGCATACCGCTGCCTGGTGATGCCCGGAGCCGAGTTTGTCGGCGGAGCCGTGCTCGACTTTGCCGCGCGCGCCGCAGCCGCGGGCGTTGCCGTGTACGCGCTGGATAAGTTGCCGAACAAGCGCTACGACGGCGACACTGCAGGCCGCGAGGCTTTGCCTCCCTGGATGCAACCGCGCTCGCCGGCATCAAACTCCTGGCGACCACCGGGCTCGCAGGCACACTTGCCAATACCGGCATGCAGACCGTGGTTTGCGCCGAGCCCCAGCCCTGGCTGCGCGCACTGCGCTACGAGCGGGCGGGCGAGAGCTATCTGATGCTCGTCAACGAGCATCCCAAGCAGGGTATCTCCACTCAGGTTGCGCTTGCCGACGGCACACCCGTTGCAGGCGCGCGCCTCGACCTGCTCAACGGCACCGAGCCCGCCGCCTTTGACGGCACGCTCGAGTTGGCTCCCTACGAGAGCTGCATCGTGGTCCTTGGGGCTACAGGTTCCGCCGGCGCGGCAACCGTTGGAGACGAAGCCGCATGCATCGACGGGCCCTGGGCGGTTGCCTTCTCTGCCCCTGGCACCGATGCCTTTGGCGAGCCTGTTGAGCTTGCAGACCTGCACGACCTTTCCTCGGCCGAGTTCCCCGGCAAGGCCGGCACATTCCGCTACCAGGCCTCCTTTGTCCTGGGCGAAGCGGTCACCAGCACCGTCATCGACCTTGGCGAGGTCTTTGAGACCGCAACCGTCGCCCTCGACGGCAAATCCCTCGGCACCCGTATCTGTCCGCCTTACCGCTTTGAGGTCGGCGCGCTTTTGGCCGGTGAGCACGCGCTTACGATCGACATCATCAACACCCTCGATCACGCCGTCCCCGACATATTCGGCATGACCGAGCCCTCCGAGCCCAGCGGCCTCTTGGGCCCGTACGTGTGCTCGGGTAACGCCCCGGGCGCAAACGGCCCAACAAGGACAGTGCCCCATGTTGAGCCCGCACGGCGTCGAGCGGTCCGTCGTTCATAGACCGGCGGACCAAAACTCCCAGCCAAGCCGAACGTTTTATTTATCGTTATGATTGGTTTATCGCGACGCAAACGCATAGGAGCCATATGGATATCAGGCGAAAGATCACGCAGGGCAAAAGCCTCACCCCCACCGAGCAACAACTTGGGCAAACGGCCCTCGCCATGGGCGAGGATGTGCGCGGGCTTTCCATTAAGGAATTTGCCGCGTGCGCCAACGTTTCGGTCGCGAGCGTGCACCGCTTTTGCAAAAAGCTCGGCCTCGAGGGATTCAAAGACCTCAAGGTCGAGCTCATCCGCCAGGCGACCGAGGCGGGCAATCGGCGCGACGTGGACATCAACTTTCCCTTCGATGCTACGTCCACCCCCGCGCAGGTCATGGAGCGTATGGAAGGACTCTACCAGACTACGCTGGCCGAGACGCAGGAGCTGCTCGACCCCGCACAGCTCGACTACGCCGCCAAGCTCGTCATGCGCGCCGACACCGTGGACATCTACACGGGCTCGCATAACCTGTATCCAGCGGGAATGTTCCGCGATCGCTTGCTTTCCGCCGGTAAAAGCGCGACGTGCTACGGCAGCGTCGAGGCGCAGGTGCGTACGGCGCTCGCCTCGGGCCCCGACCATGTGGCGATTGTCATCTCCTACAGCGGCCTTGCCCCAACCTCAGGGAGATCTTGCCGATCCTCAGCAGTCGACGCGTCCCGGTCATCGTCATCGGCACACCGTACTGCGCCCGCATTCACCCCGGCTTTGCCGCCTATCTCATGGTGAGCGACCACGAGAGTATGACGCACCGCATCACGCAGTTCGCCAGCCACATCGCCGTGCAATACGTGTCGATTCGCTCTACAGCAGCTACTTTGCCAAAGATTACGCCCGCTGTTCCGAGTTCCTCGAGCGGTCGTTTCCCTACACCCGCCTGCCCGGGCTCAAGTAACGACGAGCGTGGATTTTTGGACACTCAGATAACGAGCGTGGATAATCTCCCACTTTGAGCCCGCACACAGGCCAAAACCGGGAGATTATCCACGCTCATTTTGGGTCCCCTGGGAAACGCATGAGGAGGGCGGATAGACAGCCGTTATTTGCGAGGCGTCAGCGACGTAAAGAGCCCGTGTTGGTTGCAGTAAAGATATATCCTGCCGCGCCCGGTAATATGGAAGCGCGGCTGCACCGATTGCTCTGGATAGAGCTTCTTAAAGCAGACGCCGTCCATAGTCGCATATGCCACAAAGCTAATGTAGTGATCCTTGGTCATGGGATGATCGAGCGTGACGTACCAATCGTCCTCGATGCGCTCGATGGAAAAGGCGTGGTCCGCGTCCGGCTCTTCGGCCTCCTGGGGAAACATCGTGGAGCCACAGCAGCTAAAGCTGCCTTCTCCGAGCGCGTGCACAACGTTTCCGCAGATAGGGCAAACGTAAAAGACGCCTTTGAGCATATTGCCTGCACGGTTGGCGTTGGCCCGAATGTCACCAGCCAAAAGCTCAGCCACGCTTATGCCGAGTCTCTGGGCCAAAGGCTCAACGAGGGAAATGTCGGGAAGGCCGCGGCCGGATTCCCACTTGCTGACGGCTTTATCGGTCACACCAAGGCTTTCCGCCAGGCGCGCTGGGTGAGGCCGCGCTCTTCGCGCAGCTGCTTAATGGCATGCGCTGCCAAAAAAGTATGGGAGGCATTGGTTTGCCGTGTCTGGTTCATGGGCTGTCCAATCAAATTGAAGAAATGGAGTGAACCGGTTCGACAGTCAGTATCCATTTGAAGGCCAGGCTCGACAACCTACGCTGCGTAGACATGCGCCAATCGAACGAGCGCGGATTTTGGACGCTCATCCTAAGTAGTCATTTAAGAACGTCCCCAATGACTACATCAGGAGTGTCCCCAGATGCCGCATCGCCAGCAACGGGAGTGCCGATGTCTTGGCAACGACAGCGAGCGGGCCGCATTTGAGACAAGGTGACGTGAAACGAAAGGGCGCTGACCTTCTGGTCGCGCCCTTGAAGTTGAACGTCAGATTGTCCAAATGCGGCCCGCGCAGCGTCGGCCGTTACGGCGTTTGGTAAAACGCCGTAACCTACTTAACTCCGTACTGCTCGTAGTAGCGTCGATAGCGGCCTTGAGCTCGTCATCGATGACGACCTTGCCGTCGATCTCGTGGTTGTAGAGGGTCTCGACGACCTCGGCCATGGAGACGATGCTCGCGACGGGGAAACCGTACTTGGCCTCGATCTCCTTCTGCGCGGTGGTCACGCCACCCTTGCCGACCTCCATGCGGTTGAGGGAAACGATAAGGCCCTTGATCTCGACATCGGCAGCAGCCTTGACCTTGGGGTAGGTCTCGTCGATGGACTTGCCGGAGGTGGTGACATCCTCGACCATAATCACGCGGTCGCCGTCCTGGGGCTCATAGCCCAAAAGGTTGCCCTTGTCGGCACCGTGGTCCTTGGCCTCCTTGCGGTCACAGCAGTACTTGACCTCCTTGCCGTACAGCTCGTGGTAGGCAATGGCGGTCACGACGGCCAGCGGAATGCCCTTGTAGGCCGGTCCAAACAGCACGTCGAAGTCGTCGCCAAAGTTATCGTGAATGGCCTGGGCGTAATACTCGCCCAGCTTCTTGAGCTGATAGCCCGTCACGTAAGCGCCGGCGTTCATAAAGAACGGGGACTGACGGCCGCTCTTGAGCGTAAAGCTGCCGAACTTAAGAACATCGGACTCGACCATAAACTTGATGAACTCTTGCTTGTAAGCCTCCATGCGGGCTCCTCTCGTAATCGCGTACGTGTCTTCCAGTTTAGCGCAGGCAAGGCGCGTTGCGGGCGCGCTTTGGGGCCTCAGCATTCTGTAAAGGCTTTGTCAGGGGCAATGGTTTTCCAAACAAAGGGGTTGACACGGCAAACCCCCTCATCAAAAATACGGGCGGATTAAAACGGGTACGAGATACCCAAAGCGCGCCGCGCCCGGCCTTAAGGGGGTGTGCCATGGAAGGCAGCCATAGTCGAAAAACCTGCATGTCGCCCTCGGCACGCCGCGAGGATTCCGCGCACGCATAAGCGCCACTAACCGATCGTCAAAACCACCACAAAGGTGCCTGTCCCTTTGTGGTGGTTTGAAAGCATGACGTGAGCGACATCTAGGTTTTTTGAAGCAAATACGACACGTACGCTAACTCCCTTCAACAAGGAGGACCCTATGCTGATGCTCAAAACCGCCACGGTACTCGAAGCCATCTCCAAGCGCCGCCGCACGGCGCGCCCCGCCGCTCGCGCCGGCATGTCCAAGAACATCATATTCGCCGCCACCCATAGCGCCGAGGACGCCCTCGTGCTGCTCGACGCCACGGCCGACGGACTCACTGCCGAGCATGCCGCCGAGCGCCTGAACGCCGTCGGCCCCAACACCATCGAGGCGCCGACCAAGACGCTTGTGCGCCGCATCGCCGACGCATTCGTTGACCCCTTCGCCGGCATCCTCGCCGCGCTCGCGCTGGTCTCGCTCTACATCGACGTGCTCGCCGTGCCCGAGCCGCAGCGCGACCCCTCCACGGTCATCGTCATCGGCATCATGTTGCTGGTATCGGGCGGCATGAAGTTTATCCAGGAAGCCCGCAGCGGCAATGCGGCCGAGGCCCTCAAGGACCTGGTCTCTAACACCTGCTGCGCCCTGCGCGACGACGAGCGCCTCGAAATCCCCTTCGACGAGCTCGTCCCCGGCGATGTGATCCGTCTCTCTGCCGGCGATATGGTGCCGGCCGATGCCCGCATCATCACCGCGCGCGACCTGTTTGTGATCGAGTCCGCGCTCACGGGCGAGAGCGAGGCCGTCGAGAAGACCTCTGCCGCAGCTGTCATTGAGGGCGCCGACAGCTCCGCGTTGCCGCTGTCTGCCTGCAAGAACATCGTCTTTACCGGCACCTCCGTGCAAAACGGCACCGCCATGGCACTCGTCGTTGCCACCGGCTCGGACACATACCTGGCGGCATCGCCAAGATGCTCAACGGGCGCGGCGAGAAGAGCGCGTTTGACCGCGGCGTCTCGAGCGTCTCCATGCTGCTCGTGCGCCTCATGCTCGTTATGGCGCCGGCGGTCTTTGCCATCAACGCCGCCACCAAGGGCAACGTCATCGATGCGCTGTTGTTCGCCACGAGCGTGGCCGTGGGCATCACGCCGCAGATGCTTCCCGTCATCGTGACCACGAGCCTGTCGCAGGGCGCCAAGGACCTCGCCCGTCGCCAGGTTATCGTCAAGGAACTGCCGGCGATCCAAAACCTCGGCGCGATGGACGTCCTGTGCTGCGACAAGACCGGCACCCTCACCGAGGACCGCATCGTGCTCGAGCGCTACCTCAACACCGACGGCAACGAGGATGCACGCGTGCTGCGCCATGCGTTTTTGAACAGCTTCTTCCAGACCGGCCTCAAAAACCTTATCGACCTGGCCGTCATCGACCGTGCCGATGTGACGCCCTCGACCGTCGTGCCCGATTCCATGCTGGGCCAGAGCCTGCGCGACCGCTATACCAAGGTCGACGAGGTGCCCTTCGATTTCTCGCGCCGTCGCCTGAGCGTAGTTGTCGCCGACGCCCAAGGCAAAACCCAGATGGTTACCAAGGGCGCTGCCGAGGAAATGCTCGAGATCTGCTCCTTTGTCGAGGTCGATGGCATCGCTCAGCCGCTCACCGACGAGAGGCTCGCCAGATTCGAAAGCAGGTCGCCGGACTTAACGCCGAGGGCCTGCGCGTGATTGCCGTGGCGCAGAAGACCAATCCGCGCTGCGTGGGCGAGTTTGGCATCGCCGACGAGTGCGACATGGTGCTGATGGGCTTTTTGGCCTTCCTCGATCCGCCCAAGGCGAGTGCCGCGGGCGCCGTCGCCACCCTCGAGGCCAAGGGCGTGGCGGTCAAGGTCCTGACCGGCGACAACGATCGCGTCGCCGCCACCGTCTGCGAGCAGATCGGTATCGACGCGAGCAATGTCTTGCTGGCTCCGAGATCGATGCGCTCGATGACGCCGAGCTTGCCGAGCGCGCCGAGCACACCCACCTCTTCGCCAAGCTCTCGCCGCTGCAGAAGGCGCGTCTGGTGCGCGTCATGCGCGAGCTGCTCGGCCACACCGTGGGCTTTATGGGCGACGGCATCAACGACGCCGCCGCCATGCGCGCGAGCGACTGCGGCATCTCGGTCGATTCGGCCGTCGACATCGCCAAGGAATCCGCCGATATCATCTTGCTTCAGAAGGACCTGGGTGTGCTCGAGCGCGGCATCATCGAAGGCCGCCGCACCTACGGCAACCTGCTCAAGTACCTCAAGACCACGGTGAGCTCCAACTTTGGCAACGTACTGTCCGTGACCGTCGCGAGCCTGTTCCTGCCGTTTTTGCCCATGAGCGCCCTGCAGCTGGTGTTGCTGTCGCTGGTCTACGAGATCGTGTGTATCGCGCTGCCGTGGGACACCGTCGATGACGCCTGGACCGCCCGTCCGCGCGCCTGGGACGCCGCGTCCATTAAGGGCTTTATGCTCGAGTTGGGTCCCGTGAGCTCGCTGTTTGACATCGTAACCTTCGCCGCGCTCTTCTTTGTGGTGTGCCCTGCCACCGTAGGCGCAAGCTGGTCCGAGCTCGCCGGGACGGGCAACGCCGCAGGCATGGCGGCCTTTGTGGCGCTCTTCCAGAGCGGCTGGTTTGTCGAGTCCATGTGGTCGCAGACGCCCGTGATCCACATGCTGCGCTCCCCGCGCCTGCCGAGCCCGCGCGACCACGCCGCGCCCGCGCTGTGCGTTCT
>ENA-OQCE01000960-OQCE01000960.1-human-gut-metagenome-genome-assembly--contig:-NODE-960-length-13047-cov-14.123142_pt1 | contig 13047 bp, 15 predicted proteins | sample MGYA00242495_ERZ504572 | MGnify/ENA primary metagenome ERZ504572 (study PRJEB26092, sample SAMD00036228) | human gut metagenome | host: Homo sapiens | study: EMG produced TPA metagenomics assembly of...
ATGATTAGTTTCTATGACGATTCCCAGAATACGTACATACAAAGCCTTATTTCCGAAGCAAGGGCGTATCGTTCATGTTTCGGAAACTGTTTTTAAGCAAATATTCCCGTAAACTATCATATCTTCTACTTTCGTTTTTAATATAAAGTTCTCTGGTATCCGCCATAGTTTTGTCACTCCTTTAGTTGGCGGTGTCCGCTGTCGCGGCCACTACAGATTTACAAAAGAATGTAAGCGGGGCGAAAGCAACGTTGCCATCGGAACCAGAACGCGGGTAGCCGCCACCCAGAGAGAAAACGCCAGCGTCAGACGCGCTGCCCCAATACCCACCGCGGAAGAAGCATTTTTCCCCGTCATTTCTTGCGTAAAATCTATCCCCGCCATGATCGCTGTTATCCGAAGGGAAGACGCTAACGCCTTCAAAATATCCGGTATTGTGATACCGGATTCTACAGCTAAATCTTTGAACGGCGTAGACGGCCACTGGTCGCCGCTTGTCGTCGTTTTTACTGTAGTGCTGATCTTCGGAACACCACTTACAATGTCGATCTTAAGCGTACCAGCTGTACCAGGTGCCACCAGGGTACCGTCTGGTAAAATAGCTTTCCACTCCGCGCTTCCAGCTGTAAGGTCTGCTGTGTTCTTTGCTGCATTGTTTCCGGTCAAAATCTGGATTTCTCCATTATTTGTACGAAGTCCTATAGCCCATTCCCAGCCGTCGCCGTTCAGACCGTAGATACCGTTCGGGGTTCCGTCATGTGTCCAGCTGTTCGGACCACTACCGGTAAGCCCCAGGTTAATACGTCCGTCGCTTCCTACAGTTCCAGGTCTGCACTTTTCATGCGGGTAACCGTGATCGCTGCCGTAGTTATTATTTCCGCGTGGGTAGTAACCATTTGCCTTGCACCAAAGGGCAATAGCGGCATATTCCGCGTTTGTCATACAATGCCAGCCCGGACCTTTTGCACGACAATAAGCGATAGCCTGGTCCATGTTGGTATAAACTTTCGGCACCTGCCCAGGAAGGCTACACGCCCTTCCGTCATGTACCATAGCCATAAAGGTACCTACGAAGATTTCCGGTTTTTCTGCGTCGTCTACCATGAACGCCGGAAGTGCTTTTGTGCTGTCAGATAAACCGACGTCCTTATAGGACAGCTTCGGGATAATATTCATAATAGACGGGTACCCTTTGTCGTCGTATAATACTGTCTGCTTTCCACCGCTGGCAGCTTCTACAGCCTGTCTGTATGTGTCCTTAATTGAAAATGTAAAAGCCATTTATTTTACCTCGCTTTCTTTCTGTGTCTGGGTCATATCTGGGATACCCCACAGGCATAAAGTAACGTCCCTCATGTTTACGTCTAAAGCTACTTCTTCCAGAATGTCGTAGCCTTCGTCGTCTGTTTCGCCTGTCGGCTGATAATCATATTCCCTTGCCGGGATTTTTACGGACGCTACATACCAGTTACCTACGCCCTTTTCCAGTGCTGTAAAGCCAGAATTAAGGCTTACGTCTACGGTTACAGCTACGTCCTGTAATTCTTCGTTAAGGTCGATTTCGATAGGCTCTACGCCCGGTACGGTAAGCTGTAAAATGGTTCCTTTTGTTTTCCACTTCGCCTTAGTACCACTGTTTACGTGCTGTATTCTCATTGTTATTACCCCCTTACTGAATATTTGTGTTAATGATCGTCCAGGTAAAGCTTACAGACTTCGCGCTACCTAAATTTCTTACTTTAAAGCCGTTACTTGCTTTATCGTAAACTTCAAGGTTTACCTTTCCAATGTCGTCGGCAGCTGTCACACACAAAGTAACGTCATAGTGTGGCGTATTTGTTTGTATATGTTCTGTACCGGCCGGAATAGGTACCAGGACGAACGGATAAGTAGTAGAAAAATATCCCCCAGGCGTTCCGGTAATAGTGGCTTCGCCCTGTAAGAAACGTTTTTCAAAGTCTACCTGTCTGTTTTTGTGTGCAAGTCCAGCCTGTCTAAGCGCTTCGGTAGCAACAGCACCAATAACGTTATGTGAAAAGCTGATACCGTCAGTCACACGGTTAAGCCTGGACTGTGAAAGTGGTGTACCCTTCTGGATAACTTCTACGTCGTCTGGAACCAGCCTATAGTGTCCGCTGTTTCCGGGTACTTCTTGTAACGTATAAGTCTGTTCACCGTTAATAATACGGTCTAACCACTCTATCGGGTCCCAGGTCTGTACCTCTCTTTTTACTTCTTCACTCATAAGGCCACCTCTCTTAATTCAAGTTGGAATACTACCAGAAGATTTTTTTCTTCTGGTTTTGGTACGACGTCCTGGCGCTGGATAAGTAAGTTTCCGTCTTTGTCATACAGCTTCGTGTTTGTTACGGTACCAGATAAAGTATCATCTAAATAAATGTTTACTTTAAACGTAGCGCCTTCCACTGTTACGCTTTTGATCGGAAGTGTGTAATCCTTGCCACTGATCGTACATATTGCCCTTGTAATCGTTTCTGCGACTGCTTTATTAAATACAGCAAGTCCTTTCTGTTCAATCATAGGCGTTTATCCCCCGTTTCCATTTCCCCAGCTTGTACATATCTGGTACTTGTTACGGCGTCGCTTTCTTCCACAGACATTACAGCGCTGTAAATACGCCCTTCCGTAGTTACCGACGGTATTGTACCGGTTTCTGTAACTTCACTGGATTGTTTATAAGTTTCTATGGTATAAGTGCCGTCTACTGCTTCCGCTATCACGGTACGATATACGCGCCCTTCCGTAGACACGAAAGGTAGCGGGCCGCTGGCAATCGTCCCGGTTTGGTCATAGTCACGAAGAACGGTATCTACCTTTCCAGAAACACCAAGACTGGCACTATATAAGCGCCCTTCTGTGGCAGTAAAAGGAAGGGTACCGCATATAGCAGACGCGCCAGCTTCCGGCACGTTGTACCCGTAAACATGGTACTGTGTAAGCATTTCCAGGCCGCCTGTTATGATGTACTCAAATTTGTACTCTGTTCCCAGGTGGGCGTGTATAATGTTATCTACAGCTTTTTTAAATTCTTCCAGGAATGTAGGTACGCCGCGCTGGAACACGATAGTAACCAGACATTCCGCCGGGTCTATGTAGACCCTTATCTTTTCGCCGTATGCTTCCGCGATTCTGTGTATCATAGGGGCGCCAAAGTTTTCGTAATTCTGCAAACGTGCTAATACTTTAGGTCGGCGCGTAGCGTAGTCGCCGTTTGGAAGCATAGGCAAGCCTACGGACTGTTCCCAGAAAATAAGCCCCCAGGTCGCCGTAAGTGGCGATAGCTGTAGGGCTAAGTCGTCTTGTTTTTTGTTTACCAGGTCGTACCCCCTGGCTTTTGCGTTTATGATATAAAAAAATAGCTGGCTTTCCTGGTAGTAACTGGCGGAAGATTCTACCATACCTTCGGTACGATCACTTATTACAATATCCTGTTTTTTAGGTATCATGTAAGGTTTACCTTCTTTACGGTAGGTATTTCATATGGCTCTATCTTTATATCCGCGGTTCCGCCATTTACTGTAAGGTCGTCGTAGTTTGCGACGCCAGACAGCGTACCTAAGATAGCAGCTATCTTTTTATAAGCGATAGGGCTTAACTCTTTCGTGTCATCGTTTCGATTAAATACCCGCGACTTCACGTATTCCGTGACAAGTTCTGTAAACTGCTGTAGGACTTCCGCCCGGTCTACGTTCTTTTCATATTCCACATGGGCGGAAATGTTAATGTCGTAAGGCGTTCCCGTTATCACGGTTACTACAGCACCACCAGGCGCCTTACCATATCCGTACCCCTCATATGCTTTAGGGTCCAGGTATTCCTTAATGTCATTTACTATAGACGTATCCAGCGGTCCGTAAGTATCATCTACGACGACTACGCGAACCGTACCGCGTCCGTCGTGTCCGTTATCTTTGTTCCAGCACATATCTACAAGGACTTTTCCAATCTTAACGCCGTAGTCTTTATAGAATCCGTCCACTACCCAGCGTTCGTAGTCGTGAACGTTCCCGCCTGTATCTGGGTTTTCTGCCTTATCTAATATTCTTGTCCAGGCAGCGTCCAGGCTTTCCCGTTCAGCGGCCATAACCACGGTACCTGTATCAGTGATCGAAGTTACCCCAGCTATAGGCGGTTGTAAGATAAATTCACTTCCAGTAGCAAGGTTTCCTTCGTTTCCAGTCAGTGTACAGGTAATGCGAACGTCTACAGCTTTATCACTTAGGAAAATCGTTTCACGATCTGCGGTAAACTCTATCGGGTTCCCTTCTTCGTCTGTAACGACGGAAGTAAAGGTGTAACCCTGTGGGATTCTTACACCGGGGTCTGCTACAATAGACAGCACCCTTTTATTTGCTGTGGCTTCAATTCTGGTAAGTCCCCTTATTTCCATGTGTTCGTCCATGCGTTCGTCTTCGCAAAACTGCGGGAAAGCGTTCTGTAAAGTTCTGTCCTGTGCTATTTCCAGCTGCATTACCTGGGCGACGTCCGGCATAATCATATCATAGGGAAAGTCACCGACTTCCTTACGCCAGGTATCCGGTATCTGGGATAAAAGAAACTCTTTAATATCTGTCGCGGACTGTAAGAACACTGGTACAAATTCTGGTCTTTCTGTCATACTTCCACCCCCTCTACTAAAATTGAGTTTCTGAAAATGTCCGTAAATTCAATGTCTACAATAAAACAAGGGGTTCCGTTTTTATCTTCCCCTTCTTCTACAGATACACTATCTACGCTTGTTATCCACGGGTCATAAGCTATTGCTTCTTCCGCGGCTCGTTTTACTTCCGAAAGTCTTACGTCTTTCGGATAATCACCGCAAATACCATAAGCTTTTACGTCGCTTCCGTATACGTGATTTTCTTCTTCGTTTTCAAAGTCGCCATATACAGGAAATACACCGCGTTCGGTTTCTTCTGCTTTTACGGCGATCATACCTACGGCTTCTGACCCGGTTACGGTTTTTACGGTACCGTCAAGACCTATCACAAATTCCCCGGTATCAAAGTCAAATACCGGTACCCTTAAGTCAATGTCCGCCATAATAACCACACTCCGTATATACTCTGTAATCAATAGGTACCAGGGCGTATTTTACGTTGTCCGGCGTACCGTAAGGAATGACCGCTACGCGATCACCACTTTTAGCGCTCTTAGGCGCCATAATCTTACCGCCGCCATAGGTCACGGCTACACCGTCCACCTTACAGCTGTTAGAACCAGTCATAATACCAGTTCGTCCGCTGCCTGTGATTTTCGCTACAATACCCCAGCGCTGGTGTTCTGACCCTACCAGCGGGTACGCTAAGAACTGATCGCCTTTACAGATCGGATAAACAGAAACCGGTATATCAAACATACCGGCGTCTATGTTAAGTTCTGTTCCTATCAGTTTAAATTTTACCGGGTTCGGCTCTGTGGAAGTCGCTTGTAAAAGGTGTAACCCTTCCAGTACGCTATCTTTCTGACCGTTGCCCCTTAATGTACTTAATGCGTCTACAGACCCTAACATACTACCCCTTCTTTCTTTAGGCACCTTCTCAGACGTTACTTTTATAAAATCTTTATGCGAATAACCGCTTACTTCTTTTTACTGTTGTCGTACTGTATTTCCGGTATATCTTCCGTAGCTGTAAGGTCAAAATCCAGTTGTATAGCGTCGTCAGCTAAAAATGTATGCGATACATTTCTTACCCAGTAACCGCCTACTATGCCTGTATTTTTTTCTTCTACGTAGATAGGGTCGCCCACAAAGAACTGACCCATAGCGCCGTCTGAATTTAAGCCCGACATATTCATAGTAGAAGTAATCTTAGACAAAGACTTAAGCTTTTGTTTTGCCAACTTAGATAAATTTTTATCCTTGTCACTGATTTCTTCATAATACTGTGTATTACCGTATAAGGCTTTATTTTTTGCATTAACCTTCGTGGCTGTTTTTCCAGTTTCCCGGTTAATCAGCTTTACCGTGTTATACATTTCTTCTATGCTACGTTCTCTACTGGCAGATATAAGGTTACCGCCTGTTTTAAACGCCCATATCATTTCTGGTACGGTACGTCGCTTTAACAAAATCCCATCATGTACCGGGTCGTACCTAAACCAGAATTTGTCGCCGCCACCGTTCCACGTTCTGGCTAAGACGTCTACCATAATTTTATCCGGGGCGCCTTTCTTATACAGAACGTAGGATATAACAACGTTCGTATTTTCCAGCTTATATACCTTTAACCCTATCTTTTTCGCCATGCTCTTTGTAATCTGGGTAGCTGTCTGATTCTTAAAGTAATAATCGTCTTCGTGCTTCCCAAACAAAAAAAGCGGGTCGTATACGGTTATACTGTTGGTTCCGTCGTGTTCCTCTTTCTGCTTTTTTATCTCACCGATAAACCAGCGTTTCCCTTTATAGAAAAGTTCTGCTTTATGGGCTAAGAGGTCCAAGCGGTTCCCATATAAAGACAGCTTAAAAGTCAAGGTACGGCAGCAAGCGTTAAGCTGATCTTTAATAACTGGGTTATCAGCAAGGACACCCGTAAAGTCGTTTCCATCTATTTTAAGCTGTAGTTTTCCCATTGACGTAGCCTACCTTTATATTTTCTCACAATCAGAAGCATTAACCCAACCGTACACCATAGCACCGCTATAATGTATAAGGTGGTATGGGTGTTTATTGCTGTTTACGATCGTACAATTACATTTTGCTTTTCCGCGTGTTGCAGCTGGTCTGGAAGCGTCCGAAGAAATGTAAACGGGTCCGCCCTTGAACTGTACCTTGTCGCCTTTCTTGATCGCGGTCTTTTTCTTGTTTTTGGAAGTCGAAGGTTTAGATACGGGTTTCGGGTCCCTTTTCTTTACCGTGATATATTTCTTCGCCTTTACTTTCACTTGTGGAAGTTTTATATACTCTTTAAATTCCAGATCGTAGTAGTAATCTAACTCTTGTCCTTCATAGTCCCCCTGGAAGGTTTTAATCTTCATGGACCTATTGATATTCATAGCCGGTATAATAACTTGTACAACAGTTCCGGCGTTCTTCCATTTTGTTTATAGTATTGATATACCATTGTACTGTTTTCAAATTCTTGCTATTGCAGTACGAAGCGTCATAACGAGAAGGGAAGAAGGACGACCAGCTAAGGCCGTCCAAGCTTTTACCGTCGTTAAAATCGACTTCTCCCTTTCTCCATATGGTTACTGTTTTCGGCGTACTGCTACCATCTGATACGTTGACTTTTGGCGGTATAACTGGAATATTCAGTATTACGCCGCCACCTTTGATAGTTATATTAACTGTCTTATCGCCTTTCATTTATAACAATACCCCCAGGTCTGCGCTGCTTATTACTTCGTCAGCGCCTTTCAGTTCCTCTATAAGTTCTTCCAGCAACTCTTTTACAAGCTGCTTTTTGTCTTTGTCACCGGTATCGTTAAGAATGATCTTTTCAATTACCAGCTTAATTTCTTTTTTCAGCGTTTCCGCTTTACTGCTACCTGTCGGACTTACTGGGATATTTCCAGCTAAAGCCGGAACATCTGATAGCGTACTTTGTACTTCCTGTACCGGGCTATTTCCCGAATTGTACGTTACTGGTGCGGTTATACCGTTAGCCAGCTGTTCAGAAGCACTCTGTACCTGTCCTACCATCTTTTCAATACCGATAGCCATACCTTCGCCGGTATACTGTCCTATTTTCATCATTACCCTTGACGGTGAATGAATTTGTAACGCCGACTGTATAGTAGAACGTACAGTAGACGCGATCGCCTGGGCCTGTGCGTAGATCGCACCAGCACCAGAAGCAAGGCCAGAAGCAAAACCAGCGGCGGCGTTATAACCGGCACTGTGAAGGTTAATACTGTTAAAGGTTGCAGTTACAGCATTTACTACAGTCTGTGCGGCGGATACCGCTGTACCGGTTCCGGCAAGAATACCAAGGGCTAACCCCTGTACTGTCTTAAGACCTGTACTGTTTGCTGTAGATACGGCGGTAGGTGTCATACCAGTAATACCAGATACCAAAGACTGTATCATAGTCGTACCGGCCGTAAGTGCTGTCGCGGAAGCTGCTGTACCGGCCGCTGCTATACTTGTAGTAAGCGCTGTCTGTACAGAAGTACCGACAGTCGTAGCCGCCGTGGAAGCGCTCGCGCTGATCGAAGATAAACCTTGTGTAAGGTTCGTTCCTACCTGGGTACCGATATTGTTAGCAGCTTCACCGGCTCCCGTCGCTGCTGTCGTAAGACTTTCAGTTAAGGCAGTTCCCAGATTAGTACCCAGGGTAGATACTGCCGTGGTCGCTTGTGTAGAAGCCTGGTCTACAGCACTTGTAAGTGCTGTTCCGATATTTGTACCCATTTCGTTAATAGCGGTCGTCGCCTGTGTGGAAGCGTCCGTTATTGACGTCGTAAGACCTGTCGAAAGTGTTTGTGATAGCTGCTGTGTAGAAGCCGCTACCTGTGCGTTTGCCGTATCCAGTCCGGTAGTAAGACTGGTTCCCACCTGGGTACCTACATTCGTAGCCGCCGACGTTGCCGTAGCGGTTCCGTTTGTAAGACCTGTGGTAAGGTTACTGGTAGTGTTAGTACCAAGCTGTAACGCCGACAGATCAAGTGTAGAAGCACCGTTATTAAAACTTGTGCTTAAGCTGTTAATAGTGTCTGTGCCTAACTGCGAAGCCGTAGCTTGCAGATCAGCACCACCTGTAAGAAGGCTGTTGTTTAAGTTTGTCGCCGTTTCTGTTCCCAGGGTCGTAGCTGTTGTAGTAAGCTGGACGCCACCAGTATTAAGACCGGCTAAAATACTGTTCGTAGCCTGTGTTCCACCAGAAGCAAGGTCTACAGTCTGCATACCGGAAAGAATACTATTACTTGTGTTCGTTCCGACTGCTGTAGCACTATAATTAAGTGTTCCAGAACCCGTGTTAAGCCCATTGGCTACGCTGTTCGTCGCTTGCTGTCCGTAACCTTCCAGTACACCGTAGTCAAACTGGAAATTCTGGGTAGCTGTCTGTGTGGTTTGAGAAGCGGCAGACGCCACATTACCACTGGACGAAGTTACACCAGACGCCACACCGTCACCGGCCGCGCTTCCGGCTTCTTCACCGTCACCAAACAGCCAGCCTGTAAAGTCACTCCACAAGCCCTTTACGCTGTCTACCAAACTGGTAAAACCAGACATAAAACCGTCTTTAATTCCGTTTATAATTTCGCCACCTACAGCTATCCAGTCTGTATTAAAGATCGTGTCTATGATAGCAGAAATTAACTGCGGAATTGCCGCGATAATCATAGGGATAGCCTGTATCAAACCGGTAACCAGCGAAACGATAATTTGAACGCCCGCTTGTGCAATAGTGCCAAGGTTTGAAATAATTCCCTGTATCAGAGAAATAACAAGCTGTATACCGCCCTGTATGATAGTTGGCAGCATTTGAGTTAAGCCCGTAACAAACTGCTGGATTAAAAGAACCGCCGACTGTAGGATAAGTGGGATATTAGAAATAATACCCTGTGCTAGTCCTAAGATCAGCTGTACACCAGCCTGTAAAATTACAGGTAACATTTGTAAAATTCCAGATAAAAACGCCGTAATAGCCTGTACCGCGGAAGCATCAGCATAGGGGCATTTTGTACGATACCTTGAACCAGTGACATTATAAGCTGGGTCGCTGTCTGTAAGATCATAGGCAGACCGCTTATAAATCCCTGTACCAGCGTATTTATAGCCTGTGTAGCGGCGGTTAAAAGCTGCGGTATCTGCGGTATCATACCCTGGACAAATTGTAAGATCAGCTGTCCGCCGATCATAATTACCTGTGGAATTAACACAAGTAACCCGTTAATAAACGCGGCGATCGTGGAAGCCGCACCGGAAGCAATCGCCCCGGAATTTGCCTGTATTCCAGATAAGAAGCCCTGTATAAGCTGTACGCCCATACTTACCACTTGTGGCGCGTAGCTTGCTATCATGGTTACAGCTTGTCCTAAAACGTTACCCAACTGTGCTACGAAAGCAGAAAAACCGCCGTTCGTGAGTGCGTCAGAAAGACTACCCACCATTTCGGTAGCTGTTTGTGTAACGCTTCGTAATGGACCTTTGATATTATCGTAAATCGCAATACCTAAACCTTCCAGACCAGACTTAAGTATGGTTACGTCACCCTGTAAGTTATCCAGCTTAATAGCTGCCATTTCCTGGGCGGCGCCGGAAGAATCCTGTATAGCAGACGTCAACTTATTAAAGTCTTCGTCGCTTGCGTTTGCGATCGCCAGAAGACCCGACATAGCTTCCTGTCCGCCAAGCATAGCGGCATAAGCGGCTTTCTGATCTTCCGTCATTCCTTGCATACCTTTACGCATATCGCCCATAATAGTACCGAAGGACTTCATACTACCGTCACTATTTGTAACGGTAAGTCCAACGCGTCCATAGCTGTCTGGGCTTCTTTTGTAGGTTTTGCAAGTCGTGTAATGGTACTTCTTAAGGCGGTACCAGCCTGGGAACCTTTAATACCAGCGTTCGCCATAAGCCAGTAGCTACAGCCATATCCTCAATGGAATAACCCATAGCACCAGCGGCGGCACCTACATACTTAAAGGTTTCGCCCATCATTTCGACGTTAGTATTTGCGTTGGCAGAAGCCGCCGCCATAACGTCGGCGAACCGTCCGCTTTCGCTTGCTTTCATACCGAAAGCTGTTAAACCGTCGGTAACAATATCGGACGTCTGGGCCAGATCAGCACCGGACGCGGCGGCAAGGTTCATAATACCGTCGATACCGGATACCATATCCGTAGTTTTCCAACCGGCCATAGCCATGTATTCCATAGCGTTCGCGGCTTCGGTGGCGGAAAAGGCAGTAGTCGCGCCCATCTGTTTAGCCTTTGTTTCCAAAGCTGTAAAGTCTGACCCAGTAGCACCAGAAATAGACGCTACCGACGACATAGCGGCTTCAAAACTAGACCCCACTTTTACGGCGGCCGCCGTAGCCCCAGCTACAGCAGTTCCGGCAGCTGTAACACCAGCCGCCACGCCTTTCGTGATCGCGGTTATACCTTTACCCAGTCCACTAAGTACAGCGGAACCGGCGGACTTTGCCAAACTTCCGACTTTTGATAAGCCGGAATGTAAAGCAGAAAGCGACGTACTGGCTACCTTTTGTAAAGCGGTCTTTAACCCCTCTACGCCAGATTTACCGTCCGTCGCTTTATTCTTTATATTACTTAAACTGTTTACGATACCAGATACTTTAGTAGCCGCAAACGTCTTCATGTTGGAAGCTAAACTTTTCACGCCATTAACGGCACCTGTAACGCTTATCTTCCCGATATTTTTAAGCGCGTTTACGAAGCCAACGACACCGGTACGCCCTTCCTGTATGGTAGACTTGAACTCTCTAAAACTGGCTACCAGACTGGTAACCTTCTGCTGTGCCATTGTCTTAAGGTTCGTCGCCAAGTCTTTCGCCGACGTAACCCCGTTCTTCATGGATTCCACAAGCCCGGTTAATTTCTGGGAAGCGATCTGTTTTAAAGTTCCAGGTAATTGTTTAAGGTGTTGGGTTCCAGCGTCGAACTGGTCCATAGCAGCTTTCCAGCGGTTTGTACTTTCTGTAGACTGCTGGATAGGCGCTTGACTTTCCTGTGCGGCGCTCCCTATCTCCTGTATGGTATCGGCCATACTTTCGGCACCACTTACGGCGTCGGTCATACTGCTACCCATACTGTCGGCGATAGAACCGACATTCTGTAGCCCGGAACCTAACCCGTTCGCGGCGCTTGCTGTTTCTGCCATAGAAGCTGTGGAAGAAGACATAGCGGAAGAAATACCCGTAATCTGGCTTTTGAAAGCTTCCGCATTATGTCCGGCGGCGGTCAAGGTACTACTAAAATTATCCGTTAATGTAAGGGTTGCCCCCATTGTAAAATCGGACATTTATATTACCTCTTTTTCTGTCTTGCTTTTGCTGCGCGCTGTTCTTCTTTTATCTTAAGCAAAGTGGCTTGATAAACAAATTCTTTTTCGGAATAGGGAAGGTTATATATCTGACCCGGCGTTATGCCTGGGTGTTCCAGATATAGGCCAGAAGCTTCGCTTCCCTGTCCGACTTTAAGAGTTTTTTACAGAGTCTTTAACCTTTTTCTTTGCCTTATTTCCAAAGCCAGAAGCGTTCTGTACAGCTACGGCGAAGTTTACGATTTCGCCAGGTGGAAGAAGTGTAGATAAAGCACCTTCCGCTGTATGAACACCTAATTTTTTAAGCAACGCACCGTTTGCAAAAGTAAAGTTGCTACGCTGGTCTTTGTCTACAGCTAAAATAACGATCTTCGTCATAAGCTTGTCGTCGTCTACCTTTGTCTGGATAACGCCGTTTTCGTCCTGGTCGTATGTTACACAATCTTTCTTAGCCTGTTTGTAGTCGTCGTAAGAAATAGCTGTGTAAGGAATATCCCCTAACTTTTCAGAATGGAAGAAGCCCTGTTTTTCAGCTGTAAGGTCTGCTGTATCCATGCCTAAGATTTCTTCCAGGCTTAAGAACTTCGGTTCTTCTGTAGTTACTGCTTCCTGGTCTGCTTCGTCTTCTGTTAGACCTTCCACATAGGACGGTACCGGTGTTACCGGCTCTACTGGTAACGGCTGTGTAGCTGTATTTTCCGGTGTAGCACCTGTGTTAATTTCCTGTTCCTGTTTGTTCATTACTGTAATATCTGCCATTTTTATTTTCCTACCTTTCTTAAAAAAGGGGCGTTTTTCACGCCCCAGATAATTAGTTAATAGATTTCAGATACTTGTAGTCGTCAAAAGTAAAGTCCATTTCGATCTCTCCAAGTTCCCCAAGTTCAAAGCTCATAAGCTGGGCGCTGTCGAAGGATACACCGATAAACATAATATATTCTTCGTAAAACAGCGCCCTTCCGTAGCAAGGCGGCACCGGCTACCGTCTTTATTGTAATATGCCGCCCAGAAAAGGGTACTAAGTTCGTGGTAGATCGCTGCCCGGTGTGGGCGATCGGCGCTATCATAGT
>ENA-OQCE01000961-OQCE01000961.1-human-gut-metagenome-genome-assembly--contig:-NODE-961-length-13035-cov-2.556322_pt1 | contig 13035 bp, 15 predicted proteins | sample MGYA00242495_ERZ504572 | MGnify/ENA primary metagenome ERZ504572 (study PRJEB26092, sample SAMD00036228) | human gut metagenome | host: Homo sapiens | study: EMG produced TPA metagenomics assembly of...
CCAATCTGTCCTACAAGACCACAGGTCCCCATGCCAGAAGAAACGGCCGCTCCATCCATTCGCAGCTTAAAGACACAGGTTGCCAGCGGTCCCGTTATGGCAGAAGCAAAGATGGGCCCAATCCAGATGCGCGGGTTCCTAACGATGTTGGGCATCTGCAGCATGGATGTGCCAAGACCTTGAGACAGCAGGCCGCCCACTCCATTTTCCCGGTAGGACTGGACGGCAAAGCCAATCATCTGAGCCGAGCAGCCTGCTACAGCAGCGCCGCCGGCAAGACCGGTGAGGCCCAAGGCCGCACAGATGGCAGCCGATGAAATCGGAAGGGTAAGGGCAATGCCAACAAAAACGGAAACAAGGATGCCCATAAGAAAGGGCTGCAATTCCGTAGCCCACATGATGACAGTCCCTGTCTGCATCGCAAGTTTCCCTAAGGGCGGCGCACATAAAGCTGCGAGCGTGGCACCGACACCGATGGTCACAAGGGGCGTTACAAGGATATCGACTTTTGTTTCCCCAGCGGCCAGTTTCCCGATTTCACTTGTGGCTATGGCGACAAAAAGCACCGCCAAAGGCCCACCAGCGCCGCCCAGTGCATTGGTTGCAAACCCTACGGTGAGAAGCGAATAAAGGACCAAGGGCGGACAATGCAGCGCGCGGCCAATGGCAACTGCCATGGCAGGTCCGCTCATGGCCATAGCAAGGCCGCCAACCGTATACTTGATGCCGCCTACGGTCGCAACGACAATCTTTAAGGCACGGATATCAAAAAGAAGGCCCATGGCATTGATGATGGTCCCTATGAGCAAGGAACAAAAAAGACCTTGTGCCATGGCCCCCATGGCATCAATGAGATATCGTTTGGTTGAAATTTCTACGTCCTTCTTTTTTAAAAATGCCTGAATCGCTTCCATTTGTTTTCCTCCCTGATGCTCGTGCTCTCTTTCGCATCTTGTATACAAGATATATCAAGAAAAAGGATACGCTCTGGAAAATATCCTGTCAACTTATATGACAAGACAATTATGATTTCAAAAAAAACACCCTTTTTATGCGTCCCCTACATCTTTTTTTCGCATAAAGAAAAAGATGAGGCTTTCTTTGCCTGTCCCACAGTCCTTTTTACGCCGCAAAAGAACGAATTCTTCCCGCTGATAGACCCGGATGACTCCCATCTTTTTGCTAAAAGCTGCAACGGCGAGTGAACTCCCTTCATTTTTGACAGCGTCGATCAGTGCCTTTCCCCTACCTTTTTTCCGATATGCTAGCCCAACAAAAAGACCCTCAATAGAGCTTTTTATAAGATCAATGAAGCCAAGGATGATTCCTGCATCTTTAGCTGCAATCATATGCGCTTCAGGGAAAGGGCTCTTGACACAGGTCAAATTGTCCTCAAAATAGGGAGCATCGATGAAGGGATAGGTGTCAAGATTTCCCTCCAGCCAAAATCCAAGCACTGTATCAAGGCAGCGCTTTTCATGGTGCGCAGGTTCATAACAGCTCCTTTCTCCAATCTTTCCTTTGGCTTAGATGAAAGCCCTCTTTCTGTCAAAGAGGGAACGAAAAGAAAACAAAAATGCAAATGTCCACCCTCTCCCATGATATAATAAAAAGAAGAAAACCTATGAAAGGAGTCCTCGCCATGCCTTTATCCATGACCCTTGAACCGGTCCAAAAACAGCAGCTCACGCAGCACCTCATCCAGCAGATGAACCTCCTCCAAATGACGAGCGAGGAACTGGATGCCTTTGTGGCAAGGGAAGTGGAGCAAAATCCCCTCCTTGACTTCCCTGAAGAGCGGGAAACATGGCGGGAAGAAGGACCGGAATGGCGCCGCATGCACCTAAGGGCGCGAGATCCCAGCGATGATCCCCCTTCAAGCCCTGTGGAAAATGCCCACGCCCTTGAAATGACCTTGGAAGCCTTTTTGGATGACCAGATTGGTTGCCTTTCCCTCTCGCCTCTTGAAGCACGTCTTGCCTATTTCATTGCTGGCACCTTGGATCCCAGCGGATATTGGAGGGAAGATCCTGTCGCTGTTGCAGAACGCTTTGACGCAACGGAAGAAGTGGTCCTTGCCGTCCTTCAACAGGTGCAGCATCTCGAACCCTGCGGCGTTGCAGCCCGTTCCCTCAAAGAGTGTCTCCTCATGCAGCTTGCCCAGCAAAAAGGCGACACATCCCTTGCCCAAAAGATCATCGAAGAGGGGCTTGATGATCTTGCAAGGAATCGGATTCCCCAGCTTGCCTCCCGGTTTAACGTGACAAAAGAGGCAATTCTTGCGGCGCGGGACCTCATCCGCAGCCTGAATCCCAAGCCCGGCACCGCCTTTAGTGAAGCAGGCCCCGTGGAATTTCTCCACGAAGATGCCTTCGTCAAGACGACGGAAAAAGGGCTTAAAATCACCCTGTCAACATCCTATGGCAGGACGCTTGTCATCAACAAGGAATATCTGTCGATCTTAGACCACTCGGATCGGCCCAAAGTTAAGGAATACCTAAAAAAAGAGCTCAAAAGGGCCAAAGAGCTTCAAGCCCTCTTAAAAAGCCGCGAAGATACGCTCGCTGTTGTCCTCGATGCTCTTGCAACGCACCAGGAACGCTTTTTCCGCTATGGGCCGGGACATAAAGTGCCCTTAAAACTGGCGGATCTTGCGGATGATACGGGTTTTGCCATTTCCACAATCAGCCGCGCCCTCTCCCATAAGGTCATCGCCTGCCGTTGGGGCGCTTACCCAGCAGATGCCTTCCTTGTCGGGACGGCTGCCAAAGCCTCTGAGGAAAAAGGAACGGAAACAACGGATGAAGCCTTGGAACTTGCCCTGCAATCCCTCATTGATGACGAAGATAAGCACCATCCCTTGAGCGACCAAACCCTTTGCGACAAGCTCAACGCAATGGGCATTCCCGTAGCCCGCCGGACGGTCAATAAATACCGTACCAAACTTGGTATTCCCGGCAAAAGCGCCCGCAAAGTCTGGTAAAAAGGAATCGAACCAAAGAAAATGGACCCATTGGCTGCAACCTGCGTAGGTCCATTTTTTACTGATGTGAAACCTCTTTTGAACAGACGGCTGAACACACTCTCAGCAAAGTAAAGGATATCCATTCTGTGAAAAAAAATGGCACAGGAAATCAAAAATGAGCCCCCGCATCTCTTCCAAGGAATTGGTTGATTTTCTCTTTGAACAGCCTTACTGCAAGATTCGCTTTTTGGTCAGCCGTAACATGGCAAAAGCGCGGACTGCTTCAAAATACTCGTGCCAACTTCACGAAAGAGGATTTTTAGATGTTCCGAGTATTGGCTGTAAAAAAAGGTTATCAACCCACAATTGTGGGATATCCTGACTCGATAATGTAAAAAAGACACGATGAAAAAATGATTGTTTTCATTCTTTCATCGTGCCTTTTTTCGACTTTTCCTTATTCTTTGGGATTATCTTCCTGGTACAGGGGCAAGGTCACGACAATCTTCGTGCCGAAATGTTCGCGGCTTGTGAGGGCGATCGTGCATGATGCTGTTCAATGATATGCTTGACAATGGAAAGACCTAAGCCCGTACCGCCTATGCGCTTGCTGCGGCTTTCTTCAACGCGGTAGAAACGTTCAAAGACGCGGTCCTGTTTATCCTTGGGGATCCCGATGCCCGTATCTTCAACGGTAAAAAGAAGGTTCCTGCCGGTTTCTGCTTTTTCCATCGTTACGTAGACATGTCCACCAGGGCGATTGTACTTTACAGCATTATCGACAAGGTTCAGAACCACTTCGCGCAGCATATCGCTGTGCCCCATGACCTTATCCTCCGTGAGTGCAAGATGGAGCTGGATTTTCTTATCCGCAATCACGGGTTCCATAAAGCCTGCGACACTTTCCGTAATGGATTTGAGGCTTACGGCTACGGCCAGGTCCTGTGTTTCCGGTCCTTCAATCTTTGTGAGGAAGAGGATGCTGTTGATGAGTTCCAAAAGGCGCTTGGATTCCTTCACGATAAGGGCACCAAAACGCGTCACGTCTTCCTTTTTCCCCACCATACCTGCCGCCATCATTTCCGCAAACCCCTGGATGCTTGTAAGCGGCGTCTTCAGTTCATGGGTGACGTTCGCTGTAAACTCGCGTCGCAGCTTTTCCTGCTCCCGACTGATCCGCTTGATGGTCTTTTTATCTTCTTCCAAGGTATAAATATATTCCTGGATGGTACGGCTTTGTTCCGTGATCTTATCGACAAGGGGACTCAGCTCGGGATACGTGGCTGGAAGTTTCGGAATGTCCACTTCCTTATCCGTTGTCACAAGGGGTTTGGTCCCCATGACACGCATGTAATCGGCCGTCTCTGTAAGTGGCCGAAGAAGGCGCTTGGTCAGGTTCGTTGCAACGAAAAAGCAGCCGCTGCCTATGAGGACGAGAAAAATCAGGATATAGGGAATGAGACTGAAATAGGCCGCGTAAACCGTATCCTGACGAATGGCTACCCGCAGAACCGATCCGTCGGGCAGGCGCCGCGCCGCATAATACGTAATATGGTCCAAGGTAGCGGACTGACGCGTAGCAACGCCGTCTACTTCCTTAAGGGCTCGCACAACTTCCGGACGATTGCATGATTTTCCATTTGGGCAGCGCTGTAATCCGTTTCATAAAGAACGCGCCCATCGTGACCAATCCACGTAAAGCGAAGGCGATGATTGGAAGCCTCAGCAGTTTCCTCAATAAACTCAATGATATCATCCGTACGGGTTGCCTTAGCGGCAATAACCGTGACGGTGTCTTGAAGGACAGTCATGGTCTGCGCCCTAAGGGTTCGCCAAAAGCCAACAGTCAGGAAAAGGAGCGTCAATAGGGCTGCACCGATTCCAATGCCAATAAGACTCAAAAAGATTTTCTTTTTCATGATTCTGGCTCATCAAGCCGGTATCCCACGCCGCGGATTGTCTTGATAATCTGTCCTCCCTCACCGAGCTTCTGACGCAGGCTCTTGATATGCATGTCTATGGTACGGCTTTCACCGGCGTAGGTAAAGCCCCATACAGATTCCATGATCTGTTCCCGTTGGAGCACGATGCCCACGTTCATCATAAGATAGTGGAGCAGTTCAAATTCCTTGGCCGTCAGCATTACCTCTTCCCCATAAGCTGAGACGGCATGCTTTAGGGGGTCCAAGGTGACAGGCCCGCACACCAGCATCTCAGAAGGTTTCTCCACTCGGTGGGAACGGCGTAAAACGGCCCTGATCCTTGAAATCAATTCCAAGATGCCAAAAGGTTTGGTGACATAATCATCAGCCCCAATGGTGAGTCCTTTGACAACATCATATTCACTGGTTCGTGCCGTCAGCATGATGACCGGAAGGTCTGCCGTCCTCTCCTTATGCCGGATCTTTTTAAGGATTTCGATTCCACTTTCGCCCGGCAGCATGATATCAAGCAACACCAAATCAGGGATCTTTTTTTCGAGGACTTTATAAAAAGATTCCCCGTCAGCAAATGTCTGTGTCTCAAACTGCTGGCTTTCCAGGGCATAGGCCACAAGTTCACGGATGTTCTCATCATCTTCCACACAGTAGATACAAGGCATCATCACCCCTCCTTTTTTCTTTATTATAATACGAAGTTGGAGTGACGTCCCCTTTTTTGTGTAAAAATTGTGTAAGAATAGAGTACAATTTTTACACAAGGCGAAAAAATAAAAAGCTGCAGGAAAATGAAAATCCATTTTCTTGCAGCTTTTGCAGCTTCTTAACCGGAATTACTTCAGGCTGTCAGCAAGGATAGCATCGCTTGCGCAGACAGCAACAACGTCAACGATATCGCTGACAGAGCAACCGCGGGACAGGTCGAGGATTGGTTTAGCCAGACCCTGAACCAGAGGCCCAAGGCAGGTAGCGCCGCTGAAGCGTTCAACCAACTTGTAGCCAATGTTAGCGGCAGCAAGGTTCGGGAAAATGAGGACGTTGGCATGGCCAGCTACGCTGGAACCAGGAGCTTTTCTTTCGCCAACTTCAGGAACAAGGGCAGCGTCAGCCTGGAGTTCACCGTCGAAAGCAAAGTCGACATTTCTTTGTTTCAGGATTTCAACAGCCTGCTGAACCTTATCAACGGATTCACCAGTGCCGGATCCCTTCGTGGAATAGGTCAGGAGGGCAACGCGGACATCTTTGATACCCAGGTATAACGGGCACGGATGGCGCAGCTCGTAGCAATATCAGCAAGCTGTTCAGCTGTCGGGTCAAGGATAACACCGCAGTCACCGAAGACCAGTTTACCGCCTTCACCAAGGTTGGTGTTGCTGAGGACGATAAAGCCGGAGCAAACAGTCTTGTTGCCAGGACGGACACCGATAACCTGGAGACCTGCTTGATAACATCAGCAGAAGTACGGTAGAACCAGAAACGCACCCGTCAGCATCGCCCATGGCAACCAAGCCAGCCCCAAAGAAGGTCGTGTCCTTGGTCATGATTTCGCGGCTTTATCAACGGTCATGCCCTTCTTTTCACGGCGTTTTGCAAAATAAGCGCACAGCTCATCCATGCGTTCATAGGTTGCAGGATTGATGATTTCAATGCCTTCAAAGGAGACACCCAGTCTCTTGGCATCACGGTTCAGCTGTTCAGGATCCCCAACAAGGATGATCTTGGCAAATCCTTCACGAGCAACAATGGCAGCTGCTTTAAGGCTCTGTCAGAGTTGTTTTCCGGAAGAACGATTCTCTTTTGAATCGGTTTGACGCGAGATTTCAGATGATCAATAAAAGGCATTCCTAACCACTCCTATTTGTTTTTTGAATGAAGAGCTGGGCGCTCCACTTCTAATTTGACATTATATCACGTTTTGTAGATTTGTGCTTGTCCTTGGGACAATTTTTTCTTGAGGGCTCATAAAATTTTCACTTGTGAGCTCCGCATCGTCTCCAGAGCCGCCCCATGGGAATGAGGCGTAACCCCAGCGCAGCAGTGACTGTCGACAAGGACGGGCACTTCGGGCAGGGCCGCCTTGATGATCAGGGCATTGGAAACAACGCAGATATCCGTGCAAAGGCCCACAAGTTCGACGCTCTCGATGGTATCCCGCACTTTTTCAAGCTTTCCAGCAAGAGCAAGGGAGCCAAAAGCTTCCTTTTCCACTTTTTCCGCGCCAAGCCGTTCCGCCAGATTCTCCAGTTCCGGCACAAGGCGATGACCAGCCGTTCCTTTGATGCAATGCGGCACAGGAAGGATCCTGCCTTCCTGCGTTTTGAGGTAATCAGCCCATGGGTATCGAGGGTGAAAATGACCGTTCCATCAAAATGGGCGGCTTTTTCTGCCACGCGGGGCACAATGGCCTGGGCTTCCTTGGTACCAAGACTTCCTGAAACAAAATCTTCCTGCATATCGACAACAATCAAGACCTTTTTCTTCATGACCCGTCTCCTCCATGCTTTTGCGCCATTATACCATGGGAACTACAGGTCCTTATGCTGTCTGTCTTGTCACTGTGACGTTTTATTATCCTTTCTTTGGTTCTTCAAACGTCGCTGCCGCCTCCTTAAGGAATTTGCGAATCGTCAAATGCTGGGGACAGACATGCTCGCAGGCACCGCAGAGAATGCAGTCACTGGCCTTTCCTGCATTTGCTGTCACAACATTTTCATAGTAAAAATTGGCATTATGATTGTTGAAGACACGCATGGAATTGAGAAGGGAAAAAATATCTGGAATAGGAATCTTCTTCGGGCAGTGATTTTCTTCGATGCAGTAGCGGCACGCCGTACAAGGGACAGCGTCAAGCTGGCTGAAGACTTCGACAACGCCGTCTAGGGTTCTTTTTTCTTTATCCGTAAGAGGTTTGAAATCCTTCATGAAAGACGTATTGTCCGCCACCTGGGAAAGCGTGCTCATGCCCGATAAAACCATGAAAATTCCCTCATGACCTGCCACGAAACGAATGGCATAGCTTGCGTTTGACGCCTTGGGATAAGCGCCCTGCTGGAGGGTATCGAAAAGATGCTGCGCCTTTGGCGGCAGCTTTACAAGACTCCCGCCTTAACGGGTTCCATGACAATCACGTTTATGAAAGCGGAGACATGTCTCATAAACCGTCTTGCGTCAACGGCAGTGCTTTCCATATCAATATAGTTCATCTGGATCTGGACAAATTCAACATCCGGGTGATCTCCCAAAATCCGTTCCAAGACCTCTGCCTTATCATGGAAAGAAAGGCCCACATGGCGGATCTTGCCTTCTTTTTTAAGGGCAAAGGCGGTCTCATAAGCATGGCAGCGCTGGAACTTATCATAGTTGCCAAGATTCTGGGCATGCATCAGGTAAAAGTCAAAATAACTGACGCCGCACCATTGAAGCTGTTTTTCAAAAAAAAGGCCGGATATCTGATTCTTGATCAAAATAAGGGGCCGTGAGCTTATTGGCAAGAAGGTAGGCTTCCCGCGGGTAGCGGCTCGTCAAGGCCTCGCGGAGCGCTAGTTCCGATTCACCATTAAGATAAGGATGAGCCGTATCAAAGTAATTGAACCTTCCGACAGAAAAAGATCCACCATCTTTGAAAAAGCTGCAAGATCAACTTTCTCCCCAATCATGGGAAGACGCATGGCTCCAAAACCAAGTTTTTTCTTCACTTCTGGAAATCCCGTCTGCATTGTCATCCCTCTCTTTCTAAAAGCACCGTTTTCATAAAATAATGCGTCCTCGTTCTTTCTCATTATTTTACAATGGAGAAAATAGAAAAGAAAGAATAAAAAACATCGAAGGAATGCGAAAAGGGTCTCTTCCGAAAGGTACCCCTTAAGGAAAAGACCCCCATGCCCCGCCTTAGGCGGAATAAGGAACGATATAACACCACGAGGTCACCAAGGGTGAACCCAAAAGGCTTTATGTTCTTTCAGGCCTTGATTCTAAACGGCAAAGGTGAGCCTCATCTGGTGCCACACGACATTTCCGTGTGTTGAGCCCGAAACCCCCTCATCGACAAAGCCAAAACGGGCATAGTAATGAATCAAGCGTTTCTTACAGGTAAGGACAAGACCTTTGCGGCCTTCCTTACGGGCCTGTTCAATAAAAGCCATAAGGACCTTAGCAGCAAGACCCTGACATTGATAATCTGGATCCGTATCAAGCCCAAAAATCATCTGCCAGGCCCCATTTTCATCATGCATACCTGCCTTTTCATACATTTCATCCGTAAGATTCCTTTCATCCGTCACAAATCCATTGACAAACGAAACCAGACGTGTCCCGTCAAATAAGAGCAGAAAATGATTCGGGTAGACCGCAACCCGGTCCCTTACAGAAGCTTCCGTCGCCGCCTCCAGTTTGGGAAAACAGCGTGCTTCTAGGGCTGCAATGGCCGCAACATCTTCTTTTGTCGCCTTCTTCAGTTCCATATCCAAGTCCTTTCTTACGGGCGTTAGGCCCGTCCTTCTTCTTGTTTCTTCTTCAATATATCGATGATGGTCTTTTCCGTCTCCACCATTCCAGGGGAAGCGATGAGGCCCATATTGCGCAGGGTATCTTCTGCTGTTTTACCATTGATTCCATGGTTACTGAAGATATAGCGACCCCGCATGGCAAGTTCTGCCGATGTGAACGAAAGTTCTACTGCTGTAATGCCCTTCATGATACACCCTTGGTTGCCCCCATCGCAAATCATGCCGGTAATGGAACTTGCCATGTTGCTAATTGCTTTTTGGATTTCGTCATGGCCGCCGCCCATGAGATAGACAAGTCCGCAGGCCGCCCCCGTTCCCGCTGCAATGGCACAGCCGCAGAAGGCCGAGAGTTTCCCCGAATATTCCTTGATGTACATACAAACAAGATAACTAAGGCAAATCGAACGAAGAAGCGCCTCTTCCGTTAAATTCCACACTTGCTGATAGGCATATAGAGCATAGTTGCCATGATTCCATGGGCCCTGATCCAGTAATGCTCATAGCAGGAAGATTGAGTCCAATCACACGGGCTTCAATAGCTGCATTGCAAAACAAGTTGGCGGTTCGAATGGCATCCTCCGAAACTAGTTTATTATCATTCATACTTTTAAAGTCCGTGCAAAAGTTGTCTGTTGATTCCGGAGAGCTTCCTCAGCCAAAGCCCGATTCATGATCACCGCCTCTTTCACAAAGGCGATTTCTTCATAGGGTACGGTCTTTATGTAGTCCAGTATGTCCTCTATGCTGCAGCGATGGATGAAGGGAATTTCATTTTCTTCTGCCTGAGCAAGATTATCCGCTGAATAAATGGTCTTTCCATCTTCTTTTATTTCTACCACATGAGTATGGGCATCGCGAATCACGACTTCCGCCTCATGTTTTTTCCCCATGACTACTGCGCGAATCTCAATACGACTTGTAATGCGATCCATAATGACATCGATGATCCCATTTTTGACAAGCCCTTCAGCTTTCTTGACATCTTCTTCCGTTACACCGTCAAGACAGAGGAGTTCCTTTTGCGGATCTGCCGCAACCAAACCAAGGGCCGCGGCAAAATCGTTTCCTACATGGGTCGTATTAGGGATACCACAAGTAAAAGCATTCTTATATAGCCCGCTCGTCAGGTGAAGGACTACCCTTGTCACTTCTTCAGGCAGATGGTTCCGCGCCAACGCTACAGCAAAGGCAATTGCTGCCGGTTCAGTTACACCTAAAGCAGGTTTCATATCTTCTTTGATCAGTCTCGTCAATGCATGCATAAGGCTTCGATCCTTTCTGAAAGTACAGCCATGATAATACCACAAGGTCATCACAGAAGAAACCCGCAAAAGAGAAATCTCACACTTTTGCGGGTAGGGGGTAAACTATTTGAGACAATCCTTGAGAGATAGGGTCTTGGTTCCATCCTCTAAAATCATGCAAGGAATGCCAAGACGCTGTGTTCCACAAATATCCTTATAAAGTGCATCTGTTTCACGAAGTGTCAAGTATTCCTTAAGTCCGGCATGACTTCCTAAAATGTCAACAAAATCAACTTCATACCCCTTTTCTGCAAGAACATGAAGCGCATAGAGGGTATCAGGACACTGATGACTTCCAATGATTTTGATCTGCATAAAAACATCTCCTTTCAAGGCTCAGCTTATCTATTCAGAACAGTTGCAGCTATGATCATGCTTTTTATCCATCCAATCTTTTCCTTCAACCATGCGGGTAATCATCATAGAAGCAACGGTATCACCACTGGCATTGAGCAGGTTGCCATAGGATCAACGAGGTACCCAATCGTTGCAATGAGGGGAAAAGCTTCCTGAGGGAACCCGAACAGCGTTACAATAAGAAGTTCCCCAACAAGACCGCCGCCTGGTGCTCCTGATAGAACAAAGGCACTCAAAATGGAAACGATGATGGCTTTGATATAGACATCAACCCCAATAAAAGGAATGTTGAAGATACCAAAAAGGAAGGCAATCTTGACGATGGAGGAAAGAACCGAACCGTCCATGTGCATCGTTGCACCCATAGGCAGTACAATGCCGTAAATATCTTCTGGGACGCCGATTTCTTCACAGGCAATCATGCTTGTTGGAAGTGTTGCATTGGAACTTTGCGTACCAAAAGCCGTAATGGCAGGGTTCAATATATTGCTCCAAAATGCGCGGACACCTCGTTTGCCGCCCGCATAATAAGCATATCCACTGAAAAAGATGACAAAATAGAACACACACATGGGGTAGTAGATGAGCATCGTCCGCCCATAATGACCAATAAGCTGGGGTCCATACTCTCCGACGAGATTGGCAAAGTAAGCGCCAAGACCAATTGGAGCAAGTTTCATGACCATATCAATGAGTGTCATGATAACACAATTGATGTTAGCAATGACTTTTCCCAGAGGAGAATCTTGCCCGCCATTCATGGAAACCGCGACACCTGTGAAAATGGCGGCAATAATGCAGGGGAGCATATTGGAACGGCTGAAAATTTTTGGAAAATCATCGACAGTGAGTGTTTTGACAAGCATTTCTCCAGCGGAAATCGGTTTTGCAAGTTCAACACCCTGCATGGAAACCTGAACTCCACTAGCTGGCGGGAAAATATTGACCACAATGAGAACAACAGCAGCTGCAAAAAGACCCGTTGTTACAAATGTGAGGATAAGGCCGCCCAAGATTTTCCCTAATCGTTTGAGATTCAGCATACTGCCGACGGCATTGGCAATAGAGAAAAAGACCATAGGGGCTACGATTGTAACATCAGGTTAATAAAGATATCCCCCAAAGGTTTAAGGACTGCGGCCTGTTTTCCCCAGATGACACCAATGAGAGCTCCGAGAAAAATTCCTCCTAAAAGAATCAGAGGAAAGCGATAGGACTTCCAAATCTCATTCTTGTTCATTTTGTTCTCCCTTTCTCTTTCAGCGTTTCCGTCATCCTTCCCCTCGATTCAAAGACAACGAAAATAGGTCAGCATATAATTGGATTGAGTATATATAGATGAACAAATATTGGATACTTATTTACGGATTTTTTCCACAGCTCTTTTCAGCTGCCCCAACGCTTTTTCCAAGGTCTTCCGAGGACAAGCCACATTAAGACGCATATAACCACTTAAAGAGCGGCCAAAAGAATGACCAGGATTGAGTCCTAGTTTTGCCTGATGGATGAAGAAATCCACCAGTTCATCATTCGTCATATGAAGATCGCGGCAATCAAGCCACATAAGGTACGTTGCATCCGGAAGATTTGGTTTGATTTCAGGAATATATTCTTTACAATAAGAACGAACAAAATCAAAATTATCCGAAATGTAGGCAAGAAGCTGTTCCAACCACTCTTCCCCTTCACGATAAGCAGCTTCCATAGCCACAGAACTAAAAGCATTGTTACGGTGAATATCCATGCTGGACCAATAGGTGTCAAAGCGGGCTTTCATATCCTCATCAGGAAAAATTGTTGTTGACGCCTGAAGTCCTGCTAAATTGAAGGTTTTTGTCGCCGATACGCAGGTAATAATATGATCCTTATAAAAGGGAGCCGCAAGAACTGTCGGAGTATGTTTCTTACCATGGAAAATAAGGTCGGAATGAATTTCGTCAGAAACGACGAGAAGTCCGTATTTT
>ENA-OQCE01000965-OQCE01000965.1-human-gut-metagenome-genome-assembly--contig:-NODE-965-length-13002-cov-1.324272_pt1 | contig 13002 bp, 22 predicted proteins | sample MGYA00242495_ERZ504572 | MGnify/ENA primary metagenome ERZ504572 (study PRJEB26092, sample SAMD00036228) | human gut metagenome | host: Homo sapiens | study: EMG produced TPA metagenomics assembly of...
GTCCCTTCCGTCGCGTCCGGTTTTCGAACAGGAAAAGATTAAGGATATCTTAAAGCGCCTCGTCGTCCTGGCTATCCCCATCTCCCTGTCGAGCATCATGCTCCCCGTCGTCTCCAACCTGGACCTGCTCATCGTACCGCGCCGCCTGGAAGTCGCCGGCTATGCCACCCATCAGGCAACGGCCCTCTTTGGCTACCTGACCGGCATGTCGGTGCCGCTCATCAATTTGGCCACCATCCTGACAGCCGCCATGGCCATGAGCCTGGTCCCGGCCATCAGTCACAGCTTCACCCTGAAAGAATACGGTGAAATCCGGGAACGGACGGCGACATCCATGCGCATCGCCTTCCTAGTCACCATCCCCTTCAGCGTCATCCTCTACGTCATGGCCGAACCGATCGTCACCTTTATCTACAAACGCACCGGCTGCGCCGACGCCACGAGAGCCGTCGCCATCGCCATCTGTTTTCTAGGCCTGCACCAGATTTCGACGGCCATCCTCCAGGGTCTTAAGAAGCCTAAGATTCCGGTCATCAACATGGCCCTGGCCTGTATCGTAAAGGTCCTCTGCAACTGGTTCTTAGTCGCCATCCCGGCCTTCGGCATTACCGGTGCTGCCTACGCCACCGTCGCCGACATCGGCGTCGCAGCCGTCCTCAATATGTGCTTCATCTACCGTGAAATCGGCTACGTCATCGAAGTCAAGGTCATCTTAAAGAACATCGTCTCAGCAGCCGTCATGGGCGTCGCTATGTACTTCATGTACCCCTACCTCTTCAGCCATATCGGCCTGTTCCTGGCCTCTTCCTATCGTGCGTCATCGGATCGGTCATCTACATCGGCGGCATGGCCTTAAGCGGTGGTGTCACCCGTCAGGACGCTGCCAAAATGCCCTTTATCGGGCGATTTATCTAAACACAGCAAAAGAGCTGTCCCCCCCAGGACAGCTCTTTTTTATGGAAAATTTAAGTAAGGAGTTGACAACAATACAGAAATAAGATTACTTGCGATATTTTTCGACGAAGCGGCCCATTCTCTTCAAGGCTTCTTCAATCGTTTCCATGCTGGTTGCATAGGAAATGCGGACAAAGCCTTCGCCCTGTTCGCCAAAGGCCGTACCGGGAACGACGGCAACTTTTTCTTCCTGTACCAATTTTTCGCAGAATTCCGAAGATTTCATGCCCGTGCAGCGGATATCCGGGAAGATGTAGAAGGCGCCCTTCGGTTCAAAGACCGGCAGGCCGATGTCGCGCAGGCCTTTATAGATAACTTGGCGGCGGCGGTCGTATTCCTGACGCATAGCTTCTACTTCTTCATCGCAGTCCTTGAGGGCCGTAATCCCACCGAACTGAGCCGTCGTGTTGGCACACATGATAGCGTACTGGTGGAGTTTCAAAATCGGAGCTAAGCCATCGCGAGGTGCGCAGATATAGCCGAGACGCATACCGGTCATGGCATGGGCTTTGGAGAAACCGTTGAATACGATGGTCCGTTCACGCATGTCCGGTAATTTAGCAAAGGTCGTGAATTTAGCATCGCCGTACATGAGTTCGCAGTAAATTTCGTCGGCCATGACGATGAGGTCGTGTTTCTTAACGAATTCAGCAATAGGCATCAATTCTTCAGCCGTCATGACGGTACCGGTCGGGTTGTTCGGATAGCCAATGACCAGGCTTTCGTCTTCGGTGTAACGACTTTTTCCAGAGCTGCCACGCTCAGTTTAAAATCATCCTCCGGATACGTCGGTACGAAAACGGCTTTCCCGCCTGCTAATTCAACAGCTGCCGGATAAGCTACATAAGCCGGATCCGGAATAAGACTTCGTCGCCCGGTTCGGTCATAGCCAACAGAGCCATCGCGAGGCCTTCGGAAACGCCGACGGTAACCAAGATTTCATCTTTCGGATCGTACTTGACGCCATAGCGTTTTTCAAATGTTTCGCTGATGGTTTCACGCAGTTCCATCATGCCCGAGTTGCCGGTATAACTCGTTTCTTTCGCATCGAGGCTGGCCTTCATGGCATCGATAACTTTGTCGGGGGCCGCAAAATCCGGTTCGCCGATACTGAGGGACAGAACGCCTTCGACCTGAGCCGCAATATCAAAGAATTTGCGAATCCCCGATGCTTGATAGCCCTAACATTTGCCGCTGTTTTGTCATTCCAATTCATACTAATACACCGCCTTTTCCTATGATTATTTTTGCACTTTAATATGCATTCTTTACATATATTATATCACTTTTGCAAGAATGATAAAAGGTTTATAACAAAAAAAAATGCTGTTCCTCTCATGAGGACAGCATTTTTCCTTATCGATCGTCTATGGTTTGTCAAAAAGATACTCTTCCCGGCCGACAGCCTTGCCGTTTTTCATATAGACACGGGGGACGCGGCGGGACAAGTTGCACATGATTTCATAATTAATCGTACCGCAGACCTGAGCAATTTCTTCAATGGGAATGAAGCTGTCGCCCTGTTGGCCGAAGAGGACGACTTCATCACCAGCGTGGACGTTGCTTCGCCGCTGACGTCGATCATGCACTGGTCCATGCAGATCGTCCCGACTTGAGGACGCGGTGACCGTGATAGAGAACGTCGACCTTGCCCGACAAGATACGGGAATACCCGTCGGCATAGCCTACGGGTAGGGTCGCGATTTTGCGGCGTTCCGGTGCCGTATAGTGACGACCGTAGCTGACGGTAGCCCCGGCGTCGATGAGTTTGACGTGGGCGATACAGCAGCGAAGGGACATGACCGGCCGCAGGTCAAAGGGCGTAATATCGACGTCCGGCGACGGTTCACAACCGTACATGATGATGCCCGGCCGCACCATGTCGCAGTAATAGTCCGGGAGCTCGAGGACAGCCGCACTGTTGCAGCAGTGACGCAGGGCAATGTCGATACCTTCTTCTTCCATGCGCTTGCACATCCAGCGAAAATGGCCGTACTGTTCATGGGTAAATGTTTTATCTTTACAGTCCGATACGGCAAAATGGGTAAAAATGCCGCGGACCTCGATATTGGGCAGGGACGCCAGGGTCTTGATATCGGCGACACTGGCTTCATTGACGGGAAAGCGACGCGGCTCATGCCCGTATCGATAGCGATATGGACGCGCAGCACCTTGCCCAGCCGCTGTGCTTCTTCGGAAAAAAAGCGGGCATTCTTCAAGTTGAAGACGGCCGGTTCGATATCATAAGTCAACAGTTCTTCCGTCCGCCGGGCATCGGTGTGGCCGAGGATGAAGATTTCCTTGTCGAGATGGGCATAGCGCCGCAGTTCAACGGCTTCATCGAGGCTGGAAACGGCAAAGCAGTCGGCCCCATTTTCCGCAAAGGTTCGAGCCAACTCGACGCTGCCGTGGCCATAGGCATTGGCCTTGACGACGGCTGCAATTTTGACGTCCGGTCCGACGTGTTTCCGAATCTGACGCATATTATGGGCCGCTGCATCGAGATCAATTTGGGCCCACACAGCCCGCCGCGTAAAATTCATGGTACTTTCATAAGCATTCATCTATATATCGCCTTCCCCTATGGAACTTTCCGTATTGGTATCATCATAGCACAGGGCCTAGAGGCCGTCAATAAAACGGCACAAGCCGTCTAAGACCCGCTCTTCCCAGATATAATTGGTGCTGAAGGAGCCGCAGCTTCCCGGGTCTTCTTCAGCCATCCCCTCGCCATTCATGACGTAGGCAAAACCGCTTCTCGTACCTGGTATGACAAAGAGACCCGATAGTAAGCCGAAGGTTGCCCCGTATGGCCCCAAAGAGAAATTTCTTTCTCGCGGCACGGCCGGGCCGGGCCATCGCCGTCGACGCCAAATTCACCCAAGCCATAGGTGAAGATCGTCTGCCCGCAGGTATCACCGTTGTGGCCGTCATAGGTCCACTGAGGAGAAAACATCTCCCGCAGCGACGACGCCTGTAAAATGCGCCGTCCCCGATAGACGCCGTCATGGAGGATCATCTCCAGGGTCTGCCCCATTTCATCGAGGGATAGCCGCAGACCACCTTGAGGGGAAAATAAAGTAGCATTGGTCCCCGGTTGGTATCCGGCCAGTTCATAAATTTGACAGACAGCCTCATCGTAGGGATTTTGAAGGGCAATCGTATCCCTCTCAGGCTGATGGCCCTTAAAGTCGTCCATCCTCCCTATCCAGCGCCCTTGTTCTTCATCCTTGCCATATATCGTGCCCAGTTTTTCAAATTCATCAGCCAGTAAATTTCCCGGCACGTAGTCAGCCCGACAGTCGAGGTCCTTTAGAAGGTGTGCCTTTTGATAGTCATCAAAACGCTGGCCGGTCACGGCTTCAATGACCGTCCCTAAGAGGCCGTAATTAAGGTTACAGTAGGTAAAGTACTGTCTCGGCACTTCTTCTGGCGGTGCGAAATGCTGCCCATTTTCCCAGTAGGGACTTCCGGGCTTAAAAAAAGCTTCGACGGAAACAGCCGGCGGGATGCTGTAGACTCTCCCGTCGCGAAGACCCGACGTATGAGAAGCAGCATGCGCAGGTCAAAGGAATATCGTCATGAGCCGGATGGCGCAGGCGAAAGCAAGGTAACGGCTGACGTCGTCATCAAGAGACAACCGCCCCCTTTCGGCCAACTGCAGAAGTGTAAAAATGGTGAACATCTTCGACACCGAAGCGATGCGAAACCGGCTGTCCGCCGTCATCGGCAAAGACTTGGGCTGAAACCGGCGAAAACCGCCCGTAAAGCGGTACACCTCCCGGCCTTCATGATAGACCAAGAGGGCCAAGCCAGGTACTTGAAGTAAATCATCGCCAATGAGGGAGGAAAAATAAGCGTCCCAATCGTCAAACTTCATAGGCCACCTCCTAAAAAATAGCTTCGGTCCAAACAATAAGACTCATGAAAAAAAGACTGCCCCTTGCAGACAGTCTTCCTTACCACAGAAGGCCCTCCCTTTTTTCCCGTTGAAAAAGGACGCCTTACCCGCGGTAATTTTCCGGATAAATGGTGATATCGAAATGATTCTTATCCCATTCGTGTGTAATTTGATGCTTGTACGGAGCCAAGGCATTGAGAAGGACTTCATATGCCTTGCTGCCTGATAGATGCCGTCATCGGAGATATCGACTTTATAGCCATTTTCATGGGAATAAAGACCGCTGGCATGGTAGCCGCCTTCGGCACCGCCAGTGATGATGAAGGAAATCCCGGCCTGACGGGCTTCCGCATTCAACCGATCCAGAAAAGGCAATAGTCGAGCTTTGGAAATGAACCGTATCGGTCGTGCGATTGCTGTCCCACGGCGTATCCATGCCTTCCGTGCTGCTCCACTTACGAAGATTGCTCTTGCCAAAGTCGCGGCGATAGGCGTAGGCATTGGCAATGGCCGCATCGTACGAATCATGCTGGTACTGGTATTGGTACTGATCTTCGTATTTTTGGCGGTTCCACGGCGTAATGACCGTCGCTTCATGAGTCGATTCGGCATAGTGGTACTTTTCGTCACCTGCAAGGTTCACAGCCGGCGCACTTTCCTTAGCACCCAAAATTTTCTGGACCCGATCTTTCAGCGAACCTTCATGGTGTTCTCCACTCTTTGCCGGAACATATTGTTTCTGCGTCGGCCCTTCTTTCTGAGCCTCATCTGCCGCATCTACCGCTGCAGATACGGTCTTCTCCGTCTTGACCTGTACTTCTGCTGCCGACGCCGTAACAACGCCCATGAGGCAGCATATGGACAAGGCCGCGATAACAGCCTTCTTCATCAAATTCCCCCTTCAATACGATGTGTTGTATATTATAGGCAGTTTCACTCAAGAATAACGTTTAAATTATAGCACATCTCGAGGGAATTTGAAAAGTAATTTATTATTCCAATAAATCGCGCTGCATCAGTTCCTGTGCCGAAACCTCATCCTGATCGGCTTTCTGATTGTCTCCCAGCTTACGGAAGGCTTGGCTGCGCAATTTATAGCCTCTGCGTAGGGTTCGATGGCAATGGACTTGGTAAGGTATTCGACGGCTTTCTTGTAATCACCTTGATCTAAGGCCAGTTGACCGATACTGTCGTAGACGGCATGGTAGTCGGCATCAGTTTCTGCCAGACGCAGGGCGTTGGCATAGTCCTTCCGAGCCTTATTATACTGTTTGAGGTGGCGGTAGCATTCGCCGCGGTTATTATAGTCGATGGACGTTTCATGCATAGACAAGGACTTGGTTAAATCGGCAATCCCCTTTTCATGCTGCAATAAGTTGGCATAGATTAAGCCCCGCACGGAGTAGACCTCCCAATTTCCCGGATCCTGTTCAACGGCTTTATTCACGAGGTTCAGGGCCATTTCGTTCATGCCGATCTTTCCGACCGTGACGCTGGCTAATAAATAATGACCTTGGTGCATGAGCTCATACGCCGTGCCGATGTCCATGCGCTGCTTGGCCAGCTGCTTCTTCCCCTGTTTTTGGTAAATCTGACTTTCCAAGAAATAATTTTGGGAGAAATAAGGCATGATTTTTTCACCTTGACGGATATCGGCCAAGGCCAGATCGTAGGAGTCACTCTTGGTGTAGGTCCGAGCCCGATTGAAATAGGCCATGACCTGATAAGGTTCGCCCGGTTTCGACAGGGTCAAAGCCTGGGTATAGTCCTTGATGGCCAACTTATAGTCCCGGCGCTTTTCGTAAACCGTACCGCGGTTGAGGTACAGTGAGGCATTATCCGGTTCCAAAGAAACGGCCTTGTCATTGTCAGCCAGCGATTCGTCTGTGCGGTCCATCATCAAGTAAATCAAGCCCCGGCGGGCATACAGATCGGCGTTGTTCGGATTGTCTTCAATCCGGCGGTTCACGATCTGCAAAGCTTGTTCATAGTCTTTATTCTGAACTGCCTGAGAAACGCCGCTGTCCTGATTGGCTTCTGGCAAGGCCGATGTCGCTTCCGCGGCCGCTGCCTGAGTCGTCACATCACTGCCGGGAGCACCTTCTGCCAAGGAAAAGCCAGGCATCATCAGCAGGCAGGACGCCATCCCGGCCAGCACACATCGTTTCAATCCATTCATAGTCAACCCTCCTTATAGGTGGTCAAATTGACGCTTACTGTATATATTTCGACATTCTTTAAAAAATTCCTTCAAAAACTTTGCCAAAGATTGAAATCACCGTTTTTTCGCCTTCAAGGGACAAAAAAATCCTCCCGGACGGATATCCGCAACCGGGAGGAATCAAGGTTAGCCTTTATGAGGGTCAAAGTCGAGGCGGTCTTTTATGAAAGTATTATTTTGCAGTTCTTCAAAGGCCTGCCGTAATTCTTCATTGGTATTCATGACAATCGGGCCGCCCCAGACGACGGGTTCATGAAGGGCCTTGGACTGCATGACCAAAATCTGCGACCCGCCTTCAGCGCCTTGCAGCACCAGTGTATCGCCGTCAGAAAGTTTAACGGCCGTCTTGGCTTCGACGGTTTCACCGGCAACGACAGCATCGCCCAAGAGGGTGAAGGCCATGACCGAATCGTCGGCCTTGGTATCGAGGACAAATTCAGCACCGGCGTCTAAATGGATGTCGTAGTAATTAAGGGGCAGATGATCGCCCTGATGGCTTTATAATCCTTATAGGTACCGGCCAAGAGGCGAATAAAGCCGCCTTCGATTTGGATGTCTTCGATTTCATCGTTGCCGATATGGCGATACGTCGGCTGGCTCATCTTTTCCTTCTGGGGCAGGTTGAGCCACAGCTGGACGCCTAAAATCCGCGGCGATGCCGGAACCTGTTCTTCGTGAAGGATGCCGGATCCGGAATTCATCCACTGGACTTCGCCGTCAGAAATACTATCTTCATTCCCCAGGGTATCCTTGTGGACCATCTTGCCTTTATAGAGGTAGGTTACCGTTTCAATCCCCCGGTGAGGATGCATGGGAAATCCCGCCGTGTAGTCATCGGGATTGGTACTGTCAAAAGAATCGAGCATCAGAATCGGGTCAAAGGTTTCTACCGTAGCGTTTCCCAAGACGCGGGTCAAGTGGACACCGGCTCCGTCGATAGCTTTAGAACCTTTCACGCGCTTTACAATTATCCGTTCCATACGTTTCCTCCCTTTCCATATACACATTTCCAAAAAAAATAATTTGCTGTCAATCCTTCAAGATGACATCGATCAAGGCCTCAATATGGACCTTCATGACGTCGATATAGGGGACGGGCAGATTGATATCGCCAAAGATCAGTGGCAGCTCCGTACAACCGAGGACGATGGCTTGTACCTTTTCTTCTTCAATCAATCGCATGGCCGTTTGCCGGAAAGCGTCCTGCGTATCGGGCACGATTTTGCCCAATTCCAGTTCGGTCTCGATTTTCATCCCCATATACGCTTTTTCCGCCTCATTGGGGGTCACAACGGTGACGCCGTGATCCGAAAAATGACGCTGAAAGAAGGATCCATTCATCGTCGGCAGCGTTCCCAAAAGACCGACTCGATCATAGCCTTTCGAAAGCGCATGACTACAGGCCGTATCCACCATACTGATGATGGGAATGGGCGAAGCTTTTGAAAGTTCATCATAGACGATATGAGGCGTAATCCCGGTCAAAGCCCCGTACTGTGCGCCGGCAGCGGCCAAGTTCTGAAAGCCCTTTGCTAAGTAGGCCGTCAAACCCGCATAATCCTTTGCCTCACAGAAGGCCAAGACATCAAAGACACTCAGACTTTCAATGGTCAAATTCGGAAAAAAATTCCGTCCCGACCGCTGCTGTACGCCATATTCAAGGGCCCGATAGTACTCAATCGTCGATTCAGGACCAGTCCCGCCGATAAGTCCTAATTTCTGCACCGTATCACGCCTTTCTCATTCAGAATCCGACTGCGCTAAAAACGCTGTCATTAGGTAATGATACCTTTTTTATCTAAATTGGTAAAGAGGTCATTTTTTCGATTCTGTCTAGAAAACCTTATCGACGCTGTGCAGAAGCATTCAGATGTCGACAAACTCCCCGTCATGACCTTCTTCCCTAAGGAGCTTCATCAAGTCATCGGCCAAAAGCCATACCGTCGCCGTATTGTCATTGGGGTGGACGCCGATGAGATGGCCTTTAAAATCGACATCGAGGTAAAAATAGACTTTTCCGGCCTTTATCATTGAGGAGGCCCAAAGGCGTCACGGCTCCCGGCGTCAGGCCCAAGATGGCCAGCAAGTCGTCGGCCGAGGCAAAGGAAAGGGGCCGCAGCCCTTGGCGTTTGCGAAACGCCTTCAAGTCGACCCGCTTATCACCCTTGACGGAAATCAAATAGTAGTTCCTTTTCTTGTCATCGCGGACAAAGAGATTTTTAGCATCCCATTTGGGATACGGCAGTTCCACGGCCCCTAATTCTTCCATATTGAAAACGGCGTCATGATTCGTCACTTCATAGGAAATGCCCTTGGCCGTCAAATAAGCGTAGATTTCATCTTTTCCCATAGCCCTCTCTCCATCTCTGAACGGTTGCAGTAATCGCCCTGTACGTCCTTTCCGGAAAATCAGAAAAAACGACCGTCACGAAAAAGGGGATCGTCTGCCGCAAATTATAGCTATATGTTATCAGTGTATCATGTTTTTGGTAGTTTTGAAACTAAAAAAGAGCGCCCAGCTCTCAAAAAGCTGCAGCACCCTTTATAGTGACCCTATCCTCTATTTGCTTCAAAAACGCTTATTCCTAAGCCTGACTCGTCGGATAAATCGTCATTTCACTGATATCGACGTCTTCCGGCTGTTCCAGGGCAAAGCGGACACAGGCGCAACGGCATCGGGAGAAATGCTGTGGCTTTATAAAAAGTCTTCATCCGATCTGCCGTCGCCGCTTCACCGATATGATGTATGAGTTCCGTATCAATGGCCGCAGGAAACAGCGTCGTCGTGCGAATATTCGTCCCTTCCTGAGCCGACTCCATGCGGACGACTTCCATGGCGTTGCGGACGGCAAACTTCGTAGCCCCATAGACGCCGGAGCCGACGTAATGCTTAAGGCCGGCTACCGACGAGGTAGTGATAATATGGCCGCTCTTTTGGGCCTTAAAGATCGGCATGACGGCGACGATGCCGTGGAGGACGCCTTTGAGGTTGACGTCGATCATGGCATTCCACTCATCGATGCGAAGGTCACTCATGGACGAATTGGGCATGATGCCGGCATTATTGAAGATGGCGTCGACCCGTCCGAACTCATCCATGGCGGCTTGTACCAAACCTTGGACCTGGTCGAGTCGGGTCACATCGACGGAATAATAAGCGCCTTTTCCGCCTAAGTGCTGAATATTCCGGACCAAGCTTCCAGCCGCTCTGTCCGGCGGGCGCCGAGCATAACTTTTGCCCCGTGTTTGGCCAGCATGACGGCTGTCGCCGCCCCGATACCGGACGAGGCCCCGGTGATGACGACGACCTTATCTTGAATGGACATGTTCATTCTCCTTTCTTAGCAATTAATCTTCCTTCGTCAGCCGGTGGTTATAGCGGACGACGTTCATTTCTTTTAGATTGTCAGGATTGATTTCAATCGTTTCCCCGTAGTTCTAAGTAGATGCTGTGGTCCCCCTTAATCGACCAGGTCCCGGAATAGATGTTATCCACGTTATGCTGATTTTCGGTCCATGTATGGTCGGCATGAAAGGTAATCTTTTGGTTGATATCGGTATCGATATGGTTGATCCATACGCCGACGATATCCTTATCTTCGATCGTTCCTTTTTTACTGGCCGATGAAGATGCATCGGCCGTCGAAGCTTGTACTGCACCGGTGTCCGGCTTAGCAGCATCGGCACTTTGACCGTCTTGGCTGCAGCCGGCCAGAAAAGCCGAGAACAGGCCAATCATTAAAATGGCAGTGATTTTTTTCGACAGTTTCATCATCATGACTCCTTTACCGTTTCAAATAAAATCGTTGCTTCCGGCATCCCCGAAAAGAATCGGATATCGTCCTCGATATGACCGATGGACACCTGTTCAAAGACTTCTCCGTTTTGGCCGTATAAGATGACCAGACTCCCTAAGGGCGGCCAATAGGAAATGTCGCCGACGGCGTAGTCTTTATTTTGTGATGCCTTGACGGGCAGGCTGCCGCCGCCGAAGCGATGCACATTTCCCGACCGTAGAGATTAGACATCTTGATCGTAAAGGGCATCTTTTTTTAATAAGGCCTTGGCTGTCGCGTTGTCTTCCCATTGGGCCGACAAAACGGTCGAGCCGTTGACGGTTACTTTTACCTTTGCGTTATTCATTTGATTGAGTCACTCCTAACTGATGAATCCATTTTTGGATTTTTTGCTGACAATGGTTCACGTCGTAACTTCCGATGCAGAGCCCCGACCGATGACCGACGCCGGCAGATACCGTTTCATATCGGCCATCGTATCCTGCAAATCGCTGCCGCCGGAGGTAGCAAAGGGAATGACCGTCTTTCCCGAAAAATCATAGGCTTCATAAAAGGACCGAACGACCATGGGTTCGCAGTACCACCAAATCGGATGGCCAATGAATACCACGTCGTAGTCATCCATATTGGCCACCCGATTCGTCAAAGACGGCCGGATATCGTCGATCAACTCTTGATGGGCTTGACGCGAACAAGGGTCGTGAGCCTCAGGATAAGGCCGGTCGGTTCGTATCTCAAACAAGTCGCCTCCGGTCTGGCGGGCAATTTCCTGGGCAACGGCGCGGGTGTTTCCGCTGTGTGAAAAATAAGCGATTAATATCGTATGCTTCATGACTATCCCTCCTTCATCGACAAGGTTATTATGCCACGTCCGGCCTTGACTGAGAATCGTCAATCCGTTAGTATGGTATTAACCAAAAGTTAACGGAGGCCACGATGGATATTCAAAACCTGCAAACCTTCCTCTGTCGCCAAGCTGGGAAGTTTTACCAAGGCGGCCGAGCAGAACTTCATCTCTGCCACAGCGTCATGAAGCAAATCAATAAACTCGAAAGTGAACTCGGCTGCACCCTCTTGGAACGGTCGTCAGCGGGCATCCGTCTAAAACCGGAAGGAGAAGTCTTTCTCACCTATGCCCAGCAGCTCATCGAGCTGGCCCATCAGGCCTATTTGGCCTGCCACGCGACGACGAACCACGTATTCACCCTGCGCCTGGGGACGTCCCTTCTCCATCCCAGCCGGCCCTTCTTATCGATTTGGAACCGCATCAAGGGCCACCTGCCCCAATACAGTCTGACCATCGTCCCGCTTCCGAGCGACCTCGTCACCCAGAACCGGGAGTACGAAGCCCTGGGAAAGAGCTGCGACATCCTCATCGGCACCTTTGACCAGGCGACGACCCACACCTTGGTCGACGCCATTCCCTTAGGGTCTTATCGCTTCAGCATTGCCGTCCGGTCCGACAACCCACTGGCCGAAAAAGAAAGCCTTGCCATCAAAGATTTGGAATCCCAGCACCTGCTCATGGTGCCCCGGGGCATTAGTCACAAAAACGATCTGCTCCGCGACCGGATGGAAAAAGAATTATCCCATTGTCAGATTCTCGAAACGCCGGGCCGCTACAGCCTCGATACCTTCAATGCCGCCATCGACAAAAATGCGGCCCTCATCAATCTGACGCCGTGGGAAGACATCCATCCCGGGCTGGTCAGTATCCCTTTACAAACAGATATCACCGTCGACTACGGCATCCTGGCTGCCAAAAATGCGCCTTCTCAGGTCAAAGAATTTCTATCGACGATACGCTATCAGATTCTCACCCAGATGGGAGAATACGGCCCGGTTACCCCGGTTGACAAGAGTCCCTGACCCTGGTCCCCGCCTCGATACCCCTACCGCTGTAAAAAAATAAATTTAGGATTGGAGTGAAAGCCATGATTGATAAGATGCTCATTCGCGGAGCCAAAGTCCATAACCTCAAAAATATCGACGTCGATATCCCCCTCCATAAAATCGTCGGCATTGCCGGCGTCTCCGGATCGGGAAAATCGTCCCTGGCCCTTGGCGTCCTCTATGCCGAAGGATCCCGCCGTTACTTAGAATCTCTATCGACCTATACCCGCCGCCGC
>ENA-OQCE01000966-OQCE01000966.1-human-gut-metagenome-genome-assembly--contig:-NODE-966-length-12999-cov-2.440413_pt1 | contig 12999 bp, 10 predicted proteins | sample MGYA00242495_ERZ504572 | MGnify/ENA primary metagenome ERZ504572 (study PRJEB26092, sample SAMD00036228) | human gut metagenome | host: Homo sapiens | study: EMG produced TPA metagenomics assembly of...
GTTCGGGTGGCTGGCGAAAATACAGTTCCTGCCGGCGGTATTGGCACTCAACCTCGGCGTGGTGCTGTTGCTCATTGCATTGACCTGGATTTTCGGTCGGGTTTACTGCTCTGTAATCTGCCTCTCGGTATATTCCAGGATGTCGTTTCATGGCTGGCGGGGAAACGGAAGAAAAATCGTTTCCGGTATTCCCCCGCCTTGTCCTGGTTAAGATACGGGGTGATGGTGATCTTTATCCTTGCCATGATCAGTGGGTTAGGGGCATGGGCGGCTTGATCGCACCCTACAGCGCTTACGGGCGTATCGCCTCTAACTTATTCGCACCCCTCTGGCAATGGGGGAACAACTTTCTGGCCTACTTGGCGGAACGGGCGGGCAGTTATGCTTTCTACGAGACGGAAGTCTGGCTACGGAGCCTCCCAACCTTTATCATTGCCACAGTTACCTTCATTATACTGATCATACTTGCCTGGCGGAATGGGCGAACCTATTGCAACACGATCTGCCCGGTAGGAACGTTTTTGGGATTGATCTCCCGTTTTTCCGTTTTCAAGCCGGTTATCGATACGTCCAAATGCAATGGTTGCGGTTTGTGTACCCGCAATTGTAAAGCAGCCTGTATCAATGCGAAAGCACACGAGATCGATTACAGCCGTTGCGTCGCCTGCATGGATTGTATCGACAAATGCCGGCAGGGAGCCATCCGATATACACGCAGAAAAACAAACAAGGCGGAAATACAGACCGCCCAACCGGCCGTAGACAAGCCCGATCGTCGCAAATTCTTTACCGTATCGGCATTACTTGCCACTTCAGCCGCACTGAAAGCCCAGGAAAAAGTACAACTCCCGGACAAGAAAGTCGACGGCGGACTGGCCATCATCGAAGATAAAAAGAAACCGGACCGGACAACCCCGATCACTCCTCCGGGCTCGCTGAGCGCTGACAATTTCTCCCAGCATTGCACCGCGTGCCAGCTTTGTGTATCGGTTTGTACGAACCATGTGCTGCGTCCTTCGGGGAACCTTCAAACATTTATGCAGCCAGAAGTATCGTACGAGCGAGGATACTGTCGTCCCGAATGCGTCAAATGTTCGGAAGTTTGCCCGACCGGAGCGATCCGTCCGATCACGAAAGCGGACAAGACGGCTATCCAGATCGGACATGCCGTACTGATTCAGGAAAATTGCATCGTCAACCGGGACGGCGTCACTTGCGGCAACTGTGCCCGCCATTGCCCTACCCAGGCGATCTTGATGGTGGCAAAAGACCCGAACGACCCGGATTCGCCTCAACTTCCGGTCGTAAACGAGGAAAAATGCATCGGCTGCGGAGCCTGTGAAAACCTGTGCCCGTCGCGTCCGTTCAGCGCCATTTATGTGGAAGGGCACGAACAACACCGGAATATTTGATCAAGAAATAAAAGAATCATCACATATGGAAAAAGACAATCATCAAGCGATAAACCGTCGCGATTTCCTGAAGATTGTAGGAATCAGCACGGCAACTACCGCCCCGTTGCTCTCCGGGTGCAGTTCGGACAGCGGGATGGCCTCAGGTTCGGGAAGCTCCACCCCTATTCCCACGGACCGGATGACATACCGCACGACGCCGTCCACAAAAGACAAAGTTTCCATCCTCGGTTATGGATGCATGCGTCTGCCGACTATTGCCAAAAACAGCGCAAGAGACAGCGACGACGAAATCGACCAGGAGATGGTCAACCGGCTGACTGACTATGCCATCGAGCACGGTGTGAACTACTTCGACACCTCGCCCGCCTATTGCAAAGGACGTTCGGAACATGCTATGGGGATCGCCCTCAGCCGCTATCCGCGCGACAAATATTATATCGCCACCAAGCTTTCGAACTTCTCTCCCGACACATGGAGCCGCGAAGCCTCTATCGCGATGTATAACAATTCGCTCAAGGAGCTACAAGTCGATTATCTCGATTATATGCTGCTCCACGGGATCGGCATGGGTGGTATGGAAGCCTATGAAAACCGGTATGTCAAGAACGGCATACTCGACTTCCTGCTCGAAGAACGCAAGGCAGGACGTATCCGAAACTTAGGTTTCTCCTATCACGGAGATATAGAGGTGTTCGATTATTTACTTTCGAAACACGACGAATATCAATGGGATTTCGTCCAGATCCAGTTGAATTACCTGGACTGGAAACATGCCAAAGAGATCAACCGCGAAACACCGATGCGGAATATCTGTACGGGGAATTGCAGAAACGGGGGATTCCCGCCATCATCATGGAGCCACTCCTCGGAGGACGGCTTTCGAACGTGCACGACCATATCGTCGCCCGCCTGAAGCAACGCGAACCGGGACGGAGCGTCGCCTCCTGGGCTTTCCGGTTTGCCGGCTCGTTTCCCGGCGTACTCACCGTGCTGAGCGGCATGACTTACATGGAGCACCTGCAAGACAATCTCCGCACCTACTGCCCGTTGCAACCGTTGACGGAAGAGGAAAACCGTTTCTTGTTCGACACCGCCGACTTGATGATGCAGTATCCGACCATCCCGTGTAACGACTGCAAATACTGTATGCCTTGTCCTTACGGTATCGATATTCCGGGAATTTTGCTTCATTATAATAAATGTGTGAACGAGGGGAATGTCCCTCAGAGCGGACAGGATGAAAACTATCGCGAAGCTCGCCGGGCTTATCTGATCGGGTACGACCGCAGTGTACCGAAACTCCGCCAAGCGGATCATTGTACTAGTTGCAACCAATGTAATCCACACTGTCCGCAGGGAATCGATATTCCGAAAGAACTACAGCGAATCGATCGTTTCGTCGAACAACTGAAACAAGAGACATTATAAATCCAAACAGCCGTCCCGATTTCGGACGGCTGTTTTTTATCTCCAAAAACACCGTCCCGATTTCGGACGGCTGTTTTTTATCTCCAAAAACACCGTCCCGATTTCGGACGGCTGTTTCTATGTCCAAAAACACCGTCTTGATCCTCGGAAATTATATTCCCCCCTTTAAAAGTAATTTCCTCTGAGGTTTAAACACCATATAGTTGAATACCAGAAACACCGTAGTTCCTAACAGGGCAAAAAACGAACCGATCAATGCCGTACTTTCCAGCCCTGCCCCATGTTCGATCGACAATCCTCCAAAATAAGCCCCCACGGCATTCCCCAAATTAAAAGCAAGCTGGACCATCGCCCCGCCCATCATCTCTCCGCCAGGAGAATATTGAAGCAACAACAATTGCTGTGGAGAAGAAACTGCAAACAGGCAACCAGTACAAACGCACATCAGCAAAGCGGACAAAAAGCCGTACGAAGCAAAAAAATAAATCAGCAGAAGTGATGCAAACATCAGAAACTGCATGGACATCGCTACGATACCAGGTGTAAAACGATCAGACAAATGCCCTCCCAAATAGTTACCGACACACATGCTCGCACCCGCCAGCAACATCAATACAGGCATTGTCCCGACACTGAAACCGGACACCTCCGTCATTAACGGATTGACATAGCTATACCAGCAAAAAGCTCCCCCGTTTCCTAACATGGTAGCAGCAATCAGCATCCATGGTTCCGGCCTTCTCAAAAAACGAAACTGCCCTTTCAGATTCGTCGCCGGCAGGGCGGGCAAAACAGGAACCCACCTCCGGATAAACCAAATCGTTACGCCACCCCACAACGCTGCAATCACAAAAACCAAACGCCAGGACAGAAAGTGCCCCAGGAAATTCCCGGCCGGGACACCGAACAAATTGGCAATCGTCATTCCCATAATCATAATAGCTACAGCAGAAGTGCTTTTCCCTTTCTCCGCCAAACGGCTGGCAACAATCGAACCGACTCCGAAATAAGCCCCATGCGGCAACCCCGATACAAACCGGGCACACAACCCCATCCAATAATCGGCCGACAGAGCATAAGCAGATTCCCGGCAACAAAAAGCCCAACCAAAGCAAGCAAGATCGTACGTAACGGCCAACTCCTGGCCACCACCACTACCAACGGCGCTCCCACACATACACCCAACGCATAAGCCGAAATAAGATGCCCGGCTTCGGATAAGGAAATATCAAATCCTGCCGCCACATCCGGCAAGATACTCATCATAATAAACTCTGCAATCCCCAACCCAAATGTGCCAAAAGACAATGCATACAAACCTTTCTTCATAACCTATTCAATCTTTCTGTTTTTCCGGCCGCAAAGAAACAACAAAATTATTAAGTGTAATTGTCGCAGATTATGCAATTATTGTCTAATTTTACTGTGTTTTATCAGAAAGTTCATCCGACATGCACGAGAAACTAAAATTCGAACAAATCAAAAAAGATAGTTGTGCCTCATTACGCTACGATTATTCCAGCTTGTACCCGAAAGACGAAATGCCTCTTCATTTTCATCCCGAAATAGAAATATGTTATGTTGTGAAAGGTTCAGGCTACCGGATGATAGGCGACTTTCTGGAGCCGTTCGAGGAGGGAGAAGTCGTACTGGTCCCGACCAACAACCACATTGTTGGATGTATAACCCCGAAAGCTGCGAGCCTGATGGAAAACGGAGATGCATAGTTGTGCAATTCAATCCCGACTTGCTACAAACCGGCCTGTCTTTTTTTACCGAATGGGAATATGCCGCTCACCGGTTATCGGCAATCCAGCAAGGCATCCTGCTGACAGGCGAAACAGCCGGAAAGATCAAATCCTGCTTAGAAGAAATGAACCTCCTGAATGCAAGCGAAAGGATGCTGATGTTGATCCGCATCCTGCAACAAATCGGAACCACAACCGATTTAATCCCTATCGGTTTGCAGGAAACGGTATTCAACGGCATTACCAAAAACATGCAACGCATGCAACTGATCTTCAAATACGTCATCGAGCATTACAAGGAGAAAATAACTCTTTCGGACGCCGCAAACGTAATCAGCATGAGCACAACGGCGTTCTGCTCGTTTTTCAAACGTGAAACAGGCAAAACGTTTACAAACTTCATCAACGAATACCGGATAGAGCCGTTGGCACTTTACTCCGCAACTTTCCGGATAAGGACATTAACGAAATAGCCTGGCAATGCGGCTTCACCGACATTCCCTACTTCAATCGTTATTTCAAAAAGATGAAACAGATGACTCCGAAACAATGGAGATACAAAATACAATAAAAAAAGAATATCCTAATATGAATGCAGAAATTATCCGATTCTTAGACGATTTACGACGAAACAATAATACCGTTTGGTCCATGAAAATAGAGAACGATATGACAAACTTCGCTGTGCTTTTATCAACGAAGTACAAGAGTTAATCGAACGAATCAGCGTATTTGATCCTGATATACGGGGATTGGATGCCCGGAAATGTCTGTTCCGTATTAATCGCGACATCCGCTTCAGCCTCGACAAGTCGCCTTACAAGACTTATATGTCAGCCTGTATTGCTCAAGGAGGACGTCATAGTATCCGGGGAGCTTACTACTTTCATCTTGAACCGGAATACTGCGTACTGTCTGGCGGTATCTGGTATCCCAAACCGGAAATATTGAAAGTCCTTCGACGTGAAATATACAACAACATAGATGAATTTGTTTCCATCATCGAAGAGCCTTCCTTCAAAGCTCTGTACCCGTCACTCGAAGGGGACATGCTAAAACGTATCCCGGCAGGTTTCTCCTCCGATTCTCCTTACGGTCATATATTAAGGCACAAAGACTTCAGCGTTATAGGTATTAAGCCCGACAGGTTTTCAGCCAGCCGGACTGGATGGAAGAAACCATCGATTGTTTTCGAAAGCTTCTTCCATTCAACCGCTTCCTGAATGAAATTGTGGATGAATATATGGGAAATCTGTAAAAACACTATTTTCCGCAAATATCCTTAAACGGACAATACATGCAGGCTTTGCCGTTCGGGGTTTGCACGAATGGGGTTTCTGTGTCGAAGATTCATCCAAGCAATTTCGCAGGCTGTCTTCAAAATCCGTGCGATAGTTGGCGAAGTCCAAAACCTGTTCTGTTTTGAACCGGTCTGTACGATGGTAAATTCCAGGATCGAAAGAGGAAGAAAAGAGGGTCCTCATATAATAGATACCCGGCTGAATAGCTGTTGAAAGCTGAACTGACCTGTTATACATCCATGCATACATAAAGACCTGCATAACCGCTTTGGAACGATCCGTATCTGCTTTGTCGAAAAGAGCTTCTACAGAGGTAAACTGCGTCGTCCCGCTCCCACTCTTATAGTCAATAATGCGGACGACATCGCGTACTTCGTCTATACGGTCGATAAATCCTTTCAACTGGATATTGCTTTTATCCGTCAATGGGAAAAGGCATTTTATCTTCTTTTCCGATTCGATATAACGGAAAGGAGTCTGTTTTGCGTCACGTTCCAGCACTTTCTCCACATATTTGCGAATCATCTCGCCGATCAGGAAGTTCTGTCCGGTGAGTGGACGAACAATGTCCGTTTTAAAGAAAATTTCGGCAAAGGCACGGGCAACCGCTCCCGTCAACATAGGCGTATCTTTTCGGATCGCTTTCAGCAGATCAGCCGTCACCATCTTTCCGCAGAATGGCTGATACAATTCTTCCATCACCTTATGCAGGATACTTCCAAAAACATTACTTTCGATCGTCTCGCTTACCTCCTCTTCTTCACGTATTCCCTCGACAACGGAGAAATAGAATTTAAGCGGACAATCCAGATAGGTATTGACTGCACTCGCCGATATCGCCCGCGTCCCACCACTCCGGAAATCAGCCAGACAGTTCATGACTTCCTCCGTCTTAGCTACCTGCAAGGCAGGAGTCTTGGAAGAAGAGACATTGTAAACAACCAACTTATTCTGTATCGGCTCCTCATAATGATAATGCAACTGATGCACGAAACGGCTAACCTCGCCTGTCTGCAATCCGTTGCTTCTTGTATCATAAAGCAGACTGACATGGCTGGCACGATAAATCAAACGATAGAAATGATACGCCCAAACACTGTCCTGATGTTCGTATGTCGGCAAACCGAATCCACGACGAAGATTATAAGGAATAAATGAATTAGCCGCTTTCCTCAACGGGAAAATTCCTTCATTCATCGAAAGGATAATCAACCGGTCAAAGTCAAGCGCACGAGTCTCCAAAACACCCATGATCTGCAAACCGGAAAGAGGTTCACCTTGGAAAGGAATCGTAATTGTGTCCGTCACACGTTTCAGCAAACGGAAATAGGTGTCGATTTTCATTTCTACATTCGCCTCCCGCATGACTTCCTTCATCCGGTTAACCGTAGCGAAATAATGGAAGATAAACTCCTGTTCGATGTCGTTAATAGTTGAGAGTTGAGAGTTGAAAGTTGAAAGTGGCTCCGCGTCACTATTTACACTTTCAACTTTCAACTTTCCACCTTCAACTGCTTTATTCAGTTCCTGCAACACGTTAATCAAATAATCGGAGAAAGTTTCCACCGCAGTCACCGGAGTAAAGAGGATGGACAACAATGGCGTCTTATTCAGATCGTCATACGATATGTAAATTTTGTTGTTTTCTGAAATATCTTTTACCAGATTAGAAACCATCTCCGGAGAAGTAGTCGAGATATACCGATGGTTCAGGATTGGCAAGACATCCCGGAAATAGAACACCGGCCTCCGGTCCACATAACGAATATTCTTTTGCAAAGCCAGAATATATTCCATCAAAGATGCGACCGGTGTACCGGCCAACGGATATCCCATCGTCACATTGATCCGTTTGATCTGTTCGGGAATGGCATTCAGAACCGGAATCAACAAATGTTCATCCGGCAGAATCACAGCCGTCCGCAACGCTTCTTCCGCACTCATTTTGTCTTCCTTGCAAAGCTCGTTCAGAATGCTGCACACTTGCTTTGCCTGTCCGATTCCGGAAGGGATGCCGATCACCTCGATCTTCTTTTTGTCGTCATCTTCATTGTCAATAGTCAATTGTCCATTTTCAATTAATTGCGACGGGAATTGCCGCAAATTGCGCTCCACGAAGTAAGAGGCTTTATTATCTGGGTCCGTCACTTTCGGAGAGGCGTAATCCCAGTAAAAATCAGCTATTCCCCGTTTTTGCAATCCGGAAAGGAAACGTTCTTCAGCCACCGAGAGGGCATTCAGTCCGACAAATACAACCTTTGTATAGGGAAGGTCGCAACATTCGTCTTTCTCCATCTGTTCGACAACTTCCCGGAAAATCATACCTTCATATCCTTTGCCTTCGGTGGCAAGCGCTTCCCGCAAATCGGTATATAGGGCATATAAAATCTGCCAGACCGCCAGAAATTGTTCCTGGTTGGGCGTATCTCCTTTCGGGTAAAAAGAAGACCAAAAAGTCCGGATAGCCGCAATTTGTTCAGGGCTCAGAAAACTAAAATCATTCTCTATCTCACGCAGGTCCGTCACATTGGTGAAGAGCATACGGGCATCTGCCATATATTTATCGATATCGTCAAAATCATTCAGCAGCATTTCCCCCCAATACAAGAACTCGTCGAACGTTTCGGAAGAACCGCTATGTCTCAAATAAATATCATATAGTTTAAACAGCATGCTGATCCGATCGGCAGCCTGCTTTCCGCTCAACTGTACAAACAGATCGTTGATCGTCAGGATCGTCGGCGAGAAAAGAGGCTTCTCAGATACTTCCGACAAGTATTTCTGGAAGAACAGCCCGGTACGGCGATTCGGGAAAACAAAGGCCAGACGGCTCACTTCCGCCCCGTATTCAGAATAAAAAAGGGATGCAACCTGATATAAGAATGGTTTCATTAATTGTTTGGATTAATAAATGATAATTTATCAGTGTATATTACTGTAATATATTTTCTATCATTTGTATTTCTTCCGCTGAAAAGGCTGTATTTTGTAACGCCTTCAGGTTATCTATCAACTGTGCAACCGAACTGGCTCCCACCAGGACGCTCGTCACCCGGTCGTCTTTCAACAGCCAGGCAATCGCCATTTCCGCTAACGTCTGTCCGCGTTGTTTGGCAAGGTCATTCAGTTGTCTTACTTTATTTATTTTTTCTTCCGTCACCTGTTCACGTTGAAGATGGCCTGTAGATTTGGCCGCACGCGAATTATCGGGAATACCGTTCAGATACTTATCCGTCAACATGCCCTGTGCCAATGGCGAGAAGGCGATCATCCCTACTCCTTCCTGCTTCAACAGAGGCAACAAGTCCGGTTCGATCCTGCGATCCAGCATCGAATAACGCGCTTGATGGATCAAGCAAGGCACACGATGTTCTTTCAATACGGCAAGTGCTTTTTCCGTCTGTCCGGCAGTGTAATTCGATATCCCGACATACAGGGCTTTTCCCTGGCGGACGATATCAGCCAATGCTCCCATCGTTTCTTCGACTGGCGTCTGTGGGTCCGGACGATGCGAATAGAAAATATCCACATATTCTAATCCCATCCGCTTCAAACTCTGGTCAAGGCTTGCCATCAGATACTTGCGACTTCCCCAGTTGCCATACGGACCAGGCCACATGTCATATCCGGCTTTTGTGGAAATAACAAGTTCATCCCGATATTGCCCCAGACCTTTCTTCAGGATACGGCCGAAATTTTCCTCTGCCGATCCATACACAGGACCGTAATTATTGGCAAGATCAAAATGTGTAATCCCATTGTCGAAAGCGGCATACGCAATCTGAATAAAGTTACTGAACACATCTACACTGCCGAAATTATGCCACAATCCCAAAGAGATGACCGGCAATAGCAATCCGCTCTGCCCACAACGCCTATAAGCCATATCGGCATACCGGTTGTCATTTGCTTTGTACATTTCCATATAAAGATATTTTTATTACAATGAATCTTTTCTGATATACAAATATAATCAAGAATACGAAAAGAACGGGCAATTCGGATAAAATGATCGCTTCTCGGAGGAAACAACATCAACCGCGTAAAACAAAAAAAGGCTATCCATCACGAAAATGAAACTTTCTTCACCAACACACTGATTCCCAGATCAATCAAAATTTTAAAACCCTAATAACCTACATATAAGGGTACATGGACGTGTTAACCATAATTTTTTATCGCAACAAAGGTAAAAATATTTTGCAAACACGTATATATCTGTATATGTGTAATTTATAAAATTTCCTTTTAAAACGAACATGTAGGTTCAAAACTCACCTACACAAAAGCCTACATGAAACATCACACGAAGCTGTATATCAATTAAATACATGCAATTTTCACACACAAATATAGCAATCTTATTCAAAAAACAAACCAAATTGCATGTATTTATATCAGACAAAAGGTCGATTCTTATTTTTCAGCAGCCTCAATATTCAAAATTAACATTTGTTACCAATAGATAAATTCTTCTTCAACATACGGAGTTTAATGAGATTTTCGTGAAACTTGTGATAGTCTATGTTTGAAAAATCAAGCAAAAGAATTATGTTTGCAGTAACATTATCAAGTATAGTGTTTCAAGTCGTTCAATCTGTGAAGACAGGTCGACTTATTATATTGCAATTTTATATTACTTATTTTTATCACTTAATACGTTTTTTTCATAGTTATTTATCAACCACCTCTATTCGAGAGAATATGGGTGGTTGATTGTACATCTTAGATAATTGCTAAAATTTAACTAAATCAATACAGTACAATCATCTTTTTCGGCCTCAGTTGCATCTTTTGAATTGTCCGTACTTATTGATGCTCTATATAGATATACTCCGGGTCTCAACTTACTCCCACCAAATCCTCTCAAATCCCAGTTTACAGTATAACCATTAAAGAAATTCTGAAGAACCTCGTTCCTATGTTCCATTGCAAACGTCCAGCCATATCATAAACAGCAATTTCTACATCCATTCTACTCTCCGGTCTGTTATGAGAAAAATAGAACTGAGCAGATTCTCTTGCAGGATTAGGAAATACTTTTAAATCACAAATAAAAGGTTTCAAGCCTTCTACTACTTCAAATGTAATCGTATCAGTACGAACATTATTCATAACATCCCAAACTTTAAATTCCGCATAATGCAATCCTGATTCCAATTTGGGTACAGAAAATCCGACCTCGCCTCTCCATGTTTATCTGGAATGTTCTTGTAATAATCGTTTAAATTATAATTACGAATAGGATTATCATCTATATAAAGCGTCACATCATGTCCGACAGAACTACCTGTAACATTAATTCCAGACTTATCCCACAATCGGGCATAAAAGTAGGGTGTGCTATTAACTTTCCCACCATTGACAAAAGCTGAATCATTAAAAAACATAGCTCTTATTTCTGGAGCTTCATTATCTATTTCAGGAGTATCGGAAGTGCCGCCAACCACAAAATCATCGTAATATCCTTGTGCATCTATCCTTGTTGCTTCGTTAAACGCATACAAACTCATTTTTCCTTTATTGGTCGTAGTGTATGAAATATCCTTTGGTACAACAAACGACAATTTAAAACGACCATTTGAAACGGTGGTTCCACCTTTGTATATGACATTGACATAATCTTCGTAATAATACTTGTTACCATTATTTCCTTGCGTTGTTACATCGGTTTTACCATCGAAAATTTGGACATCCAATTGTCCTGAGAAATCATCTTGGGTATTTCCTAAAGCATCTTGAATATATCCAGATATTGTAACTTTTTCAAAAGCCTTAAACTGAACAACGGAATCCCCAACCGGTTTTTCATTAATACTTGTAATACTAACGTTATATTGTGGATATGATAGTCTGAGAGCCGGATCTCCAATAAGACAAAATCCCAACTTCCGGCCATCAGTCGTGTTACGTTTCATGGATTTAATAATATCCCCCAAACTATTTGTTTTTATAACCTTCATTTACAAAAAGACCACTAATCAAATCATTATTGACGATGCGATTAATATCTGTAAAAGACACACGTGATGTTGTAAACAATGCTATTCCACCACTCTTCTTATTTAAAAACACATCTTCTCCGGCTGACGTTTGTATATCGTCAAAACGACAAAAATCACAAGTTGTTGTTATCCACAAAGGCAAATGTTCATATTTATATCCTAATATATCATTATGGGTAATAACCTTTTCATCACTCAATGCTTCTGTTCCTCCATGTCCTACATAATCCAGCACCAAAAGCCCTTCATTCAACTTTCTCTGAAGCGTTTTGTTGACATCCGGATAGGGTATTCCAACAGCATATTTCTTATAAGAATCAAAATATATTTTATTCACAATATATTCTGGCCTGTTTTTATAAACAGAGGATGCAACATTATCGGCATCAGAAACATGTACAGTAGAAAAACCATCACTACCATTACCATCGTCTGCCAGAAAACACAGAGAATTTTTCCAAATTCCTAATTTACAATCTGTCATATAAGATATGATTTTGTCCACTACTGCTTTAGCTTCTTCTGACGTTCTTACGGGTAATCGACCTATTCCAATATCAACTAAACCTCTTGATTTAGGTGTCATTCCACTGCCTGCTTTTCATACCTAAAAATTTCATCATCATCATCCAACAATCCAAAATAGTCGTCTGTCACATAAGAATACGCATTTAACGATTCTTCCGTCTGATATGTCAACAGCATATTCTTTCTATTTGCTTCCGAGAATGTTTTCCATTCCTTAGTCAAGAAACGATTGTCATACGCCCCATCTCCAAAAAGAAGCAAATACTTAGGAGCCCTACCCGTTCTGTCCTTACTTCTATCATAAAACATCTTGACAAAACGCCTATAAGCCGTTGCATCCGGAGTTCCGCTGGAAAACTCATTATATATCTCTTCCGGAGTAACAACTATCACTGACAGGTTATCTTTCTCACGATGAATATTAGCAAGCCTATCAGCATCTTTCTTAAAATCAGAAGGAGATATTATTATCATATCAGATTGCAATAATCCATGTAGATTTTGATTCGGCAAATTTTCTACAGCTACATCAGAAAACGTCTTGTCTGGTTGCACCAACACAAATTCACGCAAA
>ENA-OQCE01000967-OQCE01000967.1-human-gut-metagenome-genome-assembly--contig:-NODE-967-length-12963-cov-2.755376_pt1 | contig 12963 bp, 9 predicted proteins | sample MGYA00242495_ERZ504572 | MGnify/ENA primary metagenome ERZ504572 (study PRJEB26092, sample SAMD00036228) | human gut metagenome | host: Homo sapiens | study: EMG produced TPA metagenomics assembly of...
CAGTACCTCACCGACACGGCTTAAACGGAGTCCGTTGCTTAAGATATCGACCAGTTCCTGCTCGTTATGGGCGATACCGCCACCGCTTCCGCCGAGGGTAAATGCCGGGCGGAGCACAACCGGATATCCGATCGTATTAGTAAACTTGATACCGTCTTCTACGGTATTTACAACCTGAGAAGCTGCACAAGGCTCACCGATTTTTTCCATGGTATCCTTAAATGCCTGACGGTCCTCTGCCTTAAAGATGGTTTCTGCGGTCGTACCGATCAGTTTTACTCCGTGCTCTTCTAAGAATCCGGACTCTGCCAGTTCCATACCCAGATTTAATCCAGCCTGTCCACCGAGTGTCGGAAGGATGCTGTCCGGTTTTTCCTTTAAAATAATTTTTTCAAGAACCGGAAGTGTCAGAGGCTCAATGTATACCTGATCCGCAATCTGCTTGTCGGTCATAATGGTGGCAGGGTTGGAGTTTACCAGACATACCTCCACGCCTTCTTCCTTTAAGGAACGGCATGCCTGTGTTCCTGCGTAGTCAAACTCGGCTGCCTGTCCGATGACGATTGGTCCCGAACCGATTACTAATACTTTTTTGATATCTTTATTTCTTGGCATTACTGATTCCCTCCCATCATCTGAATAAAGCGGTCAAACAGGTACGAAGAGTCCTGTGGTCCCGGGCATGCTTCCGGATGGAACTGCACGGTGAAAATATTCTTTCCGACATACTCTAAGCCCTCGTTGGTTCCGTCATTGACATTGACGAATGCAGGCTTTGCAACCTTCGGATCAAGGGTATCGGTATCTACCACATAGCCATGGTTCTGGGAAGAAATGTAAACACGACCGGTTGACAAATCTTTCACCGGATGGTTTCCACCACGGTGTCCGTATTTCATCTTGTGTGTATCCGCTCCGTTGGCCAGTGCCATGAGCTGATGACCGAGACAGATGGCAAAGATCGGTACGTCACTTGCATACAGTTTCTTTAATTCCTCGATGATCGCTGTGCACTCTTTCGGATCTCCAGGTCCGTTGCTGAGCATAATGCCATCCGGATTGCTCCAAGGATTTCTTCCGCCGATGTGTGTGCCGGGTAAACCGTCACCTCACAGCCACGGGCATTTAACGATTTTGCGATATTGTTCTTCGCACCGAAATCCATCAGTGCAACTTTCTTTCCGCTTCCCTTTAATACGTTCTTCTCGCTGCAGGTAACTTTATCCACAACATTTCCGGTTGTATATTCTTTCAATTTCGGAAGGATTTCATCCAAATTATAATTTTCATTTGTCGTGATCATTCCGTTCATGGTTCCCTTTTCGCGGAGAATCTTGGTAAGCGCACGGGTATCAATTCCTGCAATTCCCGGAATGTCGTGCTTTGTCAGGAAATCCTGAATGCTTCCCTGACAGCGGAAATTGCTCGGCATACGTGAAAGCTCTCTTACAATATATCCGTCCGGCCACGGTCTGGCGGATTCCATATCCGGTGTAATTCCGTAGTTTCCGATCAGCGGATACGTCATCACAACCGCCTGTCCTGCATAGGACGGATCTGTAAGTACCTCTAAATATCCGGTCATTGAGGTATTAAATACGATCTCACTGATGATTTCGCGTGTAGAACCAATGCTTGTACCTGTAAACACGGTTCCGTCTTCCAGTATCAAAAAAGCTTTCATTCTTTGCCCTGCCTTTCTTGCATCTTGGCAAAAAAGAGAGAATCTCTTTTTTTTACCTTGAGTTAGCTTTACCTAAATTGTAAAAATTTTATCACAAATCGTCACTTTTTTCAACCTTTTTTGCAAGAGAAAAAAGTGACATATTTTATGAATAAATATACATATTATACAATTCCATGCATCCACAATACCATGAACCCGACAGCAACTGCCGCACAGACTGCCAGACCGCCAATGCTGGTTCCGAGGATCACGCCGGATGGAATTTCTTTCTTTTCATATATCGCGCGTGCCACGGTTTTTGCCTGCATCGGAACAAATGAACACGGCTGTGTTACCTCCATTGGATGAAACCGACGTTTTGTGAAATAATCCGCTGTCCATGCCGGCATTGCCGATAACGTCACCCTCTGTAACTGATATTGATTTGCCGCATACGCCTTCATTTCTTCCAACAGACATCTGCCACATCCTCTGCGCTGGAATACCGGAAGCACATACAGCATGGTAATATGTCCCTCTTTCTGCATTCCTGACATGGCGATCATATGCCCTGTTCAAAAATTCCCCACATGGTGAGAGTTCCTTCTGCAATCATGTGCCGGATGTTTGTGTTTTCCGTATATTGCAGAAATATATGAATCATTTCCAGATCCGTGATCCGCGCACGCAGACAGTAATCAAAGACCCCCCTCGCAATACTGAGCGCTTCCGGAATCTGATCTTCCGTTAAAATCTGTGCTTTCATTTACGCTTCCTCCTTATTTTCCAACAGCCGGTCTTTCAGACCGCTGTAACGTCTCTGTTGGGAATTATTCTCAATCATTTGTTCAAATGTTGTATCATCTCCCACTATCGTAACACATTTCTTTGCTCTTGTAACCGCTGTGTACAATAAATTCCGGTTCATAAGCATGCGGGGGCCGGAAAGAAGCGGAATGACAACGGCCGGATACTCCGATCCCTGTGATTTATGGATCGTCACAGCATACGCAAGTTCCAGCTCATCCAGCAGTTTGTACGAATATTCCACCATACGGCCTTCGTCAAAATTTACCGTGATGGTCTCTGCAAAATCATTGATCTCCTCAATAATTCCGGTATCTCCGTTAAACACCCCGGTTCCTTTGTCTATGCAAAGTCCATATTTGCTGCGGATCTCCCACTCCAGCTGATAATTATTTTTGATCTGCATGACTTTATCGCCTTCCCGGAAAACAATCGCCCCATGCTCCTTCTCCTTTTTCCTGTCCGATGGCGGGTTCAGATACATCTGCAGAATCGTATTGAGACGTTCTACTCCAAGCAGCCCTTTCCGCATAGGCGTAAGCACCTGGATATCGTATTCGCTTGCCCCCACAAATTTTGGAAGTTTCTGCTTGATCAGCTGCAGGGTAACGTTGATAATTTTATCTGCCTCATAACGCTTCAGGAAAAAGAAATCCATGCTCTTGTTATCCAGGCTGACTTTTTCTCCCCGGTTAATCTTATGCGCATTGACAATAATATCACTGGTGCTTGCCTGTCGGAAAATTTTTGTCAGCATTACCGTAGGAAACATCTTCGAATCAATAATGTCCTTCAGCACACTTCCCGCCCCTACACTCGGCAGCTGATTCACATCTCCCACCAGGATCAGACGCGTGCCCGGCAAAATTGCTTTCAGCAGGGAATTCATCAGGGAAATATCCACCATCGACATCTCATCAATAATGATGAGATTGGTCTCCAGCGGATTTTGTTCATTGCGCTCAAATCCGGCATTTCCTTCCATTCCGCCATTCAGTTCGAGCATCCGGTGAATCGTCCGTGCCTCATACCCGGTGGTTTCGCTCATGCGCTTTGCTGCCCGTCCGGTCGGTGCCGCCAGCATAATATCTTCTCCGGATAATTCAAAATACCGGATGATCGTATTGATCGTCGTTGTTTTTCCCGTTCCGGGACCTCCGGTAATCACGAGAACACCGTTTCTTACGGCTTCCTTTACCGCTTCTACCTGATGCTCATCAAGATCCATTCCCGTCTTCTTTTCAATCTTTCGGATTCTGTCCTCAATTTCGATATCCGGAACATCAAACACAGCATTCAGCTGTGTCAGACGGGTAGCGGTATTTGCCTCCATATAAAAATAGGTTGCCGCATAGATCTGCGTACTGTCTTCCACCTGGCGCATAATGATCTTGCGATCCATCGCCAGATTCATGTAATGCTGCTCGATGTGCTCCGGATCTACCTCAAGAAGCCGGCTTGCCCGCTGCGTCAGTTCCTGCATCGGCAGATAGGTATGCCCCTCTCCGGCAGCCTGCAGCAGCACATACTGGATACCGCTTCGAATCCGGAAATCGGAATCGGTGCGGATTCCCACGCGGGATGCGATCTCATCTGCCGTGCGGAATCCGACCCCTTCCACATCATCTGCCATACGATATGGATTTTCTTTCAGTATTCCGTATATTTCCTGCCCGTATGTTTTATATATTTTCACTGCAAGTGTGGTATTGATCCCGTATTGCTGCAAAAAAATCATTGCCTGCCGGAGATCTTTTTTCTGATTCACCTGATCCGCGATTTCCATCGCCTTTCTCTGGCTGATGCCTTTGATCTCCGCCAGCCGCTCCGGTTCTTCTTCAATGATACGGAAGGTATCTGCCTTGAATCTTCGCACAATCCTTGCCGCTAAGGCAATTCCGATCCCTTTGATCGCCCCTGATCCCAGATACCGCTCAATTGCCACCTCATCCTGTGGTGCCTTTTCTTCGAAACTCTTTACCTGAAACTGTCTGCCGTAAGTCGGATGTTCTGTATAACTTCCCTTTGCCTTAATGTTTTCTCCCTCGGCAATATCCGAAAATACCCCCACACAAGTCTCTTCTTCTTCGTTACACACCAGAACAAGTACGGTATATCCGTTGTCTGCATTTCGATAGATGATGTGATCTACATATCCTTCAATGCTCTCAAGATTCTCTTCCAAAATATGTTCCCCATTCTCTAAAAAAGAGACTGTTGTAAACAGTCTCTCCTCTTTTCTTTGTGCTGATGTTACTACTGGCCAATATTACGTTTCATCTGCTCATACAGTGTCTGTGTATAGCTTTCTCCGATCTGATCCACCATTCATCTGCCACCGTTTCAATTGCCTGATCCATATACAGATCTTTGTACTGTGACATCGTAGAATCCCCGTCATCATCCGAGGTAAATGTATCTTTCATCTGTTTGATGACCTGCTCCACAAAATAAGATTCAAAATCTTTGATGACACCTTTTAATTGTTCCTCTGAAGAGTCCGATGAAATATTCTTTAATGAACTCTGAGAGAATTGCTCTGCTCTGCACTTTTGTCTGCATTTGCAACCGTATAATTTGTACTGATTGATGAAATATCCATAGTATATCCCTCTTATGTAAGTAATTCCGAATCGCTGCCTATCGTTTCAGGTTATTTGCCGTCTCCAGCATGGATCCGAGGTCGTGATTGCCTTGGAATTTAATTCATATGCGCGCTGTGCAATGATCATATTTACCATCTCATCAGCAACCTGTACATTTGAAGCTTCGATGTAGCCCTGATATACACCGGTTTTCGTCAACCCTGCATTTTGTCCCTCCAGCATCGGATTTCCCGAAGCTGCAGTCGCTGCAAGTTTGCTTCCTGACATTTTCTCCAGCCTGCCGGATTGTTAAACTGATAGATTCCAAAAGACTGGTTTAATGACACTACATTGCCGGTTGCATCTTTATAGCCAATCGTTCCATTGCTCGAAAATACCATGCTTTCCGAAGATACGCCTCTTGGCACACGAATGGTATTTCCTCTGGAATCCAATACCGGAAGCCCCTCTGAGGTTGCCAGAATTGTGTTTCCATTCGAATCCTGACTCCAGGAGAAGTTACCGTTTCTGGTGTAATATGTCTGTCCATCCACACCCCGCACGGCAAAGAATCCCTTTCCTTCCAGTGCAAAATCGGTCGGAATCTCTGTCTCTTCACGCGCCCCCTGCGTATAGTTGGACATGGTCGCTGCCACTCTGGTTCCGAGTCCTACCTGTGCACCTACCGGTTTATTGGCACCATTTGCCGTCGTTGTCTTTGTCTGCAGTGTCTGGTACAGTAAAGATTTAAACTCGGTACGTTCCGTCTTATAACCTGTCGTATTCACATTGGACAGGTTATTTGAAATTGTATCCAGATTTGTCTGCTGCGCAATCATTCCGGTTGCCGCAGTATAAAGTGATCTCATCATACGCTTCTATTTCCTCCTTGCGGTCTTTCAGCAGCTATTACACTTTACCGACATTGTTAACTGCCCGGTCAAGTGTTCCATCTATGGAAGTGATTACCTTCTGTCCTGCCTCATAGGCTCTCTGAATTGTAATCATATTTACCATCTCATTTACAACATTTACATTGGAAGTCTCCAGTGTGCCCTGCTCTATATTGGCATCTGTTGCAATCCGGTTTCCTCCCGGAAGAAGGTTATACAGATTCTCACCGTATTTTTCAAGATAGTCATAATTATCCACATCCACCATGCCGATCGTTCCGACAATCTGGTTATTCTGCATGACGTATCCCAGTTTATTCACGGTAATCGCAGCATTTGGATCCAGACGTATATAATTATTCTGACCCGGATCGCCATTCATTGCACCAGTGGCATTTAAAACATAATCGCCATCCTTCGTCACCAGATACCCCTCTTTATTTACAGTAAAGGCTCCATCCCGCGTATACTTCACGGAAGTATTTCCCTGCTTGTCCGTGAATGCCACGGCAAAAAAGCCATTTCCTTCAATCGCAAAATCTGTGGTGTTATCTGTCACCTTGAAATTTCCCGTGGAATAATCCGTATATACCTGTCCAAGGTGAACCCCATATGTAATATCTCCAAGCTTTTTCGGAATCCCCATGTTAGAAGAATCCTTAATGCGCAAAGACATCTCATCGGCAAAAGTGCGACTCGTCGTTCCTTCTTTTTTATATGCTGTTGTGTCTGCGTTTGCCAGATTATTTGCCAGAATATCCAGACGCTTCATTTCGTTTACCATTCCCGTATGGGCGGTATACAATCCTTTTACCATTTATGACACCTCAATTTTCACAGTTTTAATTTATATCGGCCAATGCCCTCACGAGCTTTATAGACATGCGATAAAAAGTGCGCATAAACGCGCACTTTATGCATTAATCCTCGTCTCTTTTTCCTGCAAGGAATTCTACATATTTTCCGGTTCCGATTGCTACACAGGTCATAGGATGCTCTGCCGTCATCGTGTTGATTCCGGTACGTTCTTCAATCAGTTCCTCCAGACCGCGAAGCAAGGAGCCGCCACCTGTCAGGACAATTCCCCTGTCTGCAACGTCTGCTGCCAGTTCCGGTGGAGTTTTCTCCAGTACGGAATGTACAGCTTCCACAATCTGTAATGTTGCCTCACGCAGAGCTTCCTCTGTCTCCTCAGAGCTTACCGTAATGGTTCTTGGCAGACCGGTTACCAGATTACGGCCACGGACATCCATCGTCTCATTCTGTGCCAGTGGGTAGCATGTACCAATTTTGATCTTGATATCTTCTGCGGTACGCTCACCGATCAAAAGATTATGTTTCTTTCTCATATAGCGGACCAGGGCTTCGTCAAAATCATCTCCTGCAATTTTCACGGAAGTGCTCACAACAGAACCACCCAGAGAAATGACTGCGATATCCGAAGTACCTCCTCCGATATCTACGATCATGTTTCCGCATGGTCTGGAAATATCAATACCGGCACCGATTGCTGCTGCAATTGGTTCCTCAATAATCTCTACTTCGCGGGCTCCTGCCTGATAAGTTGCATCCTCTACGGCTTTCTTTTCAACCTCTGTAACACCACTCGGTACGCAGACGCTGATGCGCGGCTTACGAAAGCTCTTCTTTCCAAGTGCCTTCTGGATGAAATACTTGATCATCTTCTCTGTGACGGTATAATCTGAAATCACACCCTGGCGAAGAGGACGGACTGCCACAATGTTTCCCGGTGTTCTTCCAAGCATCAGCCTTGCTTCCTCACCGATTGCTTTAATTTTATTGGTATCTCTGTCAAATGCAACAACGGAAGGCTCTTTTAATACAACACCTTTTCCTTTAATATATACTAAAATACTCGCAGTACCTAAATCAATTCCGATATCTGATCCGATCATCCCGAATGCCCCTTCCTATTTTCTTTTTATCTTTCTTTATCAAAATCCGATCTGCGTTTATGGCGCAAATCTGCAGTTAATCATATTTTTATGCATACAGTAACATTATATACAATTCATCCCATTTTTCAAACATTTTTTTATAGGTTAAAGCATTTTAATTAAATTTTAAGGAATCTCTCTGTTCCCAGGACAAAAATCTGTGCATTTTTCGCTATTTTATACGTTCTTCGATTCCAGATACGGTTTTAAAAACTGACCGGTATACGATTCCGGAACTTTGCAGATTTCCTCCGGAGTCCCCTGTGCAATCACGGTTCCACCACCGTCACCACCTTCCGGTCCCATATCAATGATATAGTCAGCCGTCTTGATGACATCCAGATTATGCTCGATGACGACAACGGTATTTCCGCCGTCCGAAAGCTTTCTGAGAATCTCCACCAGCTTGTGTACGTCCGCAAAATGCAGTCCGGTGGTTGGCTCATCCAGTACATAAATAGTTTTTCCCGTTCCGCGTTTGCTCAGTTCTGTGGCAAGTTTGATACGCTGCGCTTCTCCTCCGGATAATTCTGTGGAAGGCTGTCCCAGTTTTACATAGGAAAGTCCGACATCGTACAGTGTCTGAATCTTTCGGTGGATCGTTGGTACATTTTTGAAAAATTCCAATGCCTCTTCCACCGTCATATCCAGCACGTCATAGATCGTCTTTCCTTTATAGCGCACTTCGAGTGTTTCGCGGTTATAGCGCCTGCCACCGCAGACTTCACACGGCACATACACATCTGGCAGGAAATGCATCTCGATCTTTATGATACCATCTCCGCTGCAGGCCTCACAGCGTCCGCCTTTGACGTTGAAACTGAAACGTCCCTTCTTATATCCACGTGCCTTTGCATCCGGAGTTGCCGCAAACAGATCACGGATCATGTCAAACACACCGGTATAGGTTGCCGGATTCGAACGCGGTGTGCGTCCGATCGGTGACTGATCAATATCGATAATCTTATCCAGTTGTTCCACACCCAGAATATCATCGTGATCTCCGGGGATGCAGCGTGCCCGGTTTAAAGTTCGCGCCAGATGCTTATACAGAATTTCATTGGTCAGGGAACTCTTTCCCGATCCCGATACTCCGGTGATACAGGTCATGATACCAAGCGGAACCTGCACATCAATATTTTTCAGATTATTTTCCCGCGCTCCTTTGATGGTAAGAAATCCGGTTGGTCTGCGCCGTTCCGATGGTACCGGAATCTTCATCCGGCCGCTCAGATAAGCGCCGGTAATGGATTTTTTGCATTTCATGATATCCGCCGCAGTACCGGCCGCAACGACTTCTCCACCATGGACGCCGGCTGCCGGACCAATATCCACAATGTAGTCGGCCGCACGCATGGTATCCTCATCATGTTCCACGACAATCAGCGTATTTCCCAGATTCTTAAGATTCATCAGTGCATGCAGCAGCTTGTCATTGTCCCGCTGATGCAGTCCAATACTCGGCTCATCCAGAATATATGCCACGCCGACCAGTCCGGAACCGATCTGGGTAGCCAGGCGGATGCGCTGCGCCTCTCCTCCGGACAAGGTTCCGGTCGCACGTGTCAATGTCAGATAATCCAGACCTACCTCCTGCAAAAAGCCCACACGGGCACGGATTTCCTTTAAAATCTGATTGCCGATGAACTGCTGCTGTTCCGTCAGCTGCATTTCCGCCAGATATTTCACGAGATCCTTTACCGACATATCGGTCATCTCATATATATTTTTGTCTGCAACCGTAACCGCAAGAGAACTCTGCTTCAGACGCTGTCCATGGCAGGCAGCACACGGTGTAATACGCATAAACTGCTCATATTCCTGCTTCATCGTGTCCGATCCCGTCTCCCGGTAACGGCGCTCGACATTTTTAATAAGGCCTTCCCAATTCAGATCATAGACGCCTTCTCCACGCTGCCCTTTATAATGCACCTTTAATATCCGGCCATCTCCGCCATGAATGAGCATATGCCGGATTTCTTTTGGCAGATCTTTATATGGTGTATCGAGAGAAAATCCATATCCTTCCGACAACGCTTTTAGGGTAGCATAGGTATAGCTGGACGGATCGGTGCAGGACTGCCAGCCCATTACCTGAATTGCCCCCTCGGAAATAGACAGTGTCTTATCCGGAATCATGAGATTTTCATCAAACTCCATCTTGTAACCGAGTCCGTAGCAGACCGGACAGGCACCAAACGGATTATTAAACGAAAAGCTTCGCGGTTCCACCTCATCCACACTGATTCCGCAATCCGGGCACGCAAAATTCTGGGAAAAATTCATTGGTTCCCCGTCCACCACATCTACAATCGCATTTCCCCCGGTCAGCTCAAAAACATTTTCCAGGGAATCGGTCAGACGCTTTTCAATTCCGGGTTTTACCACCAGACGGTCGACCACAATATCAATATTGTGTTTGATGTTTTTATCCATCGGAATTTCTTCCGAAAGTTCATACATATTTCCGTCCACGATCACACGCACATAGCCGCTTTTTTTTGCTTTCTCGAATAATTTCTGATGTTCGCCCTTACGCCCGCGCACAACCGGCGCAAGGATCTGGATGCGTGTGCGTTCCGGCAGTTTCATCACGGCATCTACCATCTGATCGATCGTCTGTTTCTCGATGGCACGTCCACACTTCGGACAATGTGGAATTCCTATGCGGGCATACAGCAGTCGAAAATAATCATAAATTTCCGTCACGGTTCCGACGGTGGAACGCGGGTTTCGGTTCGTCGATTTCTGGTCAATGGAGATTGCCGGCGGAAGTCCCTCAATTGACTCTACATCCGGTTTTTCCATCTGTCCTAAGAACTGTCTTGCATAGGAAGACAAAGACTCCATATAGCGCCGCTGTCCCTCCGCATAAATTGTATCAAATGCAAGTGATGATTTTCCCGATCCGGACAATCCCGTTAAAACAACAAATTCATCTCTCGGAATGTCCACATCGATGCATTTTAAGTTGTGTTCGTTGGCGCCTCGTATTTTTAATATATTTTCTCTGTTTTTTTCGGCATTTTGTTTCCTCTCTTTTATCTATTCCTCAATATCCCGAAGCATATTTTTCAGTTTTACCATCTTGTCACGATACTCTGCCGCCGCCTCAAAATTGAGTTCTGCGGCAGCTTTCTTCATCTTCTTCTGGATGTCCCCGATCAGTTTTTCTAATTCCCTGCGGCTCATGGATTCCGGATCTTTATCAAATTCCATCTCCTCTGCTGCCACTTTTTTGGAGATTGCAATCAGATCACGCACAGATTTCTGGATGGTCTTCGGTGTGATTCCATGTTCCTCATTGTATGCCTGCTGAAGCTTGCGGCGGCGCTCCGTCTCATCAATGGCCACACGCATGGAATCCGTGATCTTATCCGCATACATGATTACATGTCCCTCACTGTTTCTTGCCGCACGTCCGATGGTCTGGATCAGTGAAGTCTCGGAACGAAGGAATCCTTCCTTATCCGCATCCAGAATCGCCACAAGCGTAATCTCCGGAATATCCAGTCCCTCCCGCAGCAGGTTGATACCGACAAGTACATCAAACACGTCCAGACGCAGGTCACGGATAATCTCTGCACGCTCTAAGGTATCAATATCCGAGTGCAGATATTTTACACGGATGCCAAGTTCGCTCATATACTGTGTCAGATCCTCCGCCATACGCTTGGTCAGTGTCGTGATCAGCACTTTATGGTGATTTTTCGTCTCTTTGTTTAACTTCCCCGATCAGATCATCGATCTGCCCCTCAACCGGTCGCACGGAAATCTCCGGGTCCAGAAGTCCGGTCGGACGGATAATCTGCTCCACACGCAGCAATTCATGCTCGTTCTCATAGACATTCGGCGTAGCTGATACAAACAGCATCTGATCAATCTTGCTCTCAAACTCTTCAAAATTAAGCGGGCGGTTATCGAGTGCGGACGGCAGACGGAATCCATAGTCCACCAGTGTCTGTTTCCGTGAGCGATCCCCTGCATACATTCCACGCACCTGCGGAATCGTAATGTGGGACTCATCCACAATAATCAGAAAGTCGTCCGGAAAATAATCCATCAGTGTCTCCGGCATTTCTCCCTCGGCACGTCCTGCCAGATGGCGGGAATAGTTTTCGATGCCGCTACAAAATCCGGTTTCCTTCATCATTTCAATATCAAAATTTGTGCGCTCCGCGATACGCTGTGCTTCCAGCAGCTTATCCTCCCCCTTAAAATACCTGACCCTCTCTTCCAGTTCTGCCTCGATACGGTCACACGCTGCGTTCATTTTTTCCTGTGGCACCACATAATGGGACGCCGGAAACACAGCCGCATGCTTTAATATACATTTGATCTCTCCGGTAAGCACATCCACCTCCGTAATCCGGTCGATCTCATCCCCGAAAAACTCCACACGGATCGCCGTGTCGGTATTATTCGCCGGAAAAATCTCCAGTACATCGCCATGCACACGAAACGTACCACGCTTAAAATCCATCTCGTTGCGCGTGTACTGCATGTCAATGAGTCCCTTGATCACATCATCACGGTCAATCTCCATTCCGGGACGCAGGGAAACCATCATGTTCATATAGTCATCCGGACTACCAATGCCATAGATACAGGAGACAGATGCCACGATGATGACATCTTTTCGCTCCGCCAGTGCTGCCGTGGCAGAAAGGCGCAGCTTATCAATTTCATCATTGACCGCAGAATCTTTCGCAATATAAGTGTCCGACTGTGGCACATACGCTTCCGGCTGATAATAATCATAGTAGGAAACAAAATACTCGACGGCATTCTCCGGGAAAAATTCTTTCATTTCTCCGTACAGCTGCCCCGCCAGTGTCTTGTTGTGGGAAATAATCAGCGTTGGCTTATTCAGTGCCTGAATGACATTTGCCATCGTAAAGGTCTTTCCCGAACCGGTCACACCCAGCAGCGTTTCAAACTGGTTGCCTTCTTTGAATCCTTTGACTAATTTTTCAATTGCCTGCGGCTGGTCACCGGTTGGCTCATATGGGGCATGTAATTTGAACTCCATAATGCCCTCTCCCTTCTCCTCA
>ENA-OQCE01000968-OQCE01000968.1-human-gut-metagenome-genome-assembly--contig:-NODE-968-length-12953-cov-15.439966_pt1 | contig 12953 bp, 18 predicted proteins | sample MGYA00242495_ERZ504572 | MGnify/ENA primary metagenome ERZ504572 (study PRJEB26092, sample SAMD00036228) | human gut metagenome | host: Homo sapiens | study: EMG produced TPA metagenomics assembly of...
TTCAAAAGCTGCCCCATGGTCTGGTCGATGCCTTTTAAATCGACGCTGTCCGAGGTTTTGGGTGCCGATCTAATTCTCAAAGTCGTAGATGCGTCTGACGAGGACTATGAGCGGCAGCTGGAGGCTGTCGACCGCGTGCTTGATGAGATCGGCGCCGGAGAGCGTTTAACGCTGACCGTATTCAATAAAATCGATCTTCTCGATAGCGTTGATCGATTGAGTTTCCGTCGTCGCTATCCGGAAGCCGTTCTGTTCTCGGCCCAAACGGGCGAGGGGCTCGACGATCTCGTTGATCGCATTGCTCGCGAGGCAGCTGCCACCGATGTGTTGCTTTCCGCTGATATTCCGTATCGCGAGGGCGCTCTCATCACGCTGGTGCATGAGCAGGGAACCCTTCTGCATGAGGAATATCTCGAGGACGGTGTTCGCATTGTGGCGAAGTTGCCGGCTCGTATTGCACCGCGGCTCGAGCGTTATCGCACCGAGTAGACGAGCTCCAAAATGCCCAGAATGATGGGCTGATGCAGCAGATAAAAGGGGAGTGCGTGACGTCCAAGGCCGGCGAGCACCGGCAGGGGGTTGGCGTAGGCCCAGCTGGGGACGGTCTTATCGATTCCCTGCGCTATGTGTGCGGCGAAGTATCCTGCAAGATACATAAAGATAAACGGGATGATGGGGTAGTAATCACCTGAGACAAACCCAGGGCTCGGAAATCCCAGCCACGCCAGGTAGGGGACAGGGTAGATCGTTTTGGGGATGCTCCAGGTGAGGGCGAACAACACAAGGCATAGGGCATGCCCCATCTCGCCGTTATCTTCTTAAGGACGGGATCGGTCAACGCCACGATGCCGGTGCATGCGGCCATGCAGTAGATGATGCCAAAATTAACCGAATCGTCGAATGAGACAAGTGTTGTTGCCAACCAGACAACGAGTGCTGCTAAGGCGTATTTGGCGGCACGTTTGATATTGTTGCGCGAAAGAGTGCACATCCAACCCGCGATAAACAAAAATACCCAGCTGATGCTGGCGCGCCAGACGTCTTGAAAGACAGTCTGGGTAAACCAAGCATATCCCAGCCGTACAGGTAGGCGAGATCATAGCAAGCGTGAAAACCTGCCATAGAAATCATCGTAAACCCGCGGACGGTATCAAAGATGGTTATGCGTTTTTGCATTACGAGAACCGGCGCATCAAGCCGACGACTTTGCCCAGGATAACGGGATTCGTTGCATAGATAGGTTCCATGGTGTCGTTCTCGGGCTGCAAGCGCACACGCCCCTGCTCCTTGTAGAACGTCTTGACGGTCGCCGAACCATCAATCATGGCCACGACAATTTCGCCGTTCATGGCACTCTTTTGTTCACGGACGATGATGTAATCGCCATTGAAGATGCCGACATTGATCATTGAGCTCCCATGCACCTCAAGGATAAAGGAACCCTGATCAGTGGCGATTTCGGTCGGGATAGTAAACGTGTCTTCGATATTCTGCTCGGCCAGAATGGGAATCCCAGCCGCGACGCGACCAACGAGCGGTAGCGAGACCGTTCCGCGAGGTGCGGTGGGCTCGTCAGATTTGGAAATTGAGACAGAGGAACCATCCTCGTTAAAGAGTTCCAGGGCGCGCGGCTTGGTGGCATCGCGCTTGAGTAGCCCGCGCGCCTCCAGGGCAGAGAGATGGGCGTGCACGGTGCTGGGGGAGGAAAGGCCCACGGCAGAAGCCATCTCGCGCACGCTGGGCGGATAACCCTTCTCCTGCTGATATTCCTTGATGAAGTCGTAAATTTGCTGCTGACGCTTGGTAATTTTGCGAGCCATCAGGGCATCCTCTCTACCCATGTCAAACAAATGTTCGAATTTTGCTTGACAGGAACAACTGTTCGAAGATAATAATAACCGAACATTCGTTCTCGCGCTAGACATTTTTGTCCGCGCGGCTTGATAAAACTGTTCTCAGCAAAACACGCGAGAGGAGAACATGATGAACGTAACGAATATGGTCCAGGGAAACCTCGCCCTTAAGCTCGAGACGCCTGCAGAACCCACTTTTACGGTTGTTCAGGGTGGCCGCTCCGGCTTTCAGCCTTTGACCGTAAAGCCTGCGCGCAATCAGCAGGCTGTAGTCGCGCCGGGCCGCGTTGCCCCGAAGGTTCCGACGATTGTCGCCGTCGCCGTTGCGCTTACGCTCTTCTTTGTCCTCGCTACGTCGGTCTTTAGCGCTCGTCATGCCGCGTATGCCGAGTCCGTTTCCAACATTACCTACGAGACCATTCGCGTTCAGCCTGGCGATTCTCTTTGGTCGCTTGCCGAGGAATATCCAATCGAAGGCCTTTCCACGCAAGAGACTTCCGACATGATCCGTAGCGTCAATCATCTGGAGCATGGTTCGCTCGCCGCCGGTGCGCATCTTAAGGTTCCTGATCGTTCGTAATCATTATCGCGCTGCGCATGGTACCCTTGTTATCGTTTAAGAGGAGGTACCATGCGCTGTCCCAAATGCGGCAAGGCACATACCCGCGTCGTTGATTCCCGTATGCAGGAGTCAAATAACACCATTAAGCGTCGTCGCGAATGTTGCTCGTGTAACTACCGCTTTACAACGTTCGAGCGATGCGAGGACCTATCGAGGTCATTAAGTCAGACGGAACCAAGCAGCGGTTCGATCGCAATAAGCTGCTCGTCGGCTTGATGCGAGCCACCATCAAGCGCGATATCGACACTAAGAAGCTCAATGAGATTATCGATGACATCGAGGTCGAGCTGCGCTCTCGCACGCTGACGGCCGTCACGTCCCATGAGTTGGGTGACATGGTGCTCAAGCGCTTGGCCAAGATCGACAAGGTTGCGTACATCCGCTTTGCCTCGGTCTACCGCGATTTCAAAGACGTCGATGAGTTTCTGCAAGAGCTCGACAAGCTAAGGTGATTCCATGTCCAACATTACCGTCAACATAAAGCGTCTCGATCCCACCGTCGAGCTTCCCAAATACGCCCATCCCACTGATGCCGGCTTGGATTTGCGCTCCAACGAGGACTGCGTCCTGAAGCCCTTCGAACGCCGTCTGGTCTCTACGGGGCTGGCCATCGCCCTGCCCGATGCTACGCCGGCTTCGTCCAGCCCCGCAGCGGCTTGGCCATCAAGCAGGGCCTGTCTATAGTCAATACGCCGGGCCTCATCGACGCCCACTACCGAGGAGAACTCAAGGTTATCCTCATCAACCTGGATCCCTCCATTAACATTCAAATCAATAGAGGCGACCGCATAGCCCAACTCGTCATCCAAGAAGTCCCCACGGTCAACCTTATAGAAGTAGAAGAACTAGACGAAACCGACCGAGGCAAAGGAGGCTTCGGCTCCAGCGGCATCGCCTAGGGCGCTCGTATCCCTCCCGCCCGGGGCTTACCTATATCATTCCATGCTCAAACATTCTCGCGTCGCTTCGCTCGCTGCGAAACTGCGCGTGGAACGATATGTGTGAGAGGCAGGCGGGCGGTTACTCGCTTGAAAGCAATAATCAATCTTTTTGATATGCCGGTGCGACAAAGGAACAGTCCCTTTGTCGCACCGGCTAACTGCATTTGGTTACTTTGGTTTGCCTTTGCAGCTTCTAATAATAGGGGGATCCGGCGCAGCTGGTGGTGCGTAAACGCAGCTGACCGGCCCGACCCGCTATATATCGTCCCACGCGCAGTTTCGCAGCGCAGCGAGAATGTTTGAGCATGGGATGATATATAGGCGGGTCGGGCCGGTCAGCGGACAGTAAATCACTACCTGATATGCGCGGGTTTTCCGCCCCAGTAGAAGCGGCAGAAGGCTCGTTTGCGCTTTTGGGGTTTGCCTACGAGCTCCATGGTTGCGATGGCTATGTCTTCGGCTGCGTGGGGGCGGCGTAGTACTTCGCCGTTGATGAGTAGGGCTTTGAGTGATTCGGGATGGTCGTGCAAGTGACGTAGGGTAACAATGAGTTCTCGTGCCGTGGTGACGTGCATGCTGGCGCCCATGCCGGTGAGCATCGTGGTGTTGGCCTTTTCCTGGCCGTATGATTTGCCCAGCAGGATCATCGGCAGATGTGCGCATAGGCACTCGGTGACGGTGAGTCCGCCCGATTTGAGAATTGCCAGGTCGCAGCCGTGCATAAGCGCTGCCATATCATCGACATAGTCAAGAACCGTGACGTTCTCGAGTTTCATGGCCTCGAAGAGCGTTTTGAGGCGGGCGGCGTATTCCTTATCCTTGCCCGGCAAAAAGACAAAGTGCATGTCTTCGAAGCTGCGAAGGAAGGGGAGGGTGCGGTCCATCTCCGCGCGAAAGCGAACGTACGGTTGAGGCAAGCTGGCACCGGCCATTACCAGCACGACGGTCTTGTCGGTGGGGAGGTTGAACTTAGCTAGCTCTTCTTCGCGATCGTAATCCGTGTCGAATCCGGCGCGAATAGGAATGCCGGTAATGCGAATCTTTGTCTCGAGCACCTTGCGCGGACGCAGCGTTTCGGCCATAAATTCGTTGGCAACACAGAACAAATCGGTGTCCTTGTGGGGCCACCATCCTCGACTTCGTAGTCGGTCGGTACGCAGATGACCGGATAATCGATACCCGTAATTACGCGGGCGCCCACGGCAACATTGGCTGCTGTGATGTGCGTTGCAACCACGGCTATGGGCCTGCGGCTACGAATATATTCGTTGAAGGCGGGGAACATAATTCGCGACCATGCCGTTCCGCCACCCCAGAGAAGATGTCCCGTAAGCGTATATCGCCAGGTCAGGTCGTAAATGGGGCGCGTGGCTCCCGTAAAAGAAGCCGCGGTCTTATTACCGTCGAATTTAATACGTCCAAAATCAAGGATATCGAGCACTTCAATCTCAATATCCTCGGGGATGCCATTGGTGCCGCGGATGAGGTCGAATGCCTGCGCAATCGCATTTGCGGCGGCCTTGTGGCCCGAGCCAACGGAGGCGTGCACGATGGTCACGAGAGGTTTTTGCTGAGCCAGGAGCGTGGTTTGCTCCGATTGGGGAGTGCTGTACGTGAGCAGGGGAGCGTCGTCACTCGTCTGCGCCTGGTCCATCGATAACTCCCCTTCAGCTTTGTAATACGGATTTATCATTGTAGTGCATGAGTGTCACGTTCACGTAAATTTGGGTATGAGCGCAAAGAACGACAACGTTTCGACGAAAGGACGCTTCATGACTACCGATAAGCCGATCGATGTTGCGATTATCGGTGGCGGCCCCGCGGGCTATGCTGCCGCTATTTATGCTGCGCGTGCCAACCTGACGACGACCGTGATTGAGCAGGGCATGTCGGGAGGCAGATCGCCACAACCAATGAGGTCGAGAACTATCCGGGTTTCCCGCTCCTGAGTGGAGCCGAACTCGGCGAGCGTTTTCAGCAGCATGCAGAGGGCCTGGGAGCACAGGTTACATGGAGCATGGTTACGGGTATCGATTACGATGCCGATGCAGCGTTGTTTACGGTGCATCACGATATGGGCGATACGCTGGCCTCGAGCGTTATCGCTTGCATGGGTGCCACGCCGCGTCCGGCAGGTTTCGCAGGCGAGGATACGTATCGCGGTCGTGGCGTTTCATATTGCGCAACATGTGACGGCATGTTTTTCCGCGGCAAGCAGGTTTTTGTAATCGGTGGTGGCAATTCGGCATGCGAAGAGGCGCTGTTCCTGTCCGACATTGCCAGCAGTGTGACCATCGTGCTGCGCCGCGACCAGTTCCGTGCGCCCGATGGTGTTGTTCAGAAAGTACTCGCAAAGGACAATATTACAGTTAGGTACCAAACTAGTATTGTGGAGCTATCGGGCGAAGCCATGCCAACGACGATTACCTTTAAGGACAATGCATCTGGGGAAACTCATGCCGAGTCATTTGAGCCCGGCTCGTTTGGCATCTTTGTCTTTACGGGGACGCAGCCACATACCGAGCTTGTTGAGCATCTAGTCGACCTGGCTCCCGACGGCGGCATTGTCACCGACGATTCGATGGCCACCCGTACACCTGGTCTATTTGCCGCTGGCGACATCCGTTCCAAGCGCTTACGCCAGGTTGTGACCGCCGTTTCTGATGGAGTCATAGCGGCAACGAGCGCATACGCGTTTCTCCGTTGATAAGTACGATAATATATCTTATGTAAGGTTGTTATCAATTTATTAATTGGCGGGACGAAGCATCAGTGCACTGTCCCGCCAATTTTCTTGCCGGCTATGTGGTATGCAAAACTAGATAACCTAGAATACAATATAGAAAATGAACGGAGGACCTTTATGAACCACGTTAAACACGTTATTCCGATGTCCGATTCGTCGGTCAGCATTAAGCCCGAGGATATTCAGCCCACGGTGCTGCCCGATGCATTCATTCAGTCCGATATCGTGCGTAAACTCAATACGTTGAGTCTGCCGCGCTATAACCAGTTGCCCAATGTGACGCTCTACCGCGACCAGGTCATTGAGTATGTTGCGCTGTGGATGGAGCCGCTGTCCATTTGCGTTGAGCAACCTGTCATTACGCCATCGATGATCAATAACTACGTGAAGGTCGGCCTGGTGCCTGCTCCGGTCAAAAAGCAATATGGCCGTGAGCAGATTGCCCGCCTGATCGCTATCTGCCTCTTTAAGCAGGTGCTACCTATTGCTGCGGTGCAGGCACTCTTTAACATTCAGCGTTTGAGCTACGATGCCCCGACGGCCTTCGATTATGTGGTCGATCAGCTCGAGGCATCGATTCGTTCGGCGTTTTCCGTCGAGCAGACGCCGGTTCCCGATACGGCGCATCAGGTAACGCGTGAGTCGCTGCTTGTGCGCAGCGCGGTTTTATCCTTTGTTTCGAAGGCTTACTTGATGAGCTATCTCAAGTTCAACGGGTTTAATAGCTAGCCGTCGTATAAAACGGGCGGGACAAAGAGCCATCTGTCGCTTTGTCCCGCCCGTATTTTTGCTTGGTTGGACTTTATTGGCCCGAAGCTACGCCCATGCCGTAGCCGATGATGAGGCCGTGCATCTCGGCGTAATAGGAGTCCAGGCCGTTGCAGGGCATGATGATGGTCTTGGAGCCGGGCCAGCGCTCCAAAATGCGGCTGGCAAGTGCCTGGGCCCCTGCCTCATTCTCGACATGGTCGATGACGACCTCGCCGCCCGTAAAACCCTCGGCTTCCATGGTGTCGATGATCTTGTTGAACATCTTCTTTTCTCCACGCGTGTGTCCGACGAGTTCGATTTTACCGGCCTCACTCGCCGTGCCCAAAATGCGAATATTGAGCTTGTTGGCAATGACGCCGGCTGCCTTAGGGATACGTCCGGCTTTGGCCAGGTTTTCGTAATTGCACAAGCTGAAGAGGATTTTGCTGTTCTGCTCAAGGCTATCGAAGTATGCGCAAGCGTCCTCGAATGAGACATCCGGATTGCTTGCAAGATAGCGGTCGAACAGCAAGAAAATGAGGTCCATTTTGCCGCCAGCTGCGCGTGAATTGACTAGATGAATCTGCCGGTCGGGCTCCTCGGCAAGAACCATATCGCGAGCCGTGGCTGCCGCGTTGTAGCTGCCCGACACGCCCTCAGAGATCGGCATGCAGATGGTCTTGTCTGCCAATTTGAAGAGCTCGGCCCACTCCCCTACGCTGGGACAAGCGCTCGAAGAAGCGTTCGTCTCCGCCTGAACAGCGCAGTTGAGCTCATGAACATCGAGTGAAAGGTCATCGATGAATTCACGCTCCCCCACTCGAATTTTGAGGGGCGCAAATGCAAAGGTGGTATGGGGCGCGGTCGGTTGCCAATCGCGGAGGTTGCAGCTTGAATCGGAGATAAGTGCCCAGCTCATAGAGGGTCCTTTCTAATTGTTCCTCAACAATTATAGCCATCTTGCAAACTGAATGTACGGCTATCTAGTTTTGAATACTAGATACGTACAAGATTAGAAAAAAAAGAATGGACCTCGCGACTTAAAGCCACGAGGTCCACATTCACACGCTGTGTAAGATGACTTAGTAACGCACGAAGATATAGTTGTTGTTCATGCCGGCGGCAACGGAGCTGATGATAACACCCGTATTGTAGTCGGAAGCATGAATCATCTGACCACCACCGATGTAAATGCCGGTGTGGTACGAGTTGACCACAACGTCACCGGGCTGCGGATCGGACACACGCGTCCAGCCCATAAAGGTACCCGTGGTGCCGAGGCGGCAATAGCGACCAGTGAGGCAATAGCTAACAAAACCAGAGCAGTCGAAGCTGTTCGGGCCAATTCCGCCCCAGGAATAAGCGCAACCAAGCTTGCTGTAGGCGCGCGAAACAACGGAACCGCCATCGACGGACTGGCTCGGAGCAGAAGGCGTCGGAGCCGGAGCAGGCGTGGAGGGCTGCGGCGTCGGAGCGGGTGTCGGCGTAGGAGCCGGAGTGTTGCCGCCCTGGTTGTTATTGCTGGTCTGACCACCGTTGTTGGTGTTCTCGGTCGTACCGGCAGTCTCGTTGCTCACCGTGGCCTTCTCGGCAGTACTGGCGTTGATGCCGGCCTGCAGCGCGGCGTTGGCCTCGGCCTCTGCGGCAAGCTCGGCCTGCAGCTGCGAATCCAGGGAGTTTACGACGTTCTGGGCTTCAGCCTGCTGGGCGTTAAGCTCGTCGACCTTCTTTTGCGTGGTGGCGACGTTCTTCTCCTGCTCGGCCTGCTTATCGGTGAGCTGCTGCTTAAGCTCCTTGACCTCTTGAATGGTCTGAGCTTGCTTATCGGAAACTTTGCCGTAGTAGAACAGACGGTTGAGCATATCGCTCAGATCATCGACACCCGTCAAAACCTGAAGCAGGCTCAGACCGCCGGTTTTGTACTCGCCGGCGACATAGGTCGAGAGCTTGGCCTGACCATCGGCGATCTCCTGCTGCTTTTGCGTGATCTCGCCGGCAGTCTGATCGAGCGCCTGCGTCTGCGTGGCAAGCTCATCGTAAATCTGCTGGGTTTGGGTGCCGATCTGCTCGAGTTTCGTACGAGCAGCGGCAAGGTCGGATGCGGTATCGGCGTAGGCAGGAGCCGCGAGGCCCAAGCCCAAAACACAAGCGAGGGCTGCCGTAGCAGCGCAGCGTGCCATGTTTTTGTGCGTGTTTGCTGTGCGCATGTAGCTTCCTTTCCAGTAACCAAGGGTAACGGCTAGTCTACCGTCACCAGGCTAAAGAGCTCCACATCGTCATCAGACGGCGTGAGCTTCTCGCGCGGGTTGAGAAACGCAAGCTCAAGGATACACCCGTAGCCCACAAGCTTTGCGCCCATATCTCGCACAAGTTTACCTGTTGCCTCGACGGTTCCGCCCGTCGCGACCAAGTCGTCCAGAATCAACACGGTATCTTTAGAGGTAATGGCATCGGCATGGATCTCGATAGAGTCGGTGCCGTATTCGAGCTCATAGCTCTGGCTCACCGTCTTGCGGGGTAGCTTGCCCGGTTTACGTGCGGGAACAAAGCCGGCACCAAGGGCCACAGCCACCGGTACGCCAACCATAAAGCCGCGAGCCTCGGGACCCACGACCTTGGTGATCCCCATGCCGGCAAAGTGCTCGGCGAGGGCATCGGTCATGGCTTTGAGCGCCTCGGGATTGCCAAAGAGCGGCGTGATGTCTTTGAAGATGACTCCGGGCTCGGGATAGTCGGGGATGTCGACGATTTGAGATTCGAAGTCGTACATTGCATGACCTTTCAATGGGTTGCCGGATAAGCGGCAGCGGTTATTTGCCCGCCGTGGCGGTGCCGGAGTGCGAAGGGGCGACGACCTTGAGCGGCTTTACGAGAGAATCCTCGTGCGAAGCCGGCGTGGCTATCTCTTCGTTTTTGGCTTTGGTGGACTCGGAGCGAGTGATTTCCTCATCGAGTGCATCGATGTCGGCGTCCTCGACCACGGCGTTGAGCGACTCAAAAACGCGGTTTTTGAGCAGCGCGGTGTGCACGCCCTCCGTCAGGTCGTGAAGCTTCTTAAACGCACGCTCGAGCTTGGCGTCGCGCTCGTCATCGGAGGTATCCATGCCGAGCATGCTCACGAGCACCTGCTCAAACATCGAGGATTCGCGGTTGGCGGAAGACACGTACTGACGCAGGTTGCGCGGCTCGATATGGAAGCGTGACAGCTCGGAGCAGTAGCGGATGATCGGAAAATCGCGACCATCGACGAGCTCACGGTTCTGCGGACTCTTGATGATGCGAATGAGGTCGTTTTCGGCGAGCGAGCGGATAAACGAGATCTCGACGCCCAGCATATCGGGAATGGTCTCGATGGGATGCAGCTTTTGTTTGGTCTCCTTGGGCTCCGTCTTAAGCGGAACATCGGACAGCAAGCCCACCTCGTAGGCGAGCGTTGACAGGTCCGTGGCGTTTTCCAAGCGCTGCTTAATCACGTTGAGCGGCATGTAGCGGGTCTTCTGCAAGTGCAGGATGACCTCCAGGCGATCAACGTCTTCCTTAGAGTACTGACGGTATCCCTTAGGCGTACGATGAGGGGTAATGAGCCCCTCATCTTCTAGAAATCTAATTTTTGAGTTCGAAAGATCGGGGTATGCGCCTCGAAGTAGGTTGACGACTTGGCCGATACTCAGATAGTTGCGTTCGGCCATGCCCTACTCACCGGTTTCGATGCGCTCCGGCGTGCTCTCGTGGTAGATGAGCGTAAAGGTACCGATCTGGACGGAAGAACCGTCGTGCAGCGGGGCCGCATTGACGATGGCACCGTCGACCCAGGTGCCATTGAGCGAGCCCAAGTCCTCGATGCGAGCTTGGAGCCCCTCACGAATAATGCGCGCGTGGCTGCGCGAAACGGTCATGTCATTGAGGAAGATGCCGTTCGCAGGATCGCGGCCGATGGTGGTCACGTCGTCCTCGAGCTCAAAGGCGGCACCAGTCTGCGGACCCTTGACGATGGACAGAACGGGGGCGGTGATGCGCACGTTGGCCATGAGGTCGGGAACGGTGACGTCGCTTGAAGGCACGCGGAATACGCAGGTAGCGTCAGCAGTCTTATCATTCTGAGGCATATTATTAACCATGTTGTCCATGACAACCCCTAACTTATCGCGGACGTGCCGCAAATAATGAACCGTACGTAATCATACCCCAACGAATCAGTCTTCGATTTCGGGGTTCAGAAAGTCGATGTCCTCGTCCTCGGGATGCGCGAGAGCCTGTTTAATGGCCACTCCGCCCTTAATGGAATAGATGACAGCCGTGAGCATGGAGAAGATCACGCCGCCGTACACAAAGAAGATGCCGAGGGGCACCGAGCTTCCGTTGAGGCCCGGGAAGGCCGTAAGGGTTGAAGGTAAAAGATGCAGGCCGTCAATAACGGGGAACCCGAGCAGCATGAGCGAGAAGCCGGTCATGAGCAGTGCAGTGGCAATCTTTCCGGGAAAGACGACATCGATGGGGCGACGGTGATAATGACGAACGATAAGCGTGCCGATGCCCAGATAGATGTCGCGGCCAATAATGAGCACGCAGACCCAGATGGGCAGCTCTCCGCGGACTACCAGTCCCAAGACGCCGGTGAATAACAGCGCACGGTCACAAATGGGATCCATGACCTTGCCGAGCCACGAGACCGTCTTGGTCATGCGGGCGATCTGACCGTCCATCCAGTCGGTAGAGGCGGCAACGGCGTAGATAACGATGGCGATGACGCGGTTGTTATCCGTCACAAACAGGTAAAGAAATACCAGGGTGAGGATCAGGCGCGTAAAGGTGATGAAATTGGAGATCGTAAAGATCTTATTCGACGGGTAATCGGAAGTGCCGATAAGCTCCTTTTTGATCTTCTTTTTGATGCCCACAGGACTCCCCCGCTGGTTAACGACAAAACTTTCGATACTATACCCGTTCCGGCGATGTCTATCCAGCGTAAGCATAGAGAGTCCAGACATATGGAGGATGCTACTGGGTTGTGCGGGATTCTGCATTTGTGTACATCAGCCTCCAAATATGACATTTTCGGCATCTTTGATGGCTGATGTACACGTTTTGATTCGGTGATTACATCGATCGGGAAAGTTGTTGCCTTAAGCAAATTAATCATGATGTGCGGGTCGAGAAGGGTTGGCGCCAAAAGAACCCAACGGCCGTTATGGCTTCGTTAGAAACGCGCCCCACCATGGATGGTGAACCCGAAAGGTAAGGCGCGCGGGCACGGTGACTCGGCCCGCGCTCCCGGAAGAGAAAGGATAAACCATGGGTTACATGCTCGAGACGCGTGGGCTCACCAAGCGCTTCGGCCGCGGCGACCAGGCGCAGGACGCCGTGGCCGATGTGAGCCTTCATATCCGCGAGGGCGAGGTGTACGGGCTGCTCGGTCCCAACGGCGCCGGCAAGTCGACAACGCTCAAGATGATCTGCGGGATGCTGCGGCCGACGGCCGGGGAGATCCTCTTTGCCGGGCACGCCTGGCGCCGCGAGGACCTCTACGCAATCGGCAGCCTCATCGAGGAGGCGCCGCTCTACCCCAACCTCACCGCGCGCGAGAACCTGCGCGTGCGCACCACGCTGCTGGGCCTTCCCGAGAGCCGCATAGATGAGGTGCTCGCCGCCGTGGACCTCGCGGACACCGGGAAGAAGCGCGCCGGGCGCTTCTCTATGGGCATGCGGCAGCGCCTGGGGCTCGCGCTGGCGCTGATCGCCCGGCCACGCCCTGCTCGTGCTCGACGAGCCCACCAACGGCCTCGACCCCATCGGCATCGAGGAGCTGCGCGACCAGATCCGCGGCTTCGCGTCGGCGGGTACGACGGTGATCGTCTCGAGCCACATCCTCTCCGAGGTGCAGCAGATGGCGGACACCATCGGCATCATCTGCGGGGGGCGGCCTCGCCTACGAGGATGCGCTTCGTCCCGGGCAGGACCTCGAGGAACTCTTCATGAGCTTCTGCCGGGAAGGGCGACGAGCGCGCGGGGAGGTGGCGGCATGACGGGCGAGAAAGGCGGCC
>ENA-OQCE01000969-OQCE01000969.1-human-gut-metagenome-genome-assembly--contig:-NODE-969-length-12949-cov-2.941585_pt1 | contig 12949 bp, 17 predicted proteins | sample MGYA00242495_ERZ504572 | MGnify/ENA primary metagenome ERZ504572 (study PRJEB26092, sample SAMD00036228) | human gut metagenome | host: Homo sapiens | study: EMG produced TPA metagenomics assembly of...
CCTCTATTATGTATGGTATGAAAAGAATTGAAGATGATGTTTTCATTTTATTACATATCACAAAGAAGAAGTCAGGATGAAAAAAACTATGTAGAAGGAAAACCTGATTATGCGGATGCTTTTGAGGATGATCTGATTTTTAAGTGGGACTCTCAGATTGGGAAAGGCTGGATAGTTCATATATGAAAGATGTACTTGAAGCTGAAAGAAAGCACTTGCTTGTGAAAAAGTCAGATGCGGAAACAAGCTTTTATTACATGGGACAATTCACTGTGGTGGAAGCCAGAAATGCCCGGAAAGAAGATAATCGCGGACGTATGCAGCCGATCACGAAAGTAACGATGAAAATGCAGCATCCAGTGAGAGAAGATTTATTACGGTATTTACAGTCAAATATTACAGCATAAATGATTTGAGGTACGAAAAAGATGAAGACAATAAAAGTAGTTGCAGCAGTTATCTGCGACAATATGAAAGAAAAGAATAAAATTTTTGCAACGGCTCGTGGTTACGGTGAGCTGAAAGGCGGCTGGGAGTTTCCTGGAGGAAAAATCGAAGCAGGTGAAACACCTCAGGAAGCATTAAAGCGAGAAATCATGGAAGAACTGGATACAGAAATTAAGGTAGGGGATTTGATTGACACTATAGAGTATGACTATCCCACCTTTCACCTTTCCATGGACTGCTTCTGGGCAGAGGTTACAGCCGGTCACCTGGAACTAAAAGAAGCGGAAGCTGCAAAATGGCTTACGAAGGATCAACTGAACAGCGTTGCCTGGTTACCGGCAGATATCACTTTGATAGAGAAAATTCGAAGGAACATGGAGAACTGATTTTTAATATTATTTTCAGAGGAATAGTTATGATATACACAGTAAAACGAATTGATGAAGACCTGGACTTCGGTTGTGAAGAGCGACCGAAAGGCATGCCAGTCATGGCAATAGTGACGCTTATGAATCTTCAGGCGAAGAAATAAGGATAAAAGCAGAGGATGTTATGCTCTATGAATGTAACATCAATGAAGGGGACAAGGTTTGCTTTGATGTGAATAATAAGTTGGAAAAAGTGGCACTTCCGAATTGATGGGAGTGCCGTTAAATGTTATTGATTATCGTTGTTTTTGGAAAGCTGTTTCTGCAATGCAGAAAGCTGAATATTAGGTTAATTCCGCAATCATTGAATAGAGGAAAAGCTGTTCCAGGCGGTGTATGTGGATTCTGGGGAGCATTGGTGGACCAAGATGGTGTAAAAGAGATTCTTATATGGCCATAATCTCAGCGATTGACTATGTGGCAGAGAATTTCAATATACAAATGGAAAAGCCTGTTATAAAATGTATTCATTCTGATAAGAACAATCAATGTATTAAGGAGAGGTGCCCATTTCATGAATAAGAAAAAAGTCGCATTTATCTGTGTTCATAATTCATGCCGTAGTCAGATAGCAGAGGCATTGGGAAAACATCTGGCATCAGATATATTTGAAAGCTATTCGGCCGGAACAGAGACAAAGCCTCAGATTAATCAGGATGCCGTTCGTGTCATGAAAGAGATTTATGGAATAGACATGGAAGCAAATGGTCAGTATAGTAAGCTGATTACTGATATCCCAGATGTTGATATCGCAATATCAATGGGCTGTAATGTGGGATGTCCTTTTATTGGAAGAGCATTTGATGATAACTGGGGACTTGATGATCCAACGGGGAAATCAGATGATGATTTTAAGGCTGTAATACAGCGGATTGAGGAGAATATCTTTGAGTTAAAGAAAAGGTTGAGCGAGAACAAATAGAATACCTGCAGAACAAAATGGCAGCTTATCAGCTTTATGACACAGGATTTACTGTGACAAAGGAAGATAAGCTGCTTTCCTTATCTATCTGCAAGTATTCCAGTAGGATTCCTGTTTTGAGACGAATGTCCGGAAGGTGGGTAACTACTTCCTGTCCTTGCTATTCTCTATCTTTAGTTGTTGAATACAAAAATGATTTAGGAAGTTTAGTCTTTTGGTTGTCGGGATTTTTGCACAGCCATTTGGTGTAAACTGATAATATTAGAAAAAGAAATCAAGGGGGAACTGGCAGATGAAAGGTTATAACACAAGCAACGGATACATGGGATACGTAGAAGGCAAATACATTTTATTTGCCAGTGAACAGGAATATTTCGAGTTTATGCACTACAGGGTTATATCTATGTTATACTTGAGTTGGTATTAAAGGATTTAGGATAATAAGCGGGAATCCTCGGCAATTCAATTACCGAGATGAAAGCGCAAACTGTGCATATCTGCACTCATAATAAATAAAAATAACAAAACGGTTTTCATTCAATTTCTCCATATAAAAAGCTGTATCCAGCATTATAAAGAAGAAAATATGTTCGATATTTTATTGCGGAATTTTTGATATCATGGTATCATATATGTATGAAAGAAAATCTTATACATTACCGCACTTGTGTGTGTAATATTAATTACCATATGGTATGGTCAGTGAAATACCGGCGGAAGATATTAAATGCGGAGGTCGAGGCATATCTGCAGGAACTGGTGCAGGAGATTGCAGAAGATAAGGCTTTACGGTCCATCTGTTTGAATGTGGGGAAGGAGACCATGTACACTGTTTTGTGTCAGCCCCTCCGAAATTATCCATAACTGCGATCGTGAAATACCTGAAGGGGATCTCCGGCAGGAAACTTTTCGAACGTTTTCCGGAAATAAGAAACCAGCTTTGGAAAGGGGAGCTGTGGAACCATTCCTATTATGTGGAAACGGTCGGATCTGTATCGGAAGAAAATATCCGCAGGTATATCGAACATCAGAGCAAAGCGTACTGATACGATGGAGGAGAGGAAATGCTGCTGTCAAAGAAAACATCCATAAAGGTCAGCCGGGAATATGCGAACCTCATCGGGCATATGTGCTATGCAGCATCCAAGCTCTGGAATGTCTGTAATTACGAGCGTCAGCATTACAAAGAAACAGGGATGGAGCAGTATCCTGACTGGTACTATCAGAAAAAAGCCCATAAAGAGGATCTGTGGTATAAACAGCTCCCGTCCCAGACTGCCCAGGAAGTCTGCAGGCTGCTGGACAAGGCATGGAAGTCTTTTTATGCCCTGAAAAGATCCGGGGGGATCGAGACTCCCAGACCGCCGCGGTTTAAGCAGGAAAGTATCCCCATTACCTATATGCAGATGGGGATCGTGCATGAGCGGGATACGGACAGAGTCCGCCTGTCCCTTCCAAAGACATTAAAAAAATATATGGAAGAAACATATCAGATCCATGAAAACTTTCTTTACCTTGAAAATAAGATTTTCAGGGGCATGGACCAGATCAAACAGCTGCGGATCTATCCGCCGGAGAAGGGAAGCTGTAAAATTATTGTTGTTTATGAGGTTCCTGACCAGGAAGAACTTCCACAGAACGGACATGAACTGTCTATTGATCTGGGGCTTCACAACCTTATGACGTGTTATGATTCTGAAAATGGGAAGACGTTTATCCTGGGCAGGAAGTACCTTGAATTGGAAAGATATTTCCATAAAGAGATCGCAAGGGTGCAGGCCCAGTGGTATGGACAGCAGTCCGGAAAGGGAGTAAAGCATCCGGTCACATCAAAACATATCAGGAAGTTATATAAGAGAAAACAAGACTCAGTAACGGACTATCTGCACAAGATCACAAGATATCTTGCAGAATACTGCCGGGAACAGGGGATCACCTGTGTCGTTACAGGGGATATCCGGAACATCCGGAGAGAAAAAGACCTGGGACACAGGACAAACCAGAAGCTTCACAGCCTGCCGTATAACAGGATCTACATCATGCTGGAATATAAGCTGAAAAGATATGGGATCCGCTTTGTAAAACAAGAAGAAGTTATACCAGCCAGTGCAGTCCGCTGTCACCGGAAGTAGGGAAAAGATATGCAGAGCCGTCCAACCGGAAAGAGAGAGGATCATATAGGATGGAAACAGAGTCTATAATGCAGATGCGGTAGGCGCATATAATATCCTGAGAAAATATCACTCCGTATCCGGAGTAAAAAAAGAACTGTCCGTAACCGGACTGAAAACACCGGAAATAATAAAAGTAGCTGTATAGCTCTAAAGAGCAAACAGTAGTGGTGCCATGGATGCACCCTGAAAAAAGGCGGTATCCCGCCTTAATTCAGATGCTCTGGTAACTCAGTTACCGAGTAATTCACACACACTCTAAAAGGAGAGAAAGACGAATGAAAAAAGTAGATGCGAGAGGTTTATCCTGTCCGGAACCAGTGATCCGCGCAAAGAATGCAATGGAATCCGGAGACAAAGAATATGAGATCCTGGTTGATAACGTAGTTGCAAAAGAGAATGTATCCAGATTTGCAACACATCAGGGATATCAGGTACAGGCAACAGAGCAGGGAGATGATATCCTGCTGAAACTTACAAAATGATCACATATATAGCAACCTTCTATTCCCATTATGGAGCTATTCAGTTTCGAAGAAACTGCCAGGCAATGAATCTGAGTGCAGAAGTCATGCCTGTCCCAAGAGATTTAAGCTCCTCCTGCGGAACCTGTGTGAGATTTCATACAGAAGCGGACTTCCCGGAGAAAACAGAGGAAGTCGAGCAGATCGTCAGAGTAGAACCGCAGGGATATGTTGGGATTTATCATGCGGATGAAGAATAAAAGTATCATTCAGTTCATCCTTTGAATAACTGCGCGTCGCATTCTCGTTATTTTCCAATGATGAGAGTCAGACGCGCAATTTTGTTTCAATCTGGGAAATAACTATACCATTCGCTTGTCTGCGAATCCGACTACACAGGTATAAAAGCCTCAGTTAGGGTCATTGATATCTACGAATTGCTCCGCTGCAAAGCAGCTCCCGCAATTCTTATATCATAATATAAAAACGGAAGTTACTTAAAAACATATATATGGTATAAACATTTTATAGACAAGGATATCTTTAACATTATTGTATGAATCTATAAAATATCGTAAAACAGGAGGCGTTTAAATGATCAGACTTCAGGATATTGCAGATATGGCGGGGGTGAGCCGGACTACGGTTTCCAATGTGATCAATGGAAATACCAAGAGAGTGTCTCAGGAAACCATAGATAAGATTACCCGCATTCTGAAAGAACAGAATTATGTTCCACATATGGGATCTGTGATGTTGTCAGGTCATGGCTCCAGAATCATCGGAGTAGTGCTTGGATTTGCCACTGCCCATGGAATGCAGTCTCTGCAGGATTCCTTTGTGGGAGAACTGATCGGAACCATACAGACAGAAGCAGAACGGAAAGGTTATTTCGTCATGCTTATCGGTGGGGAAAAAAATTGAAGATGTAGTAGACATGGCTTCCAGGTGGAATGTTGAGGGTCTGATCATTCTGGGATATGATGAGGAACGATACAGACAGCTGTCCAGAAAACTGAACAAAAAGATGATATTGATCGATGCATTTCCGGAAGGTGAATACACCTTCCAGAATGTAGGAGTTGACGATTATTCCGGTGGATATCAGGTTGGAGAATACCTGTATTCCTGTGGATATCACAGGGCATTGTTTATCGCAGAGACAGATAAGGACAGTGATTCCCGCAGATGGAACGGATTTAAACAGGCTATGGAAAAGCAGGGCGGTTTCTGCAGCAAATCCCGTCTGATCGTAGTTCCGGGGGAGAAGAGACAGCGCCTTAGCAGGTATGAAGAACTGCTTCCTCGTTTCCTTGAAGTAAAGGCGCTGGCGTTTTCTTCGGATTACGGAGCGATTGAGGCTATGAACTATTTCTTTGATCATGGGATTAAGGTTCCGGATCAGATTTCCATAGTAGGTTATGATGACAGTATTTATGCGGAGTTTGTCCGTCCCAGGCTGACTACAGTTCATCAGGATATCCACCAGAAGGGCGTGATCTCCCTGCGCCGTCTGCACCGGATGATAGAGGGAGAAACTTTAAAAGAAATGAATATCAAGAGCCCGGTGCGGCTGATAAAAAGAGAGTCTGTGAAAGAATAGCAGGCTCTCTTTTGCAATTTACAGAACTTATCTGGTTGGGTTTATAGTGTAAAAGTGTACCAAATATTATACAATATGCATAAAAACAGATAATGAATTTTGTGTGAAATTTAAGTTTCCCGAGAAACCTGTTGATTTTACAGATAGACTGCGTTATGATAAAGTCACCAAGGGAAAACAGAGGTTGCGCAGCCTTCGTAGTTAATGAAAATTAAATTATGGAGGAGAAAAAATGTATAAAAAAATAATAAGCACATTGGTAATTGGTACTTTGCTTGCCGGCACATTAACAGGATGCGGCGGTTCATCTGACGCAGGATCTTCAGCGAAAAGTTCAGGTAAAACAGAACTGGAACTTTTTTCCACAAAACCTGAGAACAAGGATACGATTCAGAAACTGGTAGACAAATATAATGAAAGCCATGACGATGTGACAGTAAAGGTTACTGCTCCGCCGGATGCAGGAACAGTATTAAAGACCAGAATGGCAAAGAATGATATGCCTGACATTGTAGCAATGGGCGGCGATAACAACTACACTGAGGTTGAGGGTGCAGGTATGCTGCTTGACCTGGGTGATCAGGATTATATCAAGGATGTACAGGAAGCCTATATTGACATGGTTTACGATGTAAATAAGGACAAAGAAGAGACAATATATGGTGTTCCATTTGCTACAAATGCTTCCGGTGTCATCTACAATACAGAGAAATTCGAAGAGCTTGGACTGGAAGTTCCGAAGACCTGGGATGAGTTTATAGATACTCTTCAGAAAATCAAGGATGCAGCGAGCAGCCATTACTGATGACTTATAAAGATGCATGGACAGCAAATGCACCATGGAATTCCATAGCAGCAGACCTTGCACCGGAGAGCTTCGCAGATGACCGCAAAGCAGGCAAGACAACATTTGTGGGAATCATGAGGAGATTACAGAGAAATATCTGACACTTCTTGATTATGCACAGGATGATTTCATGGGACTTAGCTATGATGACGGAAACAAGAAATTTGCCAACGGTGACGCTGTAATGATCATCAACGGAAACTGGGCAATCAGCCAGTACCGTAATGCTAACCCGGATGTAAAAATAAACATGTTTGCAATTCCGTCTTCCAATGATGAATCCCAGAATAAGGTTACCTCAGGTGTGGATGTGCTTCTGGGCGTAAGCAAGAGCAGTTCCAATGTAGATGCAGCTAAAGATTTCGTTTCCTTTATGATGGAAAAAGAAAATGTACAGACTTATATTGATGAGCAGTTCTCATTCTCCGCATTAAAGGGTGTAGAGCAGAGTGATGAAGCAGTATCAGGTGTACAGGAAGACATCAGCAATGGTAAAGTTGCCAACTTTGAAGACCACTACTACCCATCAGGATTTAATATGTCTGTACTGCTTACTGAACTTAGTTTAAATCGTGCAAATGGAATGGATGATAAGGAAAACATCGAACAGTTCCTGAAACAGTGTGACGAAAAATATGATGTTGCGAATGTAGATTAAGTGAGGGGATGAGCCTATGAAGAAAGCAGCGAATCGTAAAAGACCTGCTGTCAATAAAGTTTACTATATTTATGTTGGTATTCTTGCAGTATTATTTTTCATCTTCCATACAATTCCTTTCCTGAAAGGTGTATTCTACAGCTTTACTGACTGGAGAGGATATGGAGACTGGAATTTCGTAGGGCTGCGTAATTACCTGCATATGTTTGTAGATGCAGATACAGGAAATGCCTACATTTTCACCTTTAAATTTGCTGTGATCACTACGATCCTGGTTAATGTGATCAGCCTTGTGCTCGCATGCGCATTAAATGCAAAGATTAAATTCAAAAATACCATTAAAGCATTTTATTTCCTGCCGTATATGCTGGGAAGTCTGATTGTGGGATTTATCTTCAACTATATTTTTGCAAACCTGGTTCCGGAGCTTGGAAAAGCTCTGGGAATCAAGGCTCTCAGTGTGAATATTCTGGGTACTAACAATGCGATGTGGGGAATCATTGCAGTATCTCTGTGGATCGGATGTGCATTCAATACACTGATCTATATTGCAGGACTCCAGTCTATTGATACAGATGTATATGAAGCTGCTGACCTGGACGGAGCTACAGGATTCAAGCGGTTCAGCAAGATCACTTTCCCTCTTCTGGCACCGTCCTTTACCATTAATATGGTGCTCTCGGCCAAAGGTTACCTGATGGTTTACGATCAGATCATGGCCATGACAGATGGTGGACCCGGAACAGCAACTACTTCCATTGCAGTCCTGATCTATAAGAAGGGATTCGGCGGAGGACAGTTCGCCTACCAGTCAGCTAATGCAGTTGTGCTTTTCATTGTAGTTGTGCTAATCTCTGTGTTACAGCTGCGTATACTTGAGAAGAGAGAGGAGAAGTTAGGATGAAACAGGGTGTAGCGAAGGTAAAAGAACGTTACAACTGGCCTGTAACGATTCTTCTTATTATAGGAATTGTGCTGATTATTCTTTTGCCTCTGTATATGGCACTGATGATCGCAATCAAGGATCCGTCTGACATGAATAACATACTGGCATTACCCAAAAAGCTGCGTCTGCAGAACTTCGTAGATGCTGGGTGATGACAAATTTTCCACAGAAATTTTTTAACACTGCATTTATTACAGTGATCAACCTGTTCTTTACATTGATCACAAACTCTTTTGCAGCATATGCAATAACCAGAAACAGGAAAAAGAGTAAATTCTTTTCTATTATGTACTATTACTTTATCAGTGCTATGTTTATCCCATTCCAGGTAATCATGCTTCCATTGGTTGTACAGGCGAATGCCTTCCATCTGGATAATATTTACGGTATTACTTTTCTGTACATTATCTTCGGTCTGCCTATGAACACTTTCCTTTATACAGGTGCGATCAAGGCGATACCGGAAGCACTGGATGAAGCAGCAATGATCGATGGTGCCAACCCCATCCAGATTTTCAGCCGGGTCATTTTCCCGGTATTAAAACCAACTACAGCAACAGTAGCAATCCTTTCCTTTATGTGGACATGGAACGACTTCAGTATGCCACTGGTACTCTTAAGTGATGAGAGCCAGCAGACCTTACAGCTTGCACAGTATGTATTCAAGAGCCAGTTCTCTGTAGACTATAATCTGGCATTTGCCTCTTATCTGCTCGTACTGGCACCTGTACTGATCGTATATATCTTCTGTCAGAAATGGATTATGAACGGTGTTGTTGCCGGTGCAGTAAAGTAACACATCAATAAACTTGAGAAATGCAAACAGGAGGCTTACGTTTATGAAGAAAACCTGGTGGAAAGAAAGTGTTGTTTACCAGATCTACCCCAAAAGCTTTAAAGACAGTAATGGAGACGGAATCGGAGATATCAGAGGAATTATTGAGAAGCTTGACTATTTGAAAGAGTTAGGTGTGAATGTTCTCTGGATTTCTCCTATGCTGGAGTCTCCTCAGGATGATAACGGCTATGATATTTCTGATTACAGAAAGATATACAAAGATTACGGAACCATGGAGGATTATGAAACTCTCCTTGCAGAAGCGCACAAAAGAGGAATCAAGATTCTCATGGATCTGGTTGTAAACCATACTTCCGATGAGCATTCCTGGTTCGTCGAGAGTCGTAAATCCAAAGATAATCCTTACCGTGACTATTATATCTGGAGAAATCCGGTGAATGGTAAGGAACCAAATAACTGGGGCGGAGTATTCGGAGGTTCAGCCTGGGAATATGACGCACAGACAGATATGTACTATCTTCATCTGTTCTCCAAGAAGCAGCCGGATTTGAACTGGGAGAACGAGAAGGTTCGCCGGGAAGTTTATGATATGATGAACTTCTGGTGTGAAAAGGGAATCGATGGTTTCCGTATGGACGTTATCAGCATGATTTCCAAAGATCAGAAATTTCCTGACGGAGAGATGAATAACGGATTGTATGGCGATTTCGGTCCGTATAGTGTTCATGGTCCAAGAATCCACGAATTCCTGAATGAAATGAATCAGGAAGTTCTTTCCAAATATGATGTGATGACTGTGGGGGAAACCTCAGGAGTTACCATTGAGGAAGCACAGAAATACGCAGGTGATGACAGAGAAGAACTGAATATGGTATTCCAGTTTGAGCATATAGAAATCGGTGGTGGTGATTATGGCAAATGGACCACAGAACGGTATGATTTCAAAGAGTTCAAGAAGATCATGATCAAATGGCAGGAAGAACTGGCAGGAAAAGCATGGAACAGCCTTTTCCTTGGAAACCATGATCAGCCAAGAAGTGTATCCAGATTCGGAAATGACAATCCTGCTTACCGCGATATTTCAGCCAAGATGCTGGCGACCTGTCTTCATATGATGCAGGGAACCCCTTATGTTTATCAGGGTGAAGAGCTTGGAATGACTAACATCTATTTCGACAAGCTGGAGGACTACCGCGATATCGAGAGCCTTCATTATTTCACTGAGCTGACAGAGACAGGCAGACTGACACCGGAGTATATGATGAAATGCCTGATGCTCAGAAGCCGCGATAATGCCAGAACACCTATGCAGTGGGACACTTCCGCAGGTGCAGGTTTCACTACAGGGGAACCATGGATCAAGGTAAATCCAAATTACCAGCAGATCAATGCAGCAGATCAGTTAAAAGATCCGGACTCTGTTTTCCATTATTATCAGAAGCTGATTCGTCTGCGTAAAGAAATGGACATCATTGTGTACGGAGAATTTGAGGCTCTGTACCGCGACCATGATCAGATATTCGCTTACATAAGAAAGCTTGGATCAGAGAAGCTGCTCACAGTATGCAATTTCAGTGCACAGGAAGCGGAAATGGAACTTCCGGAAACATTCGCAGAAGGAGCTCAGTGCCTGATTACGAATATGGGAAGAAAAGTATTTGACAGGAAAATCATTCTGAATCCATATGAGGCGTTTGTGCTTTACAAAAAATAAAATAGTCTGAAATAAAATACCCTTTCGTATGACATGACGGAAGGGTATTTTTGCTTTTATAGTGCTTATAGTTCTGGTAAGTGATGTAAACGCTACGGTTTTCATTTATTTTATAGACAGGTATGTATTACTCCTGTGAAGGCATGTCTTCACTAAGTTTCAGCAGTGTTTCAGCAAGATTGGAGTCCAGGATCAGCACATCCACCAGCCCGCCCTTTAATGCGCTTAATACAGCATTTGCCGTCTGGGGTGGATTGAGGTAATTGATCATATGGTAAACAGTACTGCCCCAGGTGACGCCAGAATATCACTTTCTTTGATCACACGCTGAAGATAATAGGCTCCCTCTATGGCTACCAGCTTCTTGGCATTTTCCTCTGCCATTTCTGATTTTGAACCTTCATCATTGGAAATTACAGGTGTAATGATGATGTTTTTTAAATGAAAACGGTTTCTTAACTGTTCTTCAAGACGGATACATTCGATAGCAATAGATCAATATGCGTTAAATATATACTGCCAGTGAATGAAATGAAAAGATGAGTAAGTTATAATAAGCAATGAAGGAAAAGAAAAATATTGAAATTCAAAATTGCTATTGTCCAGGGAAGGTTCAAATCACTGGACAGTAGAGACCGATAATATTTATCACAGCCGCTCTCTGAGCAGGAGTCAGCAGATTCCACTGTGACAGCATATTTTTTTTCTTCTTCAGTCATGGAAACCAGAACATCTGTATCATTAAAGAATTCTGCCAGAGTAATACCAAAGGTCTGGCATATAATTTCAAGTTTGTTTATTCCTGTTCTTCCCGTAAAGAGGTTATTTTTTCTAATACATCAAACGATTTCTCATATCAAAATCATTTGTAATTATTATTGATAAATAAGGGATATGCTATATAGCGTCAAAGTTTTCACACTTTGCTGAACTGTCTTAAATGTATTATTTATGCGGACTGCTATAAAAGTAAATGGGTGTATGAAGTATATACATATATGCAAATAAAAAGATTTTTGAGTATGATTTCATGAAGAAAGAAAAAAACAATTAGTTATTCAATGGTGATTAATGATTGAGTATTTGAAAAAGAAAAAGTATAATAAAGAGTATAAGATGTAAACATGGATATATTAATGCTGTTTTGGGTGTAGAAAAGATAACAAATAGAAGGGGAAGTGATGGAACTACAGATCATCTTGAAAATGTAATGAATTTGATGTAAATAACAGAATTGTATATGAGTGAGAAAGTGGGGTATAGATATAAAAAAGAATAAAAATTTAGTTAGAGTATCAATTGTTGCCAGTTTGCTGATTACAACCAGTTCAATATTAGGACAAAATGTTGAGGTAATGGCATCAAATCCAACGAATTACAAAGATATGATGGAGTATGCTGCATACGAAAATGTAATAGCAGATGCAGGAGCCTCTTCCGGAGATTTTGGCATTTCCTTGGCTTTGTATGATGATTGAATCAGGAACGGAATAAGAGAGTTGCTTATATCACATGGCACCTGTCTTGCTGATTGGGTAAATGATATTTATACATTGGAAGATGGAAAATATGTGAGCTATATTGGAAATGTAGGCAGACAGGGATTATTTTATACAGCCCCAGATGGAAATGGAATGTATTTTTTGTATGGATATCAAGGATATCAGAAGATAACACGAATTACAAAGAGCGGAAAAGATATTGTGCAAACATTGATAGAATCAAGGGAACTTAATGCAAATGAAAACTATACAGAATTTGCTGATAAGATAGCACTACTTGCACCGGGAGATATTCCAACCCATGGAAATTCTTATGATGTAGAAGTAACAGCCCCGGATGGCGGTGTAAACATGCGCTGTGGCGCAGGAGTGGAGTATGATAAAGTTCTTCCAGACATGATTCCAAACGGAACAGTTCTGACTGTGACTCAGGAAGCAGTGGCTTCCA
>ENA-OQCE01000970-OQCE01000970.1-human-gut-metagenome-genome-assembly--contig:-NODE-970-length-12944-cov-15.577046_pt1 | contig 12944 bp, 16 predicted proteins | sample MGYA00242495_ERZ504572 | MGnify/ENA primary metagenome ERZ504572 (study PRJEB26092, sample SAMD00036228) | human gut metagenome | host: Homo sapiens | study: EMG produced TPA metagenomics assembly of...
GGAGCTGGTATCGACGGATGCAACCCACAGGCGGATGATGTCGGCGCCCATCTCGTCGCAGACCTTGTTGGGTCGATGACGTTGCCGAGCGACTTGGACATCTTGCGGCCCTGTCCGTCGAGCGTGAAGCCCTGCGAGACGACTGCCTTGTACGGAGCATGGCCGTTGGCGCCCACCGAGGTGAGCAGCGAGCTCTGGAACCAACCGCGGTGCTGGTCGGAGCCCTCGAGGTACACATCCGCCGGATACTCCAGCTCGGGACGGTACTCGCAGACGGCCTTCCAGGAGACGCCGGAATCCCACCACACGTCGAGGATGTCCTTATCGGCCTTGAGGTGATGGCCGCCGCACTTGGGGCAGACGCAGGCCTCGCCCAGGTAGCTCTCGGGAGCGTCGGTGAACCAGGCATCGGAGCCCTTCTCGTGGAAGAGCTTGATAACGGCGTCGAGCGTAGCGTCGTTCATGACCTTCTCGCCGCAGTCGGCGCAGGTGTAGCTGGGGATAGGCACGCCCCAGTTGCGCTGACGGCTGATGCACCAGTCGGGACGCTGCTCGACCATGGCACCGATGCGGTTGGCCGCGTGGGCCGGATACCACTTGACGTTCTCACGGACCTCCTTGCCAGCCTGCTCGCGCAAACCGGTCTTGTCCATCGAGACAAACCACTGGTCGGTAGCACGGAAGAGCACAGGGTGCTTGCAGCGCCAGCAGTGCGGATAGCTGTGCGTGATCTTCTTCTCGAGGACCAGGGTGCCGCGCTCGCGCAGGAACTCGATGATGTGCGGGTTGGCCTCATCGGTGTCCATACCGCTGAAGGGGCCACCGGTACCAAACTCCTCGCCGGTGTAGAACTTACCGTCGTCATCGACCGGCATGCAGATGTCGGTGATGCCCTCCTTGAGGCAGGCGAAGTAGTCGTCGACGCCGTGGCCGGGCGAGTTGTGGACGATACCGGTACCGTCATCGACACCGACGTAATCGGCCAGCAGCGCCACGCCTCAACGCCGTCAAAGATCGGCTGCTTGTAGTGGATGTGGTGGAAGGTCTCGGCGGAAACCACGTAGGGCTTGCCGTCGACCATGACCGGGGTGTACTCCCAGCCAAACTCCTCGCAGCACTTGGGAGCCAGGTCTTCGAGCATGACCTCGGCGCGGCCGTCGTGCTCAACGGCGACATAGGCGGCGCCGGGCTTGAGGGAAACGGCCTGATCGGAGGGGATGGTCCACGGGGTAGTCGTCCAGATGATGAAGTCGACCGGGCCGTCGAAGTTCTCGAGGCCGGCGGGCTTGGAGGTCATCTCAAAGCGAACAAAGATGGAGGGACTCGTCTCATCGGAGTACTCGATCTCGGCCTCGGCGAGTGCGGTGTGGCAATGCTTGCACCAGTGAACCGGCTTGTGTCCGCGATAGATCATGCCCTTATCGAACATGGCCTTGAAGACCTCGATGTCGGCGGCATCATGCTGGTGATAGAGCGTCAGATAGGGGTTGTCCCAGTCGCCGAGCACGCCCAGGCGACGGAAGCCGGCCTTCTGCAGCTCGATGTTCTCGACAGCGAACTTGTTGCAGAGCTCGCGGATCTTAGCCGTGGAGGTCTGGTTGAACTTCTCGGTGCCGAGCTTCTCCTCGACCTTGTGCTCGATCGGCTGGCCATGGCAGTCCCAACCGGGACGTAGGGAACCTCATAGCCCTGCATCATCCAGTAGCGGTTGATCATGTCCTTGGAGATCTTATTCATGGCGTGGCCGATGTGGATCGGACCGTTGGCGTACGGAGGGCCGTCGTGCAGCACGAACTTCTTGTGACCCTCGTTCTTCTTCAGAACCTGCTCGTAGACCTTGTTGTCCTGCCAGTCCTTGAGTCGCTTGGGCTCGGACTTGGAAAGACCGGCACGCATGGGAAATCCGGTTTTAGGCAGATTCATCGTCTGCTTGTACTCGTTTGCCACGGTACCCCTTTCATGTCATGGGCGCGCACGCCCTCTGGGCACCAAAAAAGCGCCCGTCCCTACAAGCTGGGACGAAGCGCCGCAAAACGGACTGTACGCCCGCAAAAGCTCTTCGCTTAACCACCCAGCTTAGATGCCCTCGCCCGCGTATTCGCGCGCTCGCATCCGTTACTCGGCTGGCCTGTATCGACGACCATCTCGGCGATATCTACTAAGACGAACCTGCGCGGCACGTCCGTTGGGACCGCAGCTCCGGGGTGATTTTCATCGGTCGCATGCACGGGTTCTCAGCGCTCCCCGCTCTCTGTAGCATGCGGACGGCCGACTACTCGTCCCCATCAACGCTTATGCGGAGTATGCTAGCACGTTCCGCGCCAGCGAAAAACCCTCAACACTGGTTTTATACGTTCGAAATTTCTTGCGGCCGTGGACTTTCTCCTGGAGCAAAATACCTGTAAGCACTTTATCGAACGAAAGAAGGTTGCTATGCGCACGATCGGAATGAGCGACTACACCGTTGGCGAGGATTGCTTTATCGAGCTGCCCGCCGCACTAGCAGAGTACGGAGCGACCAAGGTCGCCATCATTGGCGGCAAGCGAGCCCTGGCTGCGGCGCTGCCGGGTATCGCGGCGGCGCTTGAAGGTACCGATGTCGAGGTTCTGGAGACGCGCGTCTATGGCACCAACAGTACGCGTGCCAATATCGCCAAGGTCGTGAACTCCCCTGCCTGCCAGGAAGCCGACGTGCTCATCGCATGCGGCGGCGGCAAAGCGCTCGACACCGTCAAGACGGCGGCCATCGAGCTCAAGAAGATCGTCTTTACGGTACCGACGATCTGCTCCAACTGCTCGGCCGCGACCGCCATTGCCGTTGTCTACAACGACGACGGCTCGCTCGAGGGCTATTCGTACCCCAACCGCCCCGCGCACATTTTCATCAACCCCAAGATCATCGCCGAGGCACCGGCGGAATACTTCTGGGCCGGCGTAGGCGATGCCTTGTCCAAGCAGCCCGAGGTCGAGTACGCCACGAGTGCCGGCAACTTGGAGCACACCGCCGGTCTTGGCCTGGCGCTCGCACACACCTGCTCCGCGCCGCTGTTTACCTATGGCGTGCAGGGTCTTGAGGATGTTCGCCAGGACCTGTCGTCCGAGGCCGTCAAACAGATCGCGCTCGACATCGTGGTCAACACAGGCTATGTCTCCAACCTGACCAACCAAAACGATTACTACTACAACTCGAGCGTGGCGCACGCGTTCTACAACGCCACCTGCAGTATTCCGCGCGAGGCTCTTACCTGCACGGCGAAGTCGTGAGCTGGGTGTGTTGGTGCTATTTGCCTATACGGGCGATACCGAGAACCTTGAGCGCTACGCCGCCTTTAACAAGCAGATGGGTCTGCCTGTGACGCTTGAGCAGGTCGGGCTTTCCGAGTCCGATATCCCGGCCCTGTGCGAGTTCGCACACGCCACCAACGAGTGGAAGCAAGGCAATCCCGAGCCTTTCACCGACGAAAAGTTCGCCGCCGCCATCAAGCCGCCAACGCCTACGGCCACAAGCTCTAGGACTGGCCCAAAACCACCACAAAGGGACAGGCACCTTTCTGGTGGTTTTTTATTGCTCCAGCATTCAGTTCGTACTCGAACCCGATTCTTTACGAGAAAGGGTTCGGGTACGTTTTTTGTTTATCGGAAATTCTGCGGAAGGACTACTCGGAACGGTAAACAGGAACGAACAGAGGCAGGGTATCATCGTGGTGATGGTATCCTGCCTTTTGTTTTGCGGAACCAAGGTCGCTTTATACGAACTTGATCGCCACTTATATGGGGCATTGATGGCAATTGCTTCGTACGTGCATACCGGGAGCCTGTACACCTCTGGCAAGGCGTAAAACACTAGACTTTGTTCCAAAGTCCGTGTGCTAAGGGGGCAGGCCCCTTAGAATTCCTGTGGAGTGTGTACGCACGTACGCAGGAAAACGGCAAAATTTCGCTATATCAGGGCGTTCTTTCATTGGAGAGTATGGTATACACGGCTTAGTTCAACAAATAAGAATTTATATATAAAGGAGAATATTGATGAAACTGTTTTTATGTTCTCACTTTTCAAGTGTGGGAAGTCTGATAAAGGAAGAAATTGAAAATAAGAAAGTCGCATTTATTCCAACAGCTTCACTGCGTGAAGGCTACACCGGTTATGTCGGCTCGGCTCGGAATTTATTCAAAAAGTTGGGAGCAATCGTAACTGAAATTGATATTTCAACGGAGGCTTATTCAACGATGCAGTCTCTTTTTGAAGATGCGGATGTGATCTATTTTACCGGCGGAAATTCTTTTTTCCTTATAGACCAGCTCCGTAAAACGGGAACGGATGAGGTGTTGAAGAAAGAATTGGCAAAGGGAAAACTGATGATTGGTGAATCGGCAGGTGCGATTGTATGCGCTCCAAGCATCCAATATATCGAGCAAATGGATGAAAAGCCGGAGGGCTACTCACAAGAAGATGATGCAGGGCTTAATTTGATTGATTTCTATGTTCTTCCGCATTATCTTACAGCACCATTTAAGAAAGTTACCGAGAAAATAATGGCTGAGTTTTCGGATTTGAATCTATGCCCAATTAACAATCGTCAGGGAATTGTAATTGATGGTGAAGGTTCAAAGGTTATTTGCAAAGACTAATTTAAAATTCCAGTTTGCTGTACTCGTTCCTAGCAGGGTTTGGGGCAGACACGCCCCAACAAGAAGCCGTCCCAAAGGGGCAAGAATGGGGACTGCGGACGATTTCTTGGACCGTTACGCGGCCCTTCCCAGCGCGGAGCGGAGCTCGGCCGGCGTGCGGCCACCGAGCGCATCGCAGCACCTCTCCGTATTGTATCGGCCGATCCAGCCCCCGAGCTCCTCGATGAAGCGGGCGGGGGTCCAGTCCGACCAGTCCCTGCCGTGCCAGAACTCCTTCTTGAGCAGGCCGAAGAAGCCTCCATCGCCGCGTTGTCCGAGCTGCAGCCCTTGGCGGACTGGATTGGCTACACTGATGTGGACAGTTCCGGGAGGGGCGCAAGAGACGGGAGGGCCGTGTACGCGTTCCTGCGCGAGAGCCGCGGGGAGGGGCTGCCTGGGTACGTGCCTGTCAACTCGGTCTACGTCTTTGATGACCGGGTCGTACTCAATATAAACTTCACGGATGATGCCAAAACGGTCACCCGTGAGGAAGTGTTGGGTTCGAGTGCTATGGACAATGTTCCAGTATGCTGGGGTCGAACTCACTTGCGGGAATCACACAATACCCGTGGTGCAGCAGTAGGTCGACAAAAACACCGTTGCCCGCAGTGAGCGTACCGCTGAACGTTCCGTCGTAGATGCGACCCGCGCCGCACGAGGGACTACGATCTTGAAGGATGCACGCAGCGATTTCGGACGGGCCGCCCGCCTGCTCGCACATATCGAGTGCGCGCTCTGCGCCCAGGCGAAACTCGCGATCGATCGAGACGCCCTCGCAGGTACGGACCTCGCCGTTCACAATCTCGGATGGCTTGCGCGGCGTGGGAAGGCCGCCAAAGACCTCGGGGCACACCAGCAGGACCTCGGCCCCCGTGCGCTTGCAAGCCTCGATCAGCTCGCGATGGTAGTTGTCGAGCCCGTTATACTTACAGCTCTCGCCCATCAAGCAGGCACTTACCACGATCTTCATATAACTACTCTCCTCACGCAAAATCGCCCCATTTGAGATGAACACTCAAATGGGGCGATCGACACTGCGCAACTAGTATTACTGCTGCTTTGGCATCAGCGGATTCTCACGCGTGAGGAGATTCATAAACTCCTCGCCCGTGATGGTCTCCTTCTTGTACAGATAACGAGCCAGCTCATGGAGCTTAAACTTGTTCTCCTTGAGGATCTGCAGGGCGCGATCGTGCGCATCCTCGATCAGCTTGGCGACGATCGCGTCGACGCGCTCGGCCGTACCGGGGGCGCAGGTGAGCGACGTGTCCTGGTTAAGGTAGGCATTCTGTACGGTACCGAGCGCCATCATGCCAAACTCATCCGACATACCAAAGCGCGTCACCATGTTGCGGGCGAGCTTGGTGGCCTGCTCGATATCATTGGCCGCGCCAGTCGTCATCTCGCCAAAGATCAGCTCCTCGGCAGCACGTCCGCCGCAGTAGACGGCGAGCTTGTCCAGGACTTCCTGGCGCGTGGTCAGGAAGCGCTCATCCTCCTCGACCTGCATGGTGTAGCCCAGAGCACCGCTCGTACGCGGCACGATGGTGATCTTGGTAACCGGCGCAGAACCTTCTGGCGGGCGGCAACGATGGCATGGCCGATCTCGTGGTACGAAACAACCTGTTTCTCGTGGTCGGACAGAACCGTGGACTTACGCTGCTGGCCGGCGATGACGACCTCCACCGACTCCTCAAAATCGTCCTGCGTGGCGCGCTTGCGACCCTCGCGGACAGCACGCAGCGCGCCCTCGTTGATGATATTGGCCAGGTCGGCGCCCGAGGCACCGGGCGTGGCGCGGGCAATCGCGGTCAGGTCGATCGGCGGCTGCGTCTTCACGCTCTTGGCATGCAGCTCAAGAATGTTCTTACGTCCGGTCAGGTCGGGCAGCTCAACGGGGATGCGGCGGTCAAAACGACCGGGGCGCAACAGGGCGGGATCGAGGCTGTCGGGACGGTTGGTTGCGGCAAGCACAACGATACCCTTGTGGTTATCGAAGCCGTCCATCTCGGTCAGCAGCTGGTTGAGCGTCTGCTCGCGCTCGTCGTTGCCGCTAAAGCCACCGCCGTCACGCTTCTTACCGATGGTATCGATCTCATCGATAAAGACGATACACGGGGCCTTTTCCTTGGCCTGCTTAAACAGATCGCGCACCTTGGCAGCGCCACGGCCGACGAACATCTCGACGAACTCAGAACCAGAAATACTAAAGAACGGAACACCAGCTTCGCCGGCCACAGCCTTGGCAAGCAGGGTCTTACCAGTGCCCGGAGGCCCACAAGAAGAGCGCCGCGCGGCAGCTTGGCGCCGATCTCCTCGTAGCGCTGCGGCTTCTCCAGAAAGTCGACGACCTCCTTGAGGGACTCCTTGGCCTCTTCCTGGCCGGCGACGTCCTTAAAGGTCACGCCCACGTCCTTGGAGGCGATCACGCGCGCGCCGGACTTACCCAATCCGCCGCCGCCAAAACCACCGCCGCCAAAGTTCATCGACGGGCCGTCATCGCCCATAGCCTTCTTCATGCGGCGGTTGAGCACCAGCCAATCAGGAAGAAAATCGCCATGGGAAGAATGAGAGTAATCAGGTAGTAGGTCATCAGGCCCGAGCTCTTGTCGGGAACGACCGACTCCAGCGAAGCGCCAGACTCAAGCACGCGATCGGTAAAGCCCGCGTCATTCGGCACACCGGTCGTCTTGTAGGCGATGTTCTCGTCCTCGCCCTTTTTAGTGTAATAAATCGTGTAATCGTCAGTGTTGTACTCGACCTTGTCGACGCTCTTCTTATCAAGCGCTTTGACAAACGTCGAGTAATCGGTCTTCGTAATCTGCTGCGTGTGACCGATGTTGGGGAACAGAACGGTCGAGAGCACGAGGTAGACGACGAAGGCGATGAGCACGTAGAGGATCATATTCCGTCTACGTTTGTTGTCATCCATCTCCATCTGCTTGAACTCCATCTACTGGGGTTGATAATGCTTTCTAGAATACCCAACCAGGACGGCGATAAACCGACGCCGAGCACGAAAGGACAGAGATGGCATCACTGGAAGTCGGCAAGGTTCAAATCTACACGGGCGACGGCAAGGGCAAAACCACGGCCGCCTTGGGGCTGGCTTTGCGCGCCACAGGTTATGGCTCAACGTACTTATGCTGCAATTTGCAAAGAAGCTGCACTGCGCCGAACACGATGCCGCGCCGCGTCTGGGGCTACGCATCGTACAGGCCGACCGCGACACGCCCGAGACTTGCGCCGCGCAGATCATGGAGCTCGCACGCGAGCAGATTAGCCAGGTAGACATGCTGATCTTGGATGAACTGGGAGAAGCCATGCGACGGGGCTTTGTGACGCGCGAAGATGTCGAAGCGTTGATTGCGATGAAACCGACCACCACAGAGCTCGTGCTCACCGGCCGCGGCTTGCTGCCCCTCGCCGACCTTGCCGACCTAGTAACCGAAATGCGTCCCATCAAACACTACTTCGACGAAGGCCTCCTAGCCCGCCAAGGCATCGAATACTAATTGATCCGAAGGGGACGGAGGCAAACGGATCATCGACATCACGACGGAGAGCAATGATCCGTTTTCCTCCGTCCCCCAGGGATCATCAGGCAGTGGCGCGGCCTAGCCAGTTGCCGCTGTGATGGTAGACGGTGAACATCGCGGCGGTGATTACCCAGGTTACGGGGTAGACCAGCAGCAGATGCTCGAGCGAGAGGTCGAGCGGCATAATCGCGAACACCCACGCCACGCGGAGCACGACCGTGCCGAAGATCGTGAGCATCATAGGCTGGAAGCTCACGCCAGCGCCTCGGATGGAGCCAGACGCGTTTTCGATAATCGAGAAGATCGCGTAGAACGGCGCGATGAAATGAAGAATCGTCGTGGTGTAGGCCGAAATCGCGGCATCGTCGATGAACAAACGCGACAACGGACCCGAGAACACAAGCAGCACGGCAGACAGGCCACCAATGAGCATAAACGACAGCACGAGCGACGTGTGGTATCCCTTTCGCATGCGATCGTAATTGCGCGCACCAAAGTTCTGCGCCGAGAACGTAGTAATCGACACACCAAGCGCCTCGGTCACCATCCAGATAATGCCGTCCAGGCGACCGGAAAGACCCCAAGCGGTCGTAACATCGGCTCCAAACGAGTTGACCGACACCTGAATCAAAACGTTGGAGATCGAATACGCCGCAGACTGAACGCCCAGCGGCAAACCGCACGAAAGCATGCTCTTGCAAATGCCGCGATCGATACCGAGTTTGGATAGCGACAACCGCCACGCCCCCGGAGCGCGCATCATGCGGATCACAATCATCGTGGCATTGGTGCAGATAGTCAGCGCCACCGCGATGCCGCAGCCCAGCGCTTCCATGTGCAGCACGGCGACAAAGAGAATGTCGAGCGCCACGTTGACGAAGCAGCCGGAGGCAATAATGACCGCCGGACCGCGCGTGTCGCCCACGGCGCGCAACAACGCCGTCCCCATATTGAGCAGCAGCGCCGCAAACATGGCGGCAAAGTAGCAACGGGCATACGCCACACCCTCGGCCAGCAGCTCATGCGGTGTATTCATCAGCACAAGCATCGGCTCGACAAACACCATGCCCAGAATGGAAATGACAATGCCGCCCACCAGCGCGAGCGTCATGGCCGTATGGACCGATCGGCTCAAGCGCTCGTCATCGTGCTGACCAAAAAACTGGCCGGTAATAACGGCACATCCAGCACCAACACCGACGCAAAAACCAATGCAGAGCTCCGTAAGCACCATCGTGGCCTGAATGCCACCCAGCGCGAGCTTGCCGCCAAACTGACCGACGATATAGGTACCGATAAGCGTGTATGCCTGCTGAAAGAACGAACTAAAGAAGATGGGGACGCACAGCGACAGCAGCTGCTGCCAAATAACGCCCTGCGTTACATCGATAGCCGTAGATTTCTTAGCCACACGCCCTCCCCACCAGCGTACGTCAAACAACAAAACGGCACTTTAAAACGAAAGCCAAAACCAGCTTAGCACCGACCGACGTCGGCCGAAACGTCCCGAACCAGAGCCCGGTGCGAAATATCTGCCTAGTGATACAGCCCCGGCTGGTAGTGGTACTCGTTGCTCACATGCGGGCACAGTTGCCAAAAGGCGACGGCACTCGCAGCGGCAACGTTGAGTGAATCGACCCCGTGCGCCATCGGAATGCGCGCGGCTCGGTCGCAGCCGGCAATGGTCTTGGTGCCCAAGCCGGCACCCTCGGTACCCATAAAGATCGCTAGGCGGTCAATCTCCTGCAGCACGGGATCGTCCAGCGACACCGAATCATCCGTCAACGCCATGGCGGCACACGAAAAGCCGGCATCGTGCAGCGCCGCCAGCCCATCATGCGGCCATACGCGCGCCTCGCTGCCAATGCGCGTCCAGGCACCTGGAACACCGTGCCCATGCTCACGCGGCCGAGCGACGGTACAGCGGGTCACAGCAAGTGGGGCTCACCAAAATGCCATCGACGTTCAGCGCAGCCGCCGAGCGGAAAATCGCGCCGACATTGGTGTGGTCGACAATGCCCTCGAGCACGCACACGCGCACCGGGCGCTCACCCGCCGCCTCGACGACGCCACTCAAGAACTCGGCTACCGGAATCTGGCGTGGACGACGGAATGCCGCGAGCGCACCGCGCGTCACGTTAAAACCCGTCAGCTGCTCCATGAGCTCCATGGAGGCAACGAACACAGGAACCGGACCCGCGCCCTCGCGCGCAACCAGGCGCTCAAACAGCGGCATCATCTGATCGAGCCAGCGTTCGCCCAAAAGAAAGCTCACCGGCTCGTATCCGGCGCGAACCGCACGCTCGATGACCTTGGCGCTCTCGGCGATAAAAATGCCCTTCTGCGGCTCCAGCACGCAGCGAAGCTCACGCTCGGTCAGTCGCACGTAGGCATCGAGCCGCTCGTCCTCGAGCGAATCGATTCGCAGCACCTCAACGGCATCAGTCATAGCAGCCAGCCCGCACCCTTCTTTACAGCACATCTATACCAAACGAGGCGACGCTAAGCGCCGCCCCATGCATTCAATCAACCCGATGATACCGTTCACGCCAGGCGATTTATGCCTCAACGCGACGATACGTCACGAACTCATAATCGAGACCCTCGTCACCCTCGCCCGAGGCAATCGTGGCAACCCCGCCACGCCGCGCAATCTCCCACGCGGGATCGGCGTCCAAGTCGGGAAGGTACGTGTCCACGGGATGGACGCAGTGGTTATGCGTGACCTCGGCCTCCACGCAGCACGGCAAAAACTGACGATACACCTCGCCACCGCCGATCACCCACGCAACGGGCTCATCGGCAACCACGGCGAGCGCTTCGTCGACGCTATGCACACGTCGACGCCCTCGGCAGCAAAGCTCTCGTCACGCGTGAGCACGATATTGCGGCGGTTCTTGAGCGGACGCCCACCGGGAAAACTCAGCAGGGTCTTGCGTCCCATAATAACCGGGCACCCTTTGGTGCACGCCACAAAATGGCGCATGTCGGCGCGATTGGACACCACCATGTCGCCCTCGCACCCAATGCCCCAGTCATCGCACACGGCGACAATGGCAGAAAGCTTACACGTCATGCGCGTCACCTACACCGCAATGGGGATGTTCTTGACCTGCGGGCCGTGCTCATAACCCTCGACGATCAGGTCGTCGGTCGTAAACGCATAGAAGTCATGCACATCGGGGTTAAGCGTTACCTTGGGCGCGGCAAACTGCGGACGCTCGATAAGCTCGCGGACGATATCGACATGACGGTCGTAAATGTGGGCATCGGCAATCACATGTAGCAGCTCGCCGGGAATCATATCGACCGATTGCGCGACCATCATCAGCAAGATGGCGTACTGGCACACATTCCAGTTGTTCGCGGCCAAAATGTCCTGGCTGCGCTGGTTGAGAATCATGTTGAGCGTCGGTTTGTCATCCTGCGGGCGCTGCGTCACGTTATACGTCACGCTGTAGGCGCACGGATACAGGTGCATCTCGGACAAATCGCTAAACACATAGGTATTCGTCATAATGCGGCGGCTGTACGGCGTGTTCTTAAGGTCGTACAGAACGCGGTCCATCTGGTCGAAATCGCCCTCGGCATAATGGCTCTTCTGCCCAATCTGATACCCGTAGGCCTTACCGATGGAGCCGGTCTCGTCAGCCCACTCATCCCAAATATGGCTGTTGAGGTCATGCACGTTATTGGACTTCTTTTGATAGATCCATAGGATCTCATCCATGGCAGATTTGAGGGCCGTACGACGCAGGGTAAGCGCCGGAAACTCCTCACGCAGGTCATAGCGTGCCGTAACGCCAAAGTTTTTAATGGTATAGGCAGGGGTGCCGTCCTCCCACACCGGACGGACCTTTTGGCCCTCGGTGGTGGTGCCATGGTCCAGAATATCGCGGCACATGGTTACAAACTGTTGATCAGCCTTGCTCATTGACCCTCCTGTCAGTCGCCTACAAGCGAGATTCATTGTAGCCCAGGCGCACGCGGCCCCACAGCCCAAACATAAGCCCTTGTTTTCTGACATATGCCAGAAATCTCTTGCGTAAATCTGCACGTTCGTTATTCTATTGTTGACATATGTCAGATAAGGAGCACGTATGGCAGGAAGACGCGAGAAATTGCGCCGTGTTGGGATCATCCCCGAATATCGCGGCTTTACCCCCGACGGCCTTGCCAGTGGAGACGCCATCGACATGACGGTCGACGAACTCGAGGTGCTGCGCCTGTGCGACCTGGAAGGCCTTAACCAAGAGGCAGTCGCACAGCAGATGGGCATCGCGCGCGCCACGGTGGCGGCTATTTGCAGCCGAGCGCATCGCAAGGTGGCAAACGCGTTGGTCAATGGTCGGGCGCTCATCATCGAAGGCGGCAATATCGCGTACTCCCCCATCACCACGACAACGGCCGCATGGCCAGCAAAGGGGGTCGGCACCATGAGGGTGGCAACCACGTACGACAATGGCAACATCTTTATGCACTTTGGCCGCAGCGAGCAGTTCAAGATCTACGACGTTCAGGGCGGCAAGGTGCTCAACGAGCAGGTCGTGGGCACCGGCGGCACCGGCCACGGCGCACTTGCGGGCCTGCTCGCCAACGGCGCTGGCCAAGCTGCTAAAGAGCGCGGCATCAATCTTGAGACCGCTGCCGAGGCCTATGGCAACCACGTGGACATGCTCCCCGACTTCGATCTGGTCGTCCTGGCCCCGCAGGCCGCAAGCTACCTGGCCGACCTGC
>ENA-OQCE01000971-OQCE01000971.1-human-gut-metagenome-genome-assembly--contig:-NODE-971-length-12925-cov-6.210424_pt1 | contig 12925 bp, 14 predicted proteins | sample MGYA00242495_ERZ504572 | MGnify/ENA primary metagenome ERZ504572 (study PRJEB26092, sample SAMD00036228) | human gut metagenome | host: Homo sapiens | study: EMG produced TPA metagenomics assembly of...
GTGGTCATGAAGGATGAGCGAGAGGCGGGACTTCGCGAAACCTTAAATCTGGGCCACACAGTAGGCCGGGCGATCGAGACAGTCAGCGACTACAAGCTGCTGCACGGAGAGGCGCTGTCAATCGGAATGGCAGCACAGGCACTCATGTCAGCACGACTTGGCTATATGTCAGAGGAGCAGGCAGAGCGCGTGATAAAACTCTATGAGAGAGCCGGTCTTCCGACACGTATACCTGACTATATAGACAGGGAAGAGCTTGTAAAGAAACTCTACACCGATAAAAAGGTGAGAGACGGCAAGCTGCGCTTCGTGCTCCAAAAAGGTATAGGAGCCACTGTTGAGTTTGCACCGGGAGTGTATGCAAAGCCTATAGAGGAAAGTCTGGCACGAGAAATTATAATGGAGCTGTAGATTAAATAATTACAACCCCATGTGTAAACTCATTTTGCTGTGAATGCCACAGCCTGCCATACAAATCAGCAGCAAAAATATCCTTGGAAATAAGCTCGTACGGAGCATCAGCGACTTTTGCAATAATAGGCACTGATGCTCTTTTTTGAGGAGATGCATAAGCTCTCCTGATGATTTTTTGAAACCGAGTATGCGCAGATAAGGATTATCCATACATATGTTAAAATCGTTATTCTCAATACCAAGTAGAATATGCGTGAGAACCCTTGAAATACGCGTATAAGTCAGATTTTTACTCTTCAGTAAGTTACGAAACTGCGTAAAATTTTCATATTTATAAATATTTTTAACTATCTTTGCAGAAAGCTCCTTTGTGCAGTCTGAATACTGCGCAAAGCCTTTATCCTTCCCGGTCAGCAGGCGATAGTAAAGCATTTCAGAAATATCATCCGGAAACACAATATGACCGCCTAAAATACAATTGATAAGAATATCGGCGCAGTCTGATGGCATTAGCTGACTGAACTTTGCGGAAATCCATGAATTATCAAGCTGCATATTAGTAATAGTGTTGTGTTTGTCTATATCAATTAAGGTTGAAATCACCCCGCGCACAGCCGTAGCGGAAGAAAACTCACTTGTCGAATCAGTGCTGTGATATCCTTCACCGACGCGCTGAATAGGAAATCCTGTAATATCACAGTCCATCAAAGCCTTCTCATATTCAATGGCCAGAATATTATTGGGTGAAGCTATGAAAGCATCTAATTTCTCGGAAGCGCTGTCATAGGTATCTCGAAAATATTCACATAGAGCTCTGCTTCTGGCCGCAGGAAAGCTTATCCCACCCTGAATCAGCCGGGCAAGAGAGGCGGAATACTCAGCAGGCGGATTCTTAAGTACGCCAGCCACAAGCTTTGTAAGTTCATGGTCCACAGACTCCACACCATAGCACAGCGTATCCACAATACCTGTGTTTTTGAGTACACTGACTCCGCCACCGGCAAAAAACTCTGCAGAAGCAGTGGCAAAGACCGATGGAAGCTCAAGCACCAGGTCGGCGCCGCTCAAAAGCGCCATGCGTGTGCGCTTGTATTTGTCAATGATGGCAGGCTCACCTCTTTGCACGAAATCACCGCTCATTACTACGACGATATAATCAGCAGATGTCTGCCTTTTAATCTGCTCTAGCTGATATTTGTGCCCATTGTGGAATGGATTGTATTCGGTAATCACACCTGCAACCTTCATGTTTGATGCTCCTTTAATCAATAATGTATTTTTTAGAGTTCAAACCCATAATACCACAAAAACACCCTTGTCGCATTTGAAAAATAAGTTTATACTAACAATAGTATTGTAATTTTAAACCAAAGGAGACAAAACAATGAATGTATTAGTAATTAATTGCGGTAGTTCATCACTGAAATACCAGCTCATCAATTCAGATTCAGAGGAGGTACTTGCAAAAGGACTCTGCGAGAGAATCGGAATCGATGGCAGACTTGTATATCAGAAAGAGGGACTTGACAAGGAAATCACGGAGCACCTATGCCAACACATAAAGAGGCCATCCAGATGGTACTCGATGCACTTGTAAATCCAAAGACAGGCGCAGTAAAATCACTTGCAGAGATCGATGCAGTAGGACATCGTGTAGTGCACGGTGGAGAGAAGTTCTCAGACTCAGTAGTCATCACAGAGGAAGTAATCGCACAGGTAGAGGAGTGCAACGACCTCGCACCTCTTCACAATCCAGCCAACATCATCGGAATCAGAGCATGCCAGGCACTTATGCCAAATGTACCAATGGTAGGAGTATTTGATACAGCCTTCCATCAGACAATGCCTGAGAAAGCATATCTCTACGGCCTTCCATATGAGTACTATGAGAAGTACAAGGTAAGAAGATACGGCTTCCACGGCACAAGCCACAGCTTCGTATCAAAGGAGGCAGCAAGCTACCTTGGAATGGACTTAAACAACTCAAAGATTATCGTAGCACACCTTGGAAACGGAGCTTCAGTCAGCGCAGTATTAAACGGTAAATGCGTAGATACATCAATGGGACTTACACCACTTGAGGGACTTGTAATGGGAACACGTTCAGGTGATATCGACCCATCAATCATGGAGTTTATCGCAAAGAAAGAAAACCTTGATATCGATGGTGTGATGAATGTGCTCAACAAGAAGTCAGGAGTAGCCGGTATGTCAGGCGTATCAAGCGACTTCAGAGACCTTGAGGCAGCCTACAATGAGGGCAACGAGCGTGCTATCGCAGCAGTAGAAGTATTCAGCTATAGGGTAGCAAAATACATCGGAGCATATGCAGCAGCAATGAACGGAGTAGATGCTATCGCATTCACAGCAGGAATCGGTGAGAACACAAGCTTTGTAAGAGAAAAAATCATGGCATATTTAGGTTACCTTGGCATAAAGATTGACCGTGTAACAAACGACAAGACACGCGGCGTGGAGGCACTTATCTCAACAGCAGATTCAAGCGTAAAGGTATGTGTCATCCCTACAAACGAGGAGCTTGCAATCTGCCGTGAGACAGTAAAGCTTGTTGGCTAATAAAAAGCAAAAAGTTGTGGATAAATTATAAAATTTTGTTGACAAACACCACTCCAATATGTATAATTGGTTAGGTGTGAATAGGAGAGAGCTATGATTGATATATCAACCATTGTAAAATCTATCAATAAAGAGACAACAATTGAGACAGAGCTTACGCTCACATCATTTGAGTCGCGGTTAGGAGATTATCCTATTCTGAAAAAGCAGCCGATATCACTTCATATCTCAAACGTGGAGAATGCAGCAGTGCACATCACGGGAACAGTAGATATAGACATAGCGATACCGTGCAGCCGATGCTTGGAAGAAGTTCCAACAAACATGCATTTTGACATTGACAAGACTCTGAAAATCACAGACGGAGCATTAGTCGATGAAGAGATGGAGGAAACTGACTACCTGATTGGGTTTGAACTCGATGTAGATAAACTTGTCTACGCCGAAATTCTGGTGAACTGGCCAATGAGAGTTCTGTGCAAAGACGATTGCAAAGGTATTTGTAAAGTCTGCGGGATGAACTTGAATAAAGGCACCTGCAGTTGCGATAGTTTTGTACCGGATCCAAGAATGGCAGCGTTCCAGGATATATTTAACAAGTTTAAGGAGGTGTAAACAAATGTCAATTTGTCCAAAGAATAAATCTTCTAAGGGAAGAAGAGATAAGAGAAGAGCAAACTGGAAAATGTCTGCTCCTACTTTAGTAAAATGCAGCAAATGTGGAGAGCTTATGATGCCACACAGAGTTTGCAAGAACTGCGGATCATACAACAAAAAAGAAATCATTCCTCAGGACTAATAGTAGAAAACCAGTAAAATTAAGGATTGAACGATATCGTTCAATCCTTTTTTGATTGATTTTATCCCTTTTTTATCCCATAATAAAATGAAGGTACTTTTTGCTTGTATATAGCTTGCAGGGATGTTATTATACTGAGAGGATATTTAGATATTAAAGAAAGAAGGAAGCAAACTATCATGAATAATATAGACGATTTAGTTGAAATCTATGAGTGCCCGCTCTGTGGCGGTGCCGGGATTCTCGAGGAGGACTGCGGCAGCTCATATTATGTGACATGCCTTGAGTGCGGATGCCACTCTGTGAATATTGATTTTAAATCAGACGAGGACAGACTTGATGCAGCAAAGCGCACTGCTGATTTATGGAACTGTGGCAAGGTTATTTCAATGAGTCCGGGAGAATGATGGAAGCCATATAGAGTAGTGAATTGGTTATTGATTTATACTTATGATTATAGTATATTTTATTTAATCAATTAGTAGTTTGCTTTTTAGCAGGCACAGGGAGGTCACAATGCAAAGTACAACAAGGGTCGCACTCGATGCAATGGGTGGCGACAATGCACCCGCAGAGGTAGTAAAGGGTGCGGTAGATGCGGTTAACAAAAGAAATGATATAAAGATATTTCTTATAGGACAGAAGGTACCGGTAGAGAGGGAGCTTTCTTTGTATACATATCCTAAGGAGCAGATAGAGATAGTAGATGCTCCTGAGGTTATAGAGATGGCAGAGCCACCGGTTGTGGCAATCAGACGAAAGAAGCAGTCATCAATCGTTGTTGGCATGAATATGGTCAAGAATAAAGAGGCTGATGCATTTGTTTCGGCAGGAAGCTCAGGTGCTGTGCTTGTCGGAGGACAGGTAATAGTCGGCAGGATAAAGGGCATACAAAGGCCGCCTCTGGCACCGCTTATTCCGACTGAGCGCGGAGTATCTTTGCTCATAGACTGTGGAGCCAATGTGGATGCCAGAGCTGAGCATCTGGTACAGTTTGCTAAGATGGGCTCTATCTATATGGAACATGTTGTCGGCGTGAAGAATCCAAAGGTTGCACTGGTCAATATCGGTGCAGAGGAGGAGAAAGGCAATGCCCTGGTAAAGGAGACCATGCCGCTTCTTAGAGAGTGCACAGATATCAATTTTGTCGGAAGCATTGAGGCAAGGGATATTCCAAAGGGAGATGCCGATGTTATAGTCTGCGAGGCTTTCACTGGCAATGTCATATTAAAGCTCTACGAGGGTCTCAGCTCCACACTTATCGGGGTTATCAAGAAGGGGCTCATGAGCACACTAAAGAGCAAGATAGGAGCTGCACTTGCACTTCCGGCTCTTAAGAATACGCTAAAGTCATTTGATGCGACCGAGTACGGCGGAGCACCGCTTTTAGGATTGAATGGTCTTGTGGTAAAGACCCACGGCAGCTCCAAGGCAAAGGAAATCACTAACTCTGTTTTCCAGTGTGTTACATTTAAGGAAAAAGAGATTAATGATAAAATTAAAGAATATATTATTAATAAGCCGGCTGATTAGATAGCAGTATTGCTGTATGATTGGTCACTATAAACAGAAATGAGAGGTATTAAAAATGGAATTTGAGAAGCTTAGAGACATTATTGTCGAGGTACTTAACGTGGATGAGAACGAGGTTACTATGGAGTCAACCTTCATTGATGACCTTGGAGCTGATTCTTTGGATGTATTCCAGATTATCATGGGTATTGAGGAAGAGTTCGATATTGAGATTCCTAATGAGGAAGCTGAGAAAATCGTCACTGTAGGCGATGCTGTTGAGCAGATTAAAAAAGCTGTAAGCGAGCAGTAGTATGTTTAACTAATGAAAAGCCCTTTATTATAAGGGCTTTTCGTTATACTCAAGGAACATGTAAAATGGATAGATATAGAAATAGAGGAGAAATTATGGCAGATTTAAATGAATTTCAAAGTAAAATAGGCTATACGTTCAAGAACCAACATCTGCTTGAGCAGGCGCTGACACACAGCTCGTATGCCAATGAAAAGCACATGAAAAAGCATTCTGATAACGAACGTCTGGAGTTTTTGGGCGATGCTGTTTTGGAAATAGTTTCAAGTGAGTTTTTGTTTATCAATTATCCGCAAAAGCCTGAGGGTGAGCTTACCAAGCTGCGCGCAAGCATTGTTTGTGAGCCGACTCTTGCACTTTGTACAAAGCCACTTGACCTTGGAAAGTACTTACGTCTTGGCAGGGGCGAGGATCATACAGGTGGCAGAAAGAGAAAATCGATTCTTTCTGATGCACTTGAGGCAGTGATTGGAGCAATTTATTTAGATGGTGGTTTTACTAATGCAAAGGAGTTTGTGCTTAGGTTTATCATGACTGATATTGAGAATAAGCAGCTCTTTTATGATAGCAAGACTATCCTTCAGGAGCTTATACAGGGCAGGCATGAGCAGCTTTCCTATGAACTTATTGATGAGAGCGGTCCGGACCATGACAAGCAGTTTACAGTTGCGGTGCTTGTGGACGGCGAGCGTGTCAGCGAGGGAGAAGGCCACACAAAGAAGGCGGCGGAGCAGCAGGCTGCATATCAGGCACTTCTTTTGTACAGAAACAGGGAATAGGAGTTTTTAATGTATTTAAAGAGCTTGGAAGTACAGGGCTTTAAGTCCTTTGCCAACAAAATTGTTTTTGAGTTCCACAATGGCATCACAGGTATTGTCGGGCCAAACGGCAGTGGAAAGAGTAATGTCGCCGATGCGGTCAGATGGGTGCTCGGTGAGCAGAGCGCAAAGCAGCTTCGTGGTGCCAGTATGCAGGATGTTATTTTTGCAGGTACAGAGAACAGGAAGCCGCTTGGATACGCGTATGTTGCAATCACACTTGACAATTCAGACCATTCGCTTGCGATTGATTTCAATGAGGTTACGGTTGCCAGACGTGTTTACCGCTCAGGGGAGAGTGAGTATCTAATCAATGGCAATCCGTGCAGGCTCAAGGAGGTTTCGGAGCTTTTTTATGATACCGGTATCGGTAAAGAGGGCTATTCCATCATTGGACAGGGCCAGATTGACAGGATTTTAAGTGGAAAGCCGGAGGAGAGGAGAGAGCTGTTTGATGAGGCTGCCGGCATTGTGAAGTTTAAAAAGAGAAAGCTTACAGCGCAAAAGAAGCTCGATAATGAGCGGGAGAACCTTGTGCGTGTCAATGATATTCTGACAGAGCTTGAGAGACAGGTAGGTCCGTTACAGAGACAGTCCGAGAAGGCTCATACATATCTTAAAAAGAGAGAAGAGCTGAAGAACTACGATGTCAACATGTTTTTGCTTGAATCAGCGCGCATTGAGACCGAGCTTAAGTCTGCTGATGAGAAATACGCTATTGCGGATGACGAGCTAAAGGAGACCAACGCCACATACGAGAGCATCAAGGCAGAGTATGAGGGGCTTGGGAACGATATGCAGCAGATGGATGAGCGTATTGAGTCTCTTCGTGAGAGCATCACAAGCACTTCATCCACCAGACAGAAGCTTGAGAATCAGATAGAGCTTTTAAAAGAGCAGATTCACACGGCCGAAATGACGGATGAGCATTTGCAGTCGCGGCTTTTAGCTATCGAAAAGGAAAAGGCGCAGCGTCTTAAAAGCAGGAAAGAGTATGATGACAAAAAAGCTGCACTGGAAGCTGAGATAGAGCAGATGAGGCTAAACGAGCTTCTTGCGGTAAATGAGCATGAGGCTGTGCTTGCAGAGGTCAACCGCTGCAATGACGGACTGGAAAAGGGTAAGAATGAGCTTATTGCCCTGCTTCAGGAGCGAGGCAATATCCAGTCAAGGAAGCAGCGTTTTGCCACTATGCTTGAGCAGATTAATATCAGAAAAGCGGAGCTACCAAGCGTCTTTTAGATAGAAAGACAAGGGAAGCAGGGCTTGATGATATATTGGATGATGCCAATAAGAAGCTTAATGCTGTCAATGAAGAGATAGCCGGTTTAAAGGAAAAGGAGTCGGCTCTTTTGGCAAAGGCTAGGGAGTGGAGAGATAAGTCCGGAGAGAATGCCCGCCTGATGGAGGAGGCTTCCACAGAGTATCATAAGTCTGTTTCCAGGCTTGAGTCACTTAAAAACATTGCCGAGCGCTATGATGGCTATGGCAACAGCATCAAGCGTGTTATGGAGCAGAAGGCTAAAAATCCTGGGCTTCTCGGAGTGGTTTCAGATCTTATCCAGGTGGATAAGCGCTATGAGATAGCGATAGAGACAGCTTTAAGCGGCAATATCCAGAATATCGTCACTGAGGATGAGGCCACAGCCAAAAAGATGATTGGCTTTTTGAAGGCCAATCATTTTGGTCGAGCTACGTTTTTACCTCTTACAAGTGTGCGTGCAAACAGAAATACTAAAAATGAGGCGGCACTCGGCGAAAAGGGTGTGCTTGGCATTGCAAATAAGCTGGTGAAGTGTGATACGAAGTTTGATGAGGTTGTTGCATACCTGCTTGGCAGAGTGATTGTGGTGGACACAATTGACAATGCCATTGCGCTTGCAAAGAAAAATCACTATTCACTCCATATCGTGACTGTCGAGGGCGAGTATCTGGCACCGGAGGATCTATGTCCGGTGGTGCGTTTAAAAATTCATCCAATCTGCTTGCGAGAAATCGTGAGATTGAGGAGCTTGAAAAGAGAGTTGATCAGACTAAGACAAAGCTTAAAGAACTTAGAGCCAGAAAGGATGATATTGCGACTGCTATTGCGCTTGGCGAGGAGGATATAGCAGCCACAAAGACATTGCTGCAGGAGAAGTATATTGAGCAGAACACAGCACAGATTTCTGTTGACAGGGCAGACCAGCAAAAGAAGGAGAGTGCGAATGTCTACGAGGATCTGCGCACAGAAAATGTCGAGATTGAAAAACAGCTCGAAGAGATAAATCAGGGCAAGAAGGATATTGCAGCGCAGCTTGAGGCATCAAAGCAGCGCGAGGAGCAGCTTGAGAAGGAAAACAGCTCATACAGTGAGATACTTGAAAAGCAGGGAGTACTTGAGCAGGAGGCTTCACACAAGGCCGCTGCCATTTCACTGGAGCTTGCAAATATCACAAAGACGGCTGAGTTTGCTATAGAAAATATCAATCGTATCAATTCAGAGATAGAAAAATTCGATGAGCAGAAGAAAAGCCTTGTGGAAGGTGCAGTTGCTGCAAAGGATGATATTAAAAAGAAGCAGGCTGATATTGATGCAATCACACAGACCATTCTGGCATCAAAGGACAACAATTCTAAGCTTGACGAACAGCTTAGGGAGAGCCTTACAAAAAAGGAAAAGATGTCTGAGGATTACAGAGGCTTTTTTGCAAAGCAGGAGGAAGTTTCAAAGAAACAGGCTGATCTGGATAAGGAGCTTTTCAGACTGAACAGCCAGAGAGAGAAGCTTAAGGAGGCTTCAGAGACTCAGATCAACTACATGTGGGATGAGTATGAGCTTACTCCGCATGCGGCTTCAGAGCTTAGAAATGATGCATACGATGATCTGCCTTCATTAAAGAAGCTGATTGCAGGCATAAAGGACGAAATCAGACGCCTCGGCGATGTAAATGTCAACGCTATTGAGGAATACAGGGAGATTTCAACGCGTTATGAGTTCTTGAAGGGACAGCATGATGATCTTATCGAGGCTGAAAAGACTCTGGTTGGCATCATTGATGAGCTTGACAGTGGTATGAGAAAGCAGTTTACAGAGAAGTTTGCCGAGATTCAGAGAGAGTTTGACAAGTCCTTTAAGCAGCTTTTTGGTGGTGGACATGGTTCACTGGAACTTGTGGAGGATGAGGATATACTGGAGTGCGGCATAAGAATCGTCGCACAGCCGCCCGGAAAGAAGCTTCAGAATATGATGCAGATGTCCGGTGGAGAAAAGGCGCTCACCGCTATTGCACTTTTGTTTGCCATTCAGGCACTTAAGCCATCACCGTTTTGTCTGCTTGATGAGATTGAGGCGGCGCTTGATGACTCAAACGTTTCGCGCTATGCAAATTATCTGAACAAGCTTACAAAGAACACACAGTTTATTGTTATCACACACAGACGTGGTACGATGGCGGCTGCGGACAGGCTATATGGTATTACGATGCAGGAAAAGGGTGTTTCCACACTCGTTTCAGTAAATCTGATAGAGAATGATCTGACGCAGTAGAATTTTATTTATGGAGAGTTGAAATGGAAGAAAAGAAAAAGCCGGGCTTTTTTAAGAGGCTCGTTTCAGGACTGACAAAGACCAGAGACAATATTGTTTCAGGCATAGATTCACTTTTCAGTGGATTTTCGCATATAGATGATGATTTTTATGAGGAGCTTGAGGAGATTCTCATCATGGGAGACCTCGGAGTGAGAGCTACAGAGAGTATCATCGAGGATCTGCAGAGGAAGGTGAAGGAACAGCACATCAAGGAGCCGGCAGAGTGCAAGGAACTCTTGATTGAGAGCATCAAGGAGCAGATGAAGGTGGAGGAGACCGCCTACAGATTTGAAAATGAAAAATCTGTTGTGCTTGTAATCGGTGTCAACGGAGTAGGAAAGACTACCACTGTCGGAAAGCTTGCAGGAAAGCTTAAGGAACAGGGCAAGAAGGTTGTTATTGCAGGTGCTGATACTTTCAGGGCGGCAGCAGGCGACCAGCTAAAGGAATGGGCAAACCGAGCCGGAGTTGATATGATTGGCGGTGCGAGGGTGCAGACCCGGGAGCTGTTGTATATGATGCGGTTGCAGCTTCAAAGGCCAGAAACGCAGATGTGCTTCTCGTGGATACAGCCGGAAGACTCCACAACAAAAAGAATCTGATGAATGAGCTTGGAAAAATCAATAAAATCCTTGAGAGCGAGTATCCGGATGCATACAGAGAGACACTCGTGGTGCTTGATGCGACTACAGGCCAGAATGCACTGGTTCAGGCGAGAGAGTTTTCTGATGTGGCAAAGATTTCGGGCATCGTGCTTACTAAGATGGATGGTACGGCAAAGGGCGGTATCGCTGTAGCGATACAGTCGGAGCTTTCAGTGCCGGTCAAGTATATCGGAGTCGGTGAGACAATCGATGATTTGCAGAAATTTGATTCGGACGAGTTCGTGAATGCATTGTTTGACACTAAAACGGAATAATTTGAGAATATCTTTGAGCGTATAAGTTATATTGTTTATAATAATCTGATATATCAGTTTATATATATATGTACGGAATTTTTGGTATAATATAATGAAAAATAACTTTCAGAACCACTGAGAATAATGCGTTTTTGCGAATATGTGTGGGTGGTTATGAATAGTTATACCGAAGAAATGAAAGGAAAAACAAATATGCTGACATTAGATAAATTTGAAGAAGCAAGTGAGAAGGTCAAGGAGGTCACCCTTGAGACAAAGCTCATTTACAGTGACTTTTTAAGTGACCAGACAGGCAATAAGGTATATCTGAAGCCTGAAAATATGCAGTTTACCGGAGCTTACAAGGTCAGAGGTGCGTACTACAAGATAAGCACACTCACAGATGAGGAGAGGGCAAAGGGACTCATTACAGCATCCGCAGGAAATCATGCGCAGGGTGTTGCGTATGCTGCAAAGTGCTATGGCTGCAAGGCTGTCATCGTGATGCCTACCACCACACCTCTTATCAAGGTAAACCGTACAAAGAGTTACGGCGCTGAGGTAGTGCTTTACGGAGATGTGTATGATGAGGCATGTGCTAAGGCATATGAGCTTGCAGAGAAAGAGGGCTACACATTTATCCATCCGTTTGATGATTTAGCTGTCGCAACAGGACAGGGAACTATTGCTATGGAGATATTCAAGGAGCTTCCTCTTGTTGAATACATCCTCGTTCCAATCGGAGGTGGCGGACTGGCAACAGGTGTATCCACACTTGCAAAGCTGTTAAACCCAAAGATTAAGGTTATCGGAGTGGAGCCGGCCGGCGCTAATTGTATGCAGGAGTCATTTAAGAATGGAAAAGTGACCACTTTACCAGGTGTAAATACTATTGCAGACGGAACAGCGGTAAAGACACCGGGCTCAAATATTTTCCCATACATAAAGAAAAATCTTGATGATATTATCACAGTGGAGGATGACGAGCTTATCGTGGCCTTCCTTGACATGGTTGAGAATCACAAGATGATAGTCGAAAACTCAGGTCTTCTGACTGTAGCTGCGCTTAAGCATCTCGGAGTAAAGGACAAGAGAGTGGTTTCTATCCTAAGTGGCGGCAACATGGATGTTATTACCATGTCATCAGTTGTACAGCAGGGGCTTATTTTCAGAGACAGAATCTTTACTGTTTCAGTGCTTCTGCCGGATAAGCCGGGCGAGCTTGCCAAGGTTTCACAGACTCTTGCCGATGTACAGGGCAATGTAATCAAGCTGGAGCATAACCAGTTTGTCACTACAAACAGAAGTGCGGCTGTCGAGCTTCGCATCACGCTTGAGTGTTTTGGTACAGAGCACAAGGAGCAGATTATAGCTGCGCTCGAGAAGAAGGGCTATAAGCGAGAATTGTACGTACTATGATATAAAAATAAAAGTATCAAGTATTTTTACTTGACACCGGGCAAACTATGTGTTATTCTACCATAGGTTCGAGGGAAAAAGAGGATACTTGATATGGAAGAAAAACTTGAACAGGCATATTTATATGATTTCTACGGTGAGCTTTTGAATGAGCATCAGCGTCAGGTATATGAGGATTTTGTCTTCAATGATTTGTCACTCGGTGAGATAGCATCCGAGGAGGGGATTTCCCGTCAGGGTGTTGCAGATCTGATTAAGAGATGCAATAAGAAGCTGCTTGACTATGAGGCAAAGCTTCATCTTGTTGAAAAGTTCATGTCCATAAAGAGTGACATACGAAGGATTCATGAGCTGACAAATGATTTTAAGAAATCACATAATGAGCTATTAATGAATGAAATCGAAGCTATTTCGAATCAGATACTAGAGGAGCTGTAATATGGCATTTGACAGTTTATCAGAAAAACTGCAGAACGTTTTCAAGAATCTCCGCAGCAAGGGAAAGCTTACTGAGGATGATGTAAAGGCTGCTCTTAAAGAGGTTAAGATGCACTCCTTGAGGCCGATGTTAACTTCAAGGTTGTTAAGCAGTTCACAAAGA
>ENA-OQCE01000972-OQCE01000972.1-human-gut-metagenome-genome-assembly--contig:-NODE-972-length-12914-cov-15.592633_pt1 | contig 12914 bp, 18 predicted proteins | sample MGYA00242495_ERZ504572 | MGnify/ENA primary metagenome ERZ504572 (study PRJEB26092, sample SAMD00036228) | human gut metagenome | host: Homo sapiens | study: EMG produced TPA metagenomics assembly of...
GGGCGGCAAGCCCACGGCCGGCGTCGGCTTCGCCGTCGGTTTTGAGCGCGCCCTGCTGGCCCTGCAGGCCTTTGGCAGCGACCTGGGCGCCGAGGAGACCCCGTGTGTCTACGTCGCCAATGCCGGCAAGGAGTTGCGCCAGAACGTCTTTGCCATTACGCAGGAGCTTCGCGCCGCAGGTATCGTGACCGAGGCCGACTACCAGGGTCGTTCGCTTAAGGCTCAGTTTAAGCAGGCCGACAAGGTGGGCGCTAAGCTCATTTTGGTCTTGGGCGGCGACGAGCTTGCCGCCGGCAAGGTCAAGGTGCGCGACATGGAGAGCCATGACGAGGCCCTCGTCGATCTGGCCAACGTGGTCGAGGCGGTTCGTGAGCGCCTGTAGCGCATGATTTTTGAGCTGTGGACTCACTAAAGCGCTCAGCTCATTGAGAGCGATTGTTACGGGGGTGTTTCGCATTTATGCGGAATGCCCCCGTTTGCATATGCCGCCCACCGAGAAATACGACCATTTGGGGCAAAAAGCCTTGCAATGCAGAAAATACTTTTGTGTGGTAAAGCGCAATCAGCGTCGAAAGTTTTTGCCGAGTGCCTATAATAAATACCGCATGTTACGTGCATAGAAGGAGGAATGGGAGGAAACGTGGCTGAGAACCTAAGCAACCAGTCTGTACCCGAAGCCGCGGCGCGCGTCGCTGCCGTGGTCAACCGCCTCGTTAACCGAATCGGCTCGAATGCCGAATCCAAGGAGCGTCTCGCCGAGATCGAGATCCCCGAGGAGCTGCGCGACAATCTGGCGCTGTTCTTGCGCCTGGAGCGCCGTGTGCTTAGCGAGTATGATCCCGAGATCGCGGACCTGTTCGACAAGATTTTGACAGCCGAGATTGTGGCCAATGCCGGAAACCCCGGCACCCGTGCTGCCGACGAGTCCGTCGACGAGCAGGGCGTGCCCACTGCCGACGAGCCCACCGCCGTGGCGTTTCGCGAGGTCGTTGATCTGATCGACAGTCTGCCGCTCGATAAGCAGCAGGTTATCGTCCGCGCCTTTACGAGCTTCTTCCATCTGGCAAACCTGTCGGAGGAGAACTACCGCGTGGCGCAGCTGCGCGAGCGCGAGGCAGGTGCGTCGACCGATACCGAGGTCGATCCCGCCAACGAACTCACCGTCGCCTATCACCAGTTGGTAAACGAGATGGGTGTCGAGGGCGCCAACGAGCTGCTCGACAAGCTCGAGTTCCACCCTGTCTTTACCGCACATCCCACCGAGGCCCGTCGTAAGGCCGTCGAGGGCAAGATTCGCCGTATCTCCAACCTGCTGGAGGAGCGTCCGCGCCTGGTCGGCTCCGACTGGTGGAGAACGAGCGCCATATGCTGCAGGAGATCGACGCTCTGGTGCGTACGAGCCCCATCGCGCTCAAGAAGCCCACGCCGGTCGAAGAAGCCGATACCATCATCAACATCTTCGATAACACGCTGTTCGACGTCATTCCCGTTATCTATCGTCGTTTTGATGACTGGGTGCTGGGCGACAAGGCCGGCACCGTGCCGCCGCTGTGCCCGGCGTTCTTCCACCCCGGCAGCTGGATCGGTTCCGACCGCGACGGCAACCCCAATGTCACCGCCAAGGTGAGCCGCGAGGTTGCTGCCAAGTACTTCACCCATATGGTGCTCAAGCTCGAGGACAAGTGCCGCCGCATCGGCCGCAACCTCACGCTTGAGGCCACCTACAGCAAGCCGTCTGCCGAACTCATCAACCTGTGGAACCATCAGGTCGAGATGAGCACTCAGTACACCGCACGTGCTGAACTGATCTCCGAGCACGAGCCGCATCGCGCCGTTATGCTCGTCATGGCCGACCGTCTGAACGCCACCGTCCGTCGCATCACCGATACCATGTACCACAGCGCCGATGAGTTCCTGGATGACCTGCGCGTCGTCCAGCGCTCCCTGGCCGCCTGCGGTGCCGTCCGTGCCGCCTACGGCCCGGTCCAGACCATCATCTGGCAGGTCGAGTCCTTCGGCTTCCACATGGTCGAGATGGAGTTCCGTCAGCACTCCGTGGTGCACGCCCGCGCCCTCAAGGATATCCACGAGAACGGTATCCATGGCGACCTGCAGCCCATGACGCGCGAGGTTATCGACACCTTCCGTGCCATCGGTTCCATCCAAAAGCGCTACGGCAAGAAGATGGCGCACCGCTACATCATCTCGTTCACCAAGAGCGCCCAGCATGTGGCCGACGTCTTTGAGCTGGCCCACCTGTCCTTTGCACACGAGGAGGATGTCCCCGAGCTCGACGTGATCCCGCTGTTCGAGCAGCTCGAGGACCTCGAGGGCTGCGTCGACGTGCTCGACCAGATGCTTACGCTGCCCGTGGTGCAAAAGCGCCTTGCCCAGACCAACCGCCGCATGGAGGTCATGCTGGGCTATTCCGACTCCTCCAAGGATGCCGGTCCTACCACGCCATGCTCGCGCTGCACTCCGCGCAGGAGCGCATTGCCAAGTGGGCCGAGAAGAACGATATCGACCTGGTGCTCATGCACGGTCGCGGCGGTGCCGTGGGCCGTGGCGGCGGTCCGGCCAACAAGGCCGTGCTGGCGCAGCCCAAGGGTTCGGTCAACTGCTTCTTTAAGCTCACCGAGCAGGGCGAGGTCATCTTTGCCCGTTACGGCAACCGCACGCTGCTCAGCGCCATGTTGAGTCCGTTGCCGCCGCAACGCTTTTGCAGTCGGCCCCGAGCGTCGAGAAGACCAACACCGAGACCACGCAGAAGTTCTGGGATATGGCGGAGAAGCTCAACGCAGTAAGCCATGAGCGCTATCTGGACCTGCTGAACACCGAGGACTTTACACCGTGGTTCTCGACCGTGACGCCGTTGACCGAGGTCGGTCTGCTGCCAATCGGCTCGCGTCCCGCCAAGCGCGGCCTGGGCGCCAAGTCGCTCGACGACCTGCGTACCATTCCGTGGATCTTTAGCTGGAGCCAGGCACGCATCAATCTGGCCGCTTGGTACGGCCTGGGCACCGCCTGCGAGCAGTTGGGCGACCTTGACCAGCTCAAGGCTGCCTACCAGGAGTGGCCGTTCTTCCGCACGTTCATCGACAACATCGAGATGTCGATCGCTAAGACCGATCAGCGCATCGCCAAGATGTACCTGCACCTGGGCGATCGCCAGGATCTGTCCGAGAAGGTCTTCACCGAGATGCAGCTCACCCGTAAGTGGGTCCTTGCCATCGTCGGTGACGAGTGGCCGCTGCAGCGTCGCCGCGTGCTCGGCTGCGCCGTCCGCGTGCGTAACCCCTATGTTGACGCCCTATCCATCGCCCAGGTTCGCGCCCTTCGCGAGGTGCGTATGAACCAGGACGAGATGGCGGAGGAGAAGAAGGCCGAGTACATGAGCCTGATTCTTTCGACTGTGACCGGCGTCTCGGCAGGTTTGCAAAACACGGGGTAATCGATAGCCCTGTAGTCGCTGTCCGGGGCTGCCGTATGTTTACTTTCCGGCGCGTCCTCGGACATGCAAGAAGCCTCGCTGCGCACTTCGTGCGGCGAGGGCTTCTTGCGTCCTGCGGAGTGCGCCGGAAAGTAAACATACGGCAGCCCCTGCGATGTCCTGTCTTCGGCGGAATACTGGCTGAGGGAATATAGTGCGCTTCGCGCGTTTGGAAGGGGCTTCGTGCTGCGGAATGCATTCAGAGGGAAACCCGTCGGGTCCCTTCGTCCTCGGTCTTCGGCGGATTACGGGCTGAAGGGAAGAAAGGCGCGCTTCTCGCCTTACGACTGTAGCGGCCGCGGTCCCCTTTGGGATCGTGGCCGCTCTGTTTTGGGTCAAATATGAACGTTGTGTTAATGAGTCGGTGGACGGTGGTGTTTTTCGGTGAGCGGCGTATCCTTCCAACGGTTTATCTAGTGTGTCAGTTGAAAGGAAGAGGGCGCTCGTCATTGTTTGAATGTGAACTGCCGTTTGACCACAAGACGTTGCATCTGGAACTCGAGGATAAGAACTTCGCGGGTGTGATGGAAGGTCACCAAAACGAGTTTAAGACTACGAAATCGCAGGAAGAGCTGGTAGAGGAGTCGCTTGCCAACCCTTATGGCTCGCCTTCGCTCGAGGAGCTTTGTGCTGGCAAGAAGGATATTGTCATCATTAGCTCCGATCATACGCGTCCCGTTCCCTCGCGTGTGACGATGCCTATTCTGCTGCATCACATCCATTCCGCTGCGCCCGAGGCCCGTGTGCGCATTCTGGTTGCTACGGGTATGCACCGTCCGTCGACGCACGAGGAGCTCGTCAACAAATATGGCGAGGAGATCGTTGCCAACGAGGAAATCGTTATGCACGTCGCGACTGACGACAGCATGATGAAAAAGATCGGCACCCTGCCTTCTGGTGGCGAGTGCATTATCAACAAGATTGCTGCCGATTGCGATCTGCTGCTTGCCGAGGGCTTTATTGAGCCGCACTTCTTTGCCGGTTTCTCTGGTAGCCGCAAGTCCGTCCTGCCTGGCATCGCCAGCTACAAGACCATCATGTACAACCACAACGGTCAGTTTGTGAATGATTCCCACTCGCGTGCCGGCAACCTGTGCCATAACCACGTGAGCGAGGACATGTTTGCCGCCGCCGAGATGGCCCACCTCGCCTTTGTGCTTAACGTGGTGCTCAACGGCAAGCACGAGGTCATCGGCTCCTTTGCCGGCGACATCCACAAGGCGCACGAGGCCGGCTGCGAGTTCGTGAAGAGCCTTGCCGGCGTTGAGCCCGTCGAGTGCGAGATTGCCATCACCACCAACGGTGGTTACCCCCTCGATCAGAACATCTATCAGGCCGTGAAGGCATGTGCGCTGCCGAGGCCACGCTTCCCGAGGGCGGCGTGATCATCGACGTCGCCGGTTGTGCCGACGGTCACGGCGGCGAGGGCTTCTATCACAACATCGCCGACAACGATCCGGCAGAGTTTGAGCGCGCCTGCATCGATCGTCCCAAGGACGAGACCCTGCCCGACCAGTGGACGAGCCAGATCTTTGCCCGCATCCTGCGCATCACCCTGTGATTATGGTCACCGACCTGTGCGATCACCAGATGCTCAAGGATATGCACATGACGCCGGTCAACACTATCGAGGAGGCGCTCAAGCTCGCCTTTGAGATGAAGGGTGCCGATGCCAAGGTTGCCGTTATTCCCGATGGCTTGGGCGTGTCGTTGCGCAGCACTAGCGCGTGGCTTAAACGAATCGTTTATAACCGACAAGAAAGATAAGGTTTTATGCTTACCAAACTCCTCTGCGAATTCGGCGCGACGGCCCTCATGATCGTCTTTGGCGTGGGCGTGCACTGCGATACCGTGCTCAAGGGCACCAAGTATCAGCTCCGGCACATGTTTGCCATCACCACCTGGTCTTTTGGCATCTCGGTCTGCCTGTTTGTCTTTGGCGGCGCCGTGTGCATGAACCCCGCCATGGTGCTTGCCCAGTGCATCGTCGGCCTGGTGCCGTGGGGCAACTGCATTCCCTTCATGCTCTCCGATATGCTCGGCGGCTTTGTGGGTGCCGTGATCGCTTGGTTTATGTATGCCGATGAGTTCAAGGCTTCCGAGGCGTCGTCGACCCCATTGCCCAGCGCAACATCTTCTCGACCAACCCCACCACCGAGGGTACGAACTATGCCCGCAACTTCTTCTGCGAGGCTATCTGCACCTTTGTGTTCATCAGTGCCATCCTTGCTGCCGCTAGCCGCGCCGGTGAGAACGTTCTGTTGCTCGCCATCTGCGTCGGCCTGATTGTCTGGGCCGTTGGCATGGGCATGGGCGGCATCACCGGCTTCGCATGAACCAGGCTCGTGACCTTGGTCCTCGCATGGCCTATCAGGTGCTGCCGATCAAGAACAAGGCCGACAACAACTGGAAGTACGGCCTGCTTGTTCCTGGCATCGCTCCGTTTGTCGGTGCCATCGTGGCTGCGTTGTTTGTGCATGGTTTCTTGGGCATGTTCTAGTCCAAGGCAATTGATATAACGTCCGGGTCCGGCATAGGTTAACTTTCCGCCGCGTCCTCGGACATGCAAGAAGCTCCCGCTGCGCACTTCGTGCGGCGGGAGCTTCTTGCGTCCTGCGGAATGCGGCGGAAAGTTAACCTATGCCGGACCCTGCGGGAATCCAGTTGCGTTCGAACAAGCAACCAACATATATATCTGAATTTGGATGTGGTGGGCACTTTGTTGTTAGGCGCTTTGAGGTGCGAGTGACACTTTGGGATGCGTGGCGCCTTGGCGTGGGGCGGTGCTTTGGGATGAGCTTCTTACTTAGTTGAAGAGGGGTTTTATGGCTGATAGGTAGTCTTTGGCTACGTCCTCTTTTGGGGCTTGGAAGTTGTGCCAGGCCCACCATTGGACGGTGGCTACGAAGCTTGAGGCTATGTGGTGTAGTAGGAAGCTTCGGTCCATGGTAGCGGCGGGGCCGTTTGGGTCGGTAGGGACGGTTTCGGCTGCTCGTGACATGATGGTCTTGCGTAAGCAGTCGGCGAAGACGCGTGAGCCGGCGCCGGCCACCAGCGCTCGGACGCCCTGGCGACGTTCCCATAGATTGTTGAGAATATGCTCGACCTGCACGAGTGGGTCGTCGAGCGGTGCGCCATCGTCATCGAGGGCGTGGGTGCAGATGTCGCTCACGAGCTCGGACAATAGGTCATCTTTGCTCTTGAAGAGGCCGTAGAACGTGGCCCGACCCACATGGGCGCGAGCGATGATGTCGCCGACGGTGATCTTGCCGTAGTCCTCTTCGCGCAGCAGCTCGGAGAACGCCGCAACGATGGCAGCGCGGCTTTTTGCCTTGCGAGCATCCATGGTTATGCGTCCGCGTGAACGAGCAGGCAGCGAAGCGTACCGGAGCAACCCTCGTAGGGGCGCTTACCGGCGCCGTAGCCGACGGCCTCGATGCGGTAGCGGGCCGGCAGGTGCTCGGACGTGCGCAGTGCGGCGACGATGGCGGCGCCCGTGGCGTCACGAGCTCGCCGGCGACTGGTGCGGGCGTGAGGGCGATATTGCCTGCTTGGCATAGGTTGACGACGGCGGGCACCGGGATGGGCATAAGGCCGTGGGCGCAGTGGATGGTACCGTGACCCTCGGAGAGCGACTCAACCACGATGTCCTCAATACCCAGGTCATCGAGGCAGATGGCGACAGAGCAGACGTCGACGATAGAGTCGACGGCGCCCACCTCGTGGAACATGACGGTCTCGGGCGTTTTGCCGTGTGCTTTGGCCTCGGCGGCGGCGAGCGCGGTAAAGATGGCGAGCGCACGACGCTTGGCGCCATCGCTCAGCTGCGAGCGTCGATGATCGTCGTGACATCGGCCAAAGAGCGGTGGTGATGGTGGTGGGCGTGATGGTGACCCTCGTGGTCGTGGTCGTGGTCATGTGCGTGCTCATGGCGGTGCTCGTGCTCACCATGATCATGATGGTGGTGCTCATGCTCATGTGTGTGCTCGGTGCCCGCTTCGTTGCCGTAGAGCCAGGCCATGTCGTGGTCGTGGTTCTCGAGCTCCTCTGCCAGCTGAACGTCAAAGTCGCAGGCGTCGATGCCATGCTTGTTTACGCGTGTAATGGCAATCTCAAAGCCGTCGACCGGAAGCGTGGCGAGCTGCTCGCGCAGATGCTCCTCGCTGGCGCCCAGGTCGAGCAGGGCCGCGACGGTCATGTCACCGCTGATGCCCGAGGTGCCATCGATGATAAGCGTGTGCTGATGATTGGACATGGAATGCTCCTTAACGGGCGCAGGGCGTACCAGCGCTCAGATGATTGATAAGACTTGCCTGGTAGGCGGCGCCGAAGCCGTTGTCGATGTTGACGACCGAAACGCCGCTGGCGCAGGAGTTGAGCATGGCGAGCAGTGCGGCCACGCCGCCAAAGTTCGCGCCATAGCCCACGCTGGTGGGGACAGCGATGACCGGACAGCTCACAAGGCCTCCGATGACGCTCGCCAGGGCGCCTTCCATGCCGGCGATGGCGATGACCACCTGCGCCTGGGCAAGTTCCTCAGCATGAGCGAGCAGGCGGTGCAGGCCGGCGACACCCACGTCGTAGAGGCGATCGACCTCGTTGCCGTAGAACTCGGCCGTCAGTGCCGCCTCTTCGGCGACGGGCAGGTCGCTCGTGCCGGCGCAGGCGACGACGATGTGTCCGTTGCCGGTGGGGGAGGGCTTGCCACCCACCAGGGCGAGCTGGGCGTCCGGGATATATCCCAGGTCGATGTCGTTGCCAAGAAGCTCCGTGGTGCGTGCGGCTTTTTCGGCATCCAAGCGTGTGACTAGGATGCGCTCCTGGCCGGCATCGCGCAGCGCTTCGATAATGGCGGCAATCTGCTCGGCGGTTTTACCGGCACCGTAGACAACCTCGCCGGCTCCCTGGCGCACTCCGCGCGAAAGATCGAGCTGCGCAAAGCCCAAATCGGCGGTCGGAGCCGTCTGGATGCGCGTGAGGGCGTCGGCAGGGGTGACTGATCCGCCGGCAACGTCGCTCAGCAGCTGCTCAAGATCTCGCTTATCCATATATGTTCCCTTCGACGGCGCAAAGTCTAGCACTCAAAGGGTATGTTTCCGAACACTAAGACAAAATTGTTCGGAAACTATAGGACAGACTGATTCAATTGTTAGATGGATTGACTAGTCGCGCAGGATGATGTCCATGGCGAGCATCAGGTTGCGCTCGTCGATGGCAAACGGGGCCGCCTCGCGCGTCTTGGGCTTGGCGCAAAATGCGATGCCCGTGCCTGCGGCCTGGATCATGGGGATGTCGTTTGCCCCGTCGCCGATTGCGACCGTATGGGCTATGTCGACGCCGCACTCAACTGTCCAGTCCAACAGCTGGATAAGCTTGGACTCCTTGGTCACGATGTCTGCCGCCAGCTTACCCGTGAGCTTGCCGTCCACGACCTCCAGGCGGTTAGCCAGGCAAAAATCGATGCCCGCGGCGGTCACGATCTTATCGGCGACCTCGTGAAAGCCGCCGCTTACCACGCCGACCTTCCAGCCCTTGCTGTGCGCCGAGCGCACAAGCTCCAGCGCGCCGGGGGTAAACGTCACACGCTCAAAGGTGCGCTCGAACACGCTCTCGTCCAGGCCGGCGAGCAGCCCCACGCGCTCCTCGAGTGCCTGCTTAAAGTCAAGCTCGCCGCGCATGGCGCGCTCAGTGATCTGTGCCACCTGCTCGCCTACGCCGGCCTCCTCGCCCAACAGGTCGATGACCTCCTGGTTGATGAGCGTGGAGTCGATATCCATAACGATGAGGTGTGCGGTCATGACGGGCCTTTCCGAGTGCAGTTGTATTGGGGCACATTGTCGCACGTGACGAGCGCGGGCGGGTGCCGCGGCGCGTCAATTGTTTCGTCTCCGTCAAGTCTTTGGGCAGGAGCTACTTTTCCGCGGCACATCGACACAGGTGCGATAAGATAGAACGCCATGTCTGGCTGCGCGGTTTACGCAGGCCGGGCAAATCTGTACGACGCCGCCCGGAACGACACGGGGCGGCACAGATCCATAAAGGAGGATCACTGGTATGAGCCAGACCCGTCCCATCGACGAGCATTCCATGCACACCCGTACCTGCGGCGAGCTTCGCAGCGAGAACGTGGGCGAAGAGGTCACCCTCACCGGTTGGGTGAGCCGTCGCCGCGACCACGGCGGCCTTATCTTCTGCGACCTTCGCGACCGCGAGGGTATCACGCAGCTCACCTTCGACCCCGAGCACTCCGACGGCGACGCCTTTAAGATCGCCGAGACCATGCGTCCCGAGTGGCCCATCAAGATCCACGCGTCGTGCGCGCCCGTGGCGAGGAGACCACCAACACCAAGCTCGCGACCGGCGAGATCGAGGTCCTGACCGACCACGCCGAGGTGCTCAACACGTCCGTCACCCCGCCGTTCCAGATCGAGGACGGCATCGAGACCAGCGAGGACACCCGCCTGCGTTATCGCTATCTGGACCTCCGTCGTCCCGAGATGATGGCCAACCTCAAGCTGCGCTCCGACTTTACCTTTGCCATTCGCGAGGCGCTGCACAACCGTGAGTTCATGGAGGTCGAGACGCCTCCCTGTTCAAGTCCACGCCCGAGCGCCCGCGACTTCATCGTCCCCAGCCGCATCCAGCCGGGCAACTTCTACGCTCTGCCGCAGTCCCCGCAGCTCCTGAAGCAGCTGCTTATGGTCGGTGGCGTCGAGCGCTACTACCAGGTCGCCAAGTGCTTCCGCGACGAGGACTTGCGTGCCGACCGTCAGCCCGAGTTCACCCAGGTCGATATCGAGATGTCCTTCGTGGACCAGAACGACGTCATGAGCGCGCTCGAAGAGGTCCTGGCCGACGCCTTCGGCCGCATGGGTGTCGAGATGCCCACGCCGCTGCGCCGCATGGACTATTGGGAGGCCATGGACACCTATGGCTCCGACAAGCCCGATACTCGCTACGGCATGCACCTGGTTGACCTGACCGACATCTTTGCCAACTCCAAGTTCAAGGTCTTTGCGACTGCTGCAAACGAGGAGGCTCTGTCGTCAAGGCCATCAACGCCAAGGGCGCCGGTGCCTGGCTCGCGCCAAGATCGATAAGCTTGCCGGCGTGGCTTCCACGTTTGGCGCCAAGGGCCTGGCCTGGATCGCATTCCGCGAGGACGGCTCCATCAACAGCCCCATCGTCAAGTTCTTCTCGGACGAGGAGATGGCCGCCCTGCGCGAGCGCATGGACGTCGAGCCCGGCGACCTTGTGATGTTCGCCGCCGGCCCGCGCCTGCTCTCCGACGAGATCCTGGGCGGCATGCGTTCCCACATGGCTAACGCGCTCGAGATCAAGCGCGAGGGCCACGACTTCCTGTGGGTCGTCAACTTCCCGCTGTTCCACTGGGACGAGGACCGCAAGGCTTACGCTGCCGAGCACCAGCCCTTCACCCTGCCGACCGAGACCGACATCGCCAAGATCGAGGCCGACCCGCTGGCGGCCGGTTCCTGCACCTACGACTTTGTCATGGACGGCTTTGAGGCCGGTGGCGGCGGTATGCGTATCCACAACGCCGAGATGCAGATGTCCATGCTCAAGCTCCTGGGCTTTACCGAAGAGCGCGCCGAGTCTCAGTTCGGCTTCCTCATGGAGGCTCTCAAGTTTGGTGCGCCCCCGATGGGCGGCTTCGCCCTGGGCCTGGACCGCGTGTGCATGCTGCTCACCGGCTCCGACTCCATCCGCGACGTCATGGCGTTCCCCAAGACGGCCAGCGGCTCCGATCTCATGTCGGGCGCCCCAAGTGCTGTTTCCGGCGCCCAGCTCAAGGACGTCAGCCTGCGCCTGATGTAGGCGAGCAGCTACATATTGCTTGCAACGAGGGAAGGACGCGTTCCTTCCCTCGTTTTTTATGCGCCGAGGTTGTGAGGGCATGGGATGACCGGGCGTCGCGGAAAGTGCGTCCCGGAATCTGCGTCCGGAATGGGATGAGCTTTCCGCTAGGGTTGTTCCGCGGAAACTACGACCCGGAATTTGCGTCCAGAACGGGATACGGTTTCCCGAACAGGGCCTTTGGGAAAGTGCGACCCAGAATCCAACCAAATAACGGGACACAGTTTCCGGTTGAGCTTCTGGCGGGCCTCGGCAAGCATCTCACGCTACAATAACTACCACGTGGCTGGGTTTGCCGGCCGAATGTGCGATGCCGCGGGAGGGGACATGGTCGAGTTTACAAAGACGATTAAAGATCCGTTGGGACTACATGCCCGCCCGGTTGCGCTGCTCTACGACATCATTGCCAAGCATCGTAGCGACGTGTCGGTTAGCATCGGCGACCGCCATACCGACGGCCGTGATGTGATGGGGCTCATGGCGCTTTACGGCGAGTGCGGCGAGGACATCGTCTTTCGCGTTTCGGGCGTAGACGAGGCCTCGTGTGTCACGTCGATCAGAAACCTCTCGCTCTAAACGCAACAAGGGACTGCGGACAGTCCCTTTGTCACATCTCTGGGAGGCGCTCTTTGCGGCGCCTCTTTTGTTTCATATGGGAAACTTTTCCGAAAACTGAATAGGGACCCTTTCCAAAAAGTTAACCACGTGCTAGTTTACTGTAGCGAACATAGACGTGGTTAACTTTTGCTGCGTCGATGTTGAGGACGAACTGACGTTAGGAGCACACTCATGTCTTGCGGACCGCAGATGCCGGCCATGCCGCTTTCGATGGTGAAAGCGGGCGAAACCGTGCACGTGTCTCGTGTAAAGGGCAATGAGGACATGAAGCACCACCTCAAGGACCTCGGCTTTGTCGAGGGCAGTGAGGTTCACGTGGTGAGCTCGAGTGGCGCCAATATCATCGTCACCGTGCTGGGCGCACGCTTTGGTATCGATACCAAGGTCGCCATGCACATCATGACCGTCGGTTAGTTCGCAGCATTTCATAAAAGCTGAAAGGGGGAAAAGAATATGAAGACGTTGGGTGACGTTAAGGTGGGCGAGAGCTCTACCATCGTCAAGCTTCACGGCGAGGGCGCGCTTCGCCGTCACCTTATGGACCTGGGCCTCATCAAGGGCACTTCGTTCAAGGTCGTTAAGGTTGCACCGCTCGGAGATCCGGTCGAGATCAACGTGCGCGGCTACGAGCTTTCCATCCGCAAGGAGGAGGCTGCCGTCGTCGAGGTCCAGTAAGGGCCCGCGGCAACTATTTATGCAGATAAAGTTAGGTTTTTCTAACTTAAATTTGCAATGTTGAAGCACATTATCCAGCCCGTGCGGAGAAAGCAGCGCGGGCACACAAGGAAGAAGGATTGAATGGCGGATTCTCAGATCCATGTCGCGCTGGCGGGTAACCCCAACTGCGGCAAGACCACGCTTTTCAACCTGATCACCGGCGCCAACGGCTACGTTGGCAACTGGCCCGGCGTCACGGTTGAGAAAAAGGAAG
>ENA-OQCE01000975-OQCE01000975.1-human-gut-metagenome-genome-assembly--contig:-NODE-975-length-12886-cov-2.794341_pt1 | contig 12886 bp, 16 predicted proteins | sample MGYA00242495_ERZ504572 | MGnify/ENA primary metagenome ERZ504572 (study PRJEB26092, sample SAMD00036228) | human gut metagenome | host: Homo sapiens | study: EMG produced TPA metagenomics assembly of...
TCCGTCCGGAGGCCGTGCCTTGATGAGGTACGTCCTATCAGCTGCGAAGTTGGTCTTTTGGCCCGGCCTCATGGCTGCAGCTCTTTACACGCGGTCAAACCCAGGTTCTCAACTGCCTTGCTTTGGCGCCGCTCCGCGAAGCCCAGACCCTTGATGGCCTTGGGACGGAGCTGACAAAACGTTACATCCACCACTACAATTTCCCGCCCTACAGCGTCGGTGAAACAAAACCCCTGCGCAGTCCGGGCCGCCGCGAAATCGGCCATGGTGCCCTGGCAGAACGGGCCTTGCTTCCGGTTATTCCTTCGGAAGAGGAATTTCCATACACGATCCGACTGGTTTCAGAAGTCCTGGAATCGAACGGTTCTTCCTCCATGGCCAGTACCTGCGCCAGCACCCTCAGCCTGATGGATGCCGGCGTGCCAATCAAGGCTCCTGTTTCCGGTGTGGCCATGGGCCTTGTCAAGGAAGGGGATGATATTACCATCTGACGGATATTCAGGGCCTTGAAGACGCCAATGGTGATATGGACTTCAAGGTTGCCGGTACGGAAAAAGGCATTACGGCCATCCAAATGGATATCAAGATTGACGGCATCAACCGTCAGATCTTTGAACAGGCACTTGAACAGGCTCGCAAGGGCCGTGCCTATATCCTCGGCAAGATGCTTGAATGTATCCCGGCACCGCGGCCTTCCCTCAAGGAACATGCACCAAAAATTACGACCCTCAAGATCAATCCGGACAAGATCAAGGATGTGATTGGACCGGGCGGTAAGGTCATCAAGAAAATCACCGAGGAATCCGGTGCCAAGATTGATATCGAGGAAGATGGAACGGTTTACGTAGCTGCTGCTGATCAGGCCTCTGCCAACAAAGCTATTGAAGCCATCAATGCCATTACGGCTGAACCGGAAATTGGAAAGATTTATACAGGTAAAGTCACACGCCTGATGAATTTCGGCGCCTTTGTTGAATTCATGCCTGCCGGGAAGGCTTGGTCCACATTTCGCAACTCGCCAAGGAACGGGTGGAAAAAGTGGAAGACGTGGTAAACGTGGGTGATGAAATTGTTGTTAAGCTCGTTGAAATCGACGCTAAGGGACGCATGAACCTGTCCCGCAAAGCGGCGCTGCAAAGCCACTGATTCTTGACCCTAAAAAGGGGCATGTTCTGAAAAAAGTCACGAACATGCCCCTTTCTTGCTATATCCAGATGGTAGAATGGGTTTCAACTTGTAAGGAGAGATCATCAATGGGATTTTTTAATTTCCATAAAAAAACAGAATTATTGGCCCCTATGACGGGACGTGTGATTCCTCTTGAAAAGGTGCCTGATGCCGTCTTTTCCCAAAAGACCCTAGGGGAGGGAGCGGCCATCATGCCTGAAGACGGTCTTGTAACCGCACCTTGTGACGGTACGATTGCCTATGTCCCGGATACGAAACATGCGATTGCCCTGACGAGTACCAAGGGAGTGGAAGTCTTGATCCATGTGGGAATCGACACCGTTTCCTTACAGGGGGAGGGCTTTGATGCCCTTGTAAAGGAAGGTGATTCCGTCTCAAGGGGACAGGGGCTTCTTCAGGTTGATCTTTCCCTTCTTGCCAGCAAGAAAATGAATCCTGTGACTCCCCTTGTTGTGACGGGTGGCGCGGCATCCATTACGCTGCTGCAAAAAGAAGGAACCCGTGTTGAAAGCGGAAAAGACGCCATTGTTTCTGTCAAGGAAGAGGAGGAGTGAAGCCATGGAAATCAACGGCAGCGGCGGCAGCTTATCGAACGGAAATATCGTCTTCCTGTCACTGTCATTTGGCAGCTTGCCCTTGATACAGCCCGGGAGATGGAAATCAGCCTAAAGGAAGTGGATGAAAAGGAGCATCTTTTTCAGGGAAGTCTCCTCACGGGAGAAAAAACCTTTCTTTTTGGCGAGCCAAAGAAAAAAGAGGTTTCCCTCGTTGTGACGCCCGTAGAAGAAGGCTGTCAGGTCATCCTTGATATTCATAAGGAACGGATTGAGGTCTATAGCTTCCGGCCACAAAATAAGGAAACAGAAGCCTTCATGAAACGGCTTGAAGCTAAAATAGAGGCGTATACGCAGGACAGTCCTTGTCCTCACTGTGGCCGTCAGGTTCCTCATGATGCCAGATTCTGCCCCTACTGCGGCAATCTTTTGGCGTAAAGAAATAAAAAAGAACCAGTTACCGAAGTAACTGGTTCCTACCGTTTCCTCTAGCTTAGATGCGCGGGTCACCTTGCCGGAACGTAAGCAGCGAGTGCAAACATTAACGCTCTTGACTTCGCCGTCTACAACTGCTTTGACCTTTTGAATGTTAGGCTTCCAAGAACGTTTCACATGTCTATTGGAATGGCTGACATTGTTGCCGCTCAGCTCACCTTTCTTGCAGATATCACAGATGCATGCCATGGTCCCACCTCCTTCTAGCTAATAAGGCAATGCTAATTTTTAACTCAATGCAAGTATTTTAACACAAACAAAGAGTTTCTTGCAAGTAAATTTTGGTGAAATCCTGAAGACCATAGGAAATGCCCCCATTAGGACAGAAAATCTGGTATGATTAAAAGAAATCATAGAGGAGGGATCCATCAATGAAAAAAATAGATGCCAAAACCCAGTCACTGCCATGGTGGAAAAAGCCCGTTTCCTCCTTGAAAGGGATTGGTCCTAAAAAGGCGATTGAGTTCGAAGGACTAGGAATTGTGACGATTGGAGACCTCTTGAATCATTTTCCCCGTCAAGGATGTTATCTTGATTATTCTCATGTAAAGACAATCCGGGAACTGACCCTTGATGGTTCCATGCAGCTTTTTCGCGGACAGATTGCCCGCATCATAAAACGGCGCAGTGCTCGGAATATGCGCTATGCGTCAGTCGTGGTCAGCGATGGGACGGCTTTTGCCGAAATCTTTCTTTTTGGGGCCCAGGTCTATGCCGTACGGTATCTGGAAAATGGGGATGATGTCCTTGTCATTGGGAAAGTCGGTCCGGGACGAACCGCCAAGGCTGTCACTCAGGCTGTCATTTCCAAGGTCAAAGATGAGCATCCGGAAGCTCCGGGTATCCTGCCGACCTATGCCTTAAGCGGCAGTCTTACCCAAAAAAATGTGCGTTCTGCTGTGCGCCAAGCCCTGCTTCTTGCAAAGCACCATCTCCCTGAATGCCTGCCTGATTGGATCATGAGAAAAAAAGGCTTCCTTTCCCGCTATGAGGCCTTGGAAGCCATTCACTTCCCGCCGTCCTTGGAAAAAATGGAAGAAGCAAGAAGACGCTTCATTTTTGAGGAACTCTTCTTTATCCAGTGTGGGCTTCTGCACCATCGAGCCAACATCAAGAAAAGGAGCCTAGGTATCAAGATGGGTCATTGCGGGCCCTTATGGCAGTCTGTTTTGGACCATTTAGCTTTACCTTGACGGAAAGCCAAAAAAAAGCTTGGCAGGAAATCAATGATGATATGGAAAGTCCTGAACCCATGAATCGTCTCCTCCAAGGTGATGTTGGTTCAGGAAAGACGGCTGTCGCTATGCTGGCGCTTGCTAAAGCTGCTGAAAATGGCTATCAAGGCTGTCTGATGGCACCAACGGAAATCCTTGCAGAGCAGCATTACAAAGAAATGCAGAAGGTCTTGGAACCTTTGGGCATCCATACAGCCCTGCTTACGGGGAGCCTGGGGCAAGCGGCTCGGCGGGAGGTCTTGGAGGGACTTGCTGACGGCACCATCAAGCCGTCGTTGGGACCTACGCTCTGATCCAAGATGCCGTTACTTTTCACTCCTTGGCACTTGCCATAACGGATGAACAGCATCGCTTTGGCGTGGAGCAGCGATCCCGCTTGTCGGGAAAATCAAGCTATACACCCCATGTCCTTGTCATGACAGCGACGCCCATTCCGCGAACCCTTGCCTTAACCGTTTATGGGGATCTTGATGTGTCTCTTATGAAGGGGCTCCCACCAGGACGCAAACCAATCAAGACCTTGTGCTACACCGATGAAAAACGGGCCGATGTCTATGCTGGCCTTATCCATCAAGTGAAAGAAGGGCATCAGGCTTACATTGTGGCCCCTCTGATTGAGGGTTCGGACACGGTCGATGCAAAATCCGCGACAGACCTATATGAGGAACTGACCCAGACTTTTTTGAAGGGTATTCCCTGCGGCCTCCTTCACGGACGCCTCAAAGCAGAGGAAAAGGATGCGGTCATGGCTGATTTTGTGAGTGGAAAGACCAAGGTCCTCATTGCTACAACGGTGATTGAAGTTGGCGTCAATGTACCAATGCGACGCTGATGATCATTGAAGGGGCGGATCGTTTTGGACTGGCCCAGATGCACCAGCTCCGAGGCCGTGTCGGTCGTGGATCGAGTCAATCGTATTGTGTGCTGCTTACCGGTTCGAATCAGCCCCAGACATTGGAACGGCTCCAGATCATGCGCAGCTGCAGTGATGGCTTCCTGCTTGCCGAGAAAGATATGGAACTTAGAGGCGCCGGCCAGCTTTTTGGCGTTCGGCAGCATGGGCTGCCCGACCTCTATATTGCGGATATCCTTCGTGATACGGATACTTGTGGAAGCACGGGAATATGCCAAACGGATTATGGCCGATCCCCAAGGGGCCCGTTTCATTGAGGAAGGCGTCGCTACCACCCAGTTTGATGGACGGTTTGAACAGATTTTTAATTCCTGACTGAAGGATGGATGAAATGAATAAAAAAATTAATTGGAAAAGCGGAAGCTTTAAATGTATTACTTTTCTGCTTCTTATAGGATGCCTGTTGGCTATCCATGTTTTTGCGCCAGGCGTTACGGAAAATCTGTGTCATTTGGCCCGCGGCGGCAATCTTAAGGAGACAACGGATTATCTGAGGAGCTTTGGCCCTTGGGCATCGTGGTCAGCTTTTTTCTCGATGTCCTCATCAATGCCCTCGGATTTTTGCCCTCCATTTTTTTATCAACGGCAAATGGTGTTATCTTTGGTCTGCCTCTTGGGATTACTGTATCCTGGCTGGCCGAAACCGTCGGTGTGGTGCTTAATTTTTTTGTGCTTCGCTATTTTTTGCGTGATGAAGCGGAAAAGCTCATTACAAAGAGCAATAACCTGAAGCGCCTTGATGAAATGAGCAGCAAGGGCGGGCTTACAGCTATGGCCCTTGCCCGGACGCTGCCTTATTTTCCGTCAGGAATCCTGACCGCGTTGGGCGCCGTAAGCCGGATGAGCGCACGGGATTATATTATTGCCAATCTGATTGGCAAATTCCCTTCAACCGCACTTGAAGTCGTCGTAGGGCATGATGTTGTCAATTTCCGGGCCATATGGACCGCCTTGCCGTCTTGACTACCTTGTTATCATCGTCTATGGGGGACTTCTGTACCACCGGAAACGGAAGGAGAAGAAATCGTCCTAGGATGTTATCGCTTCGTTTCAGATCCTTTCTAAACCTAATATTCACGGCAGTGAAACGCCTCTTGATCTGTAACTTACTATACAGATTAAGAGGCGTTTTTTACCGTTAAGGAAAGTCATGCAAGAAAAGAAGGAAAATTCCAAGAAATCAGCGAAAAAGGATACCATGAGATTGTTACGAATAGATTCGATATAAAGGGGGCAATAACGTGAAAGAGTACACAGGTGATAAAATCAGGAACGTTGCTATTGTAGGGCACGGCGGTGCAGGGACGACTTCCCTTACGGAAGCCCTGCTTTATCGCAGCGGCGCCATCAGCCGGATGTGCAAAGTGGAGGATGGACAGACAACAACGGACTTTGAGCCAGAGGAAATCAAGCGCGGTGTTTCTGTCAGTGCGACCCTTGCGCCTGTTGAATGGAACGATGTCAAGATCAACTTCCTTGATACCCCGGGATTTGCTGATTTCGTAGCTGAAGTAAAGGGCGCTTTCCGCGCCGTTGACAGTGTGCTCATAGTGGTCAGTGCAACGAGCGGGGTCCAGATTGGAACGGAACAATGCTGGAATCTCGCAGAAGAAGCCGGATTGCCTCGATTGATTTTCGTTAATAAGATGGACCGTGAAAATGCTGACTTTGATCAAATCATGGATAACCTCCGGACCAAGATTGGTAAACGGGTTCTGCCGCTCCATCTGCCTTTGGGCAAGGAAGAGAATTTCTGTGGTGTCATCGACGTCTTCAATCAGAAGCCTACCGCGGCAACGGCAATGGAGCCGATGAAATCGAAGTCCCGGATGAACTGAAGGACTGGGTCGCCGATGCTCACAGCAAGATGGTGGAAGCGGCTGTCGAAGCCGATGATGAGGTTATGGAAAAATACCTTGAAGGTGAGGAAATTCCAGACAATGTCATCATGAACTGCCTTGTTAAAGGTATCCGGCAAGGCATCATCTTCCCTGTGCTCTGCGGCAGTGCGTATAAGAACATTGGCCTTGGCCGCTGCCTGAATGCCATCGTAAACTATACTTTCCCCTCCGTTCTCAATGATTTTGAAGTGGAAAATCCGACCACCGGCAAAACGGAAGTCCGCGACTCGAACGCACCTATGGCTGCTCTCGTCTTTAAGACAACGGCAGATCCTTTGTGGGCCGTCTGAGTTTTGTCAGGGTCTTTTCCGGTGCCATTTCGGCGGATAGTGCGGTCTATAATGCCAGCCGTGAGGAAATGGAAAAAGTCGGGCCTGTCTTTACCTTGCGCGGGAAGACGCAGATTCCTATGAAACAGATTGTAGCCGGTGATATTGGGGTCATTTCCCGTCTCCAGTTCACGGCAACGGGCGATACCTTAAGTGACAAGAACAACCCCGTCCTCTTTAAGCCCATTGAATTCCCGCTGCCTATGTACAGCCGGGCCATTTATCCGAAGAAGAAGGGTGATGAAGAAAAGATTGCCGGCGCTCTCACAAAACTCATGGATGAGGATCCGACCTTCATTGTAACTCGCAATAACGTAACAAAGGAAACGCTGATCAGTGGCATGGGGGATCAGCATCTTGAAATCATCATGGAGCGGATGACACGCAAGTTTGGTGTGGAAGCAGAACTTCGTGCACCGATTGTGGAATATAAGGAAACCATCCGCGGCACGGCAGAGGTTGAGGGCAAATACAAGAAACAAACGGGCGGTCATGGTCAGTATGGTCATGTTGTGGTTCGGCTTGAACCGCTGCCGCCTGGTGGAGGCTTTGAATTCGTCGATAAAATCTTCGGCGGTGCCGTTCCTCGCCAGTATATCCCAGCCGTAGAAAAGGGTATGCGCGAAGCCGTTGAACATGGAGTCCTTGCGGGCTATCCTGTAGTTGATATCAGGATCACCCTTCTTGATGGCTCCTATCATACGGTCGACTCTTCGGAAATGGCTTTTAAGGTGGCGGCTAACCAAGCTTCCAGAAAGGCTGCGCGGAAGCAAAACCCGTTCTTATGGAACCGTATTATAACCTTGATGTTACTGTGATGAACGGGTTACTGGCGACGTTATTTCCGACCTTAACAGCAAGCGGGGCCGCATCATGGGTATGCAGACCGCTGAAGATGGAAGAAGCTGTATCAAGGCCCAAGTGCCATATGCGGAGATCCTTGATTATGCAGTTGACCTCCGTGCCTTGACCCAAGGAACCGGAACCTTTGAGATGAAGTTCGATCATTATGAGGACGTTCCGCCAAAAATGGCTGAAAAGATCATTGAGGAGGCCAAGGAAAAAGAAGGAAAATAAGCACGTCATGGCCGCTGCCGCAGGCAGCGGCCCCTTTTTTGGAAGCTTTGTTGCGAAACCAAGCCAAATATCCTATAATCGTAAGGAAAGACCCAATATCCGAGTTATGGTAGGAGGAATATTGTTTTCATGAAAAAAATTGATCAAGAAAGCATCAATACCTTACGTTTCTTGTCCATTGATGAAGTCCAGGCTGCCAATTCCGGCCATCCCGGCCTTCCCCTTGGAACGGCTCCGCTTATGTATACGATCTGGGATCGTTTCATGAAGGTGAACCCCAAGGATCCGTCTTGGTTCGACCGCGATCGTTTTGTTCTTTCGCCAGGCCATGGTTCTGCCCTGCAATATGCCATGCTTCATTTGGCTGGATACAAGGTCTCCCTTGATGATTTGAAACAATTCCGTCAGTGGGGGTCCCTGACCCCGGGCCATCCGGAATATGGGGTCACGCCCGGTGTTGATGTTTCAACTGGTCCGTTAGGTCATGGATTTGCCATGGCCGTAGGTCTTGCCATGGCAGAAAAGATGCTTGCTGCCCGCTACAACAAAAAGGGGTTCCCCGTGGTAGACCATTATACCTATGGCATCACAAGCGACGGCGACCAGATGGAGGGTGTTGCTTCTGAAGCCGCTTCCCTTGCAGGGACGCTGGGACTAGGCAAATTAATTTTCCTTTATGACGATAACAAGATCACTATCGAAGGCCATACGGACATTGCCTTCAAGGAAGACGTGGGGGCTCGTTTTGTTGCCTATGGATGGCAGGTATTGCGTGTTTCTACCTCTGAGGATGTGGAAGAACTGGCCAAAGCCATCAAGGAAGCCAAAAGAGAAAAGAACCGTCCTTCCCTCATTATTGTTCCCACCCATATTGGTTTTGGCAGTCCGCGCAGGATATGGCCAGTGCGCACGGCGAACCGCTGGGCGCTGAGAATGTGGCTGCCACTAAAAAAGCCGCCGGTTGGGATCCGGAAAAGTCCTTCTATGTGCCTGATGAAGTGCGGGCTCATTTCGAAGAAAAGATTCCCGCGGCAGAACGAAAAGAGGCTGAATGGGAAGCCCTTCTTGATGAATACGCCAAAAAATATCCTGATCTTGCAGCAGAACTGGTGGACCGCATGAATGGGAAGGTCGATCTTGATCTCAAGAAACTCATGGCTATCTTTGATGGTACGGAAAGCGCGGCTACACGTGCTGCTTCCGGTACAGTCCTGCAAAGCCTTGCCGATGCACTGCCAAGCCTTGTCGGCGGCAGTGCTGACCTTGGGCCATCCAACAAGACTGAAATGAAGGGCAAGGGGTTCTTCTCCGCGAGAACACCGGAAGGCCGCAATATCCACTTTGGAATCCGCGAACATGCCATGGGCTGTATCGTCAATGGGCTGAGCCTCCACGGCGGGCTCCTGCCTTTTGGCGCGACCTTCCTTGTCTTTGCTGATTTCATGCGTCCTGCTATCCGTATGGCCGCACTGATGGGCATTGGCAGCCATTTTGTCTTTACCCACGACAGCATCTTTGTCGGTGAAGATGGTCCGACCCATCAGCTGTTGAACAGGCCATGAGCCTGCGGCTGATTCCTAACGTTTCCGTCATTCGGCCTGCTGATGCCCTTGAAACAGCGGCTGCTTGGAAGACGGCCTGTGAAACAAAAGACCGTCCGACCTGTCTGCTTCTTACCCGTCAGGGTATGCCCGTTCTTCATGATTATGCCAAAGTGATTGCTAAGGGTGCACCCAAAGGCGCTTACATCCTGAGCCCTTGCCCGAAAGAAGAAGACCTCAAGGCCGTTATCATTGCTACAGGCAGTGAAGTTCATTTAGCCCTTGAAGCCCAGAAAAAATTGACGAAACGTCATATCGGCGTTCAAGTTGTTTCCATGCCCAGCTGGGATCTTTTTGACAGCCAGAGTGCAGCCTACAGACGCCGCGTCCTTCCCAAGGATGTACCGGCGATTGCCGTCGAAGCAGGTGTCCGTACGGGCTGGGCCCGCTATACGGGCAGCGAGGACCACGTCATCGGTATCGATACATTTGGCGCTTCTGGTCCGGGTAAGACGGTCTATAAAGAATATGGATTCACCGTTGATCATATCGTTGATATGGTCCGCAAAGTAAAGTAGGGAGCCCGGCTCCTACGGTTCTTGGCGTCCTGTCAAATTGGCAGGACGCTCTTTGTACAGGAAAGGAAGATCCATCATGAAACATCTGCTCACCATTGCAGGTTCTGATTCCTCCGGCGGCGCGGGAATCCAGGCTGATCTAAAGACGTTTGCTGCCCATGGCACCTTTGGAATGAGTGTTATTACTGCAGTAACCGCCCAAAATACGACCGGCGTTACGAGAATCCAAAATATTGACGCTGAAGTTGTCGCCGCCCAGATTGATGCAGTTTTTTCCGATATTCATGTCGATGCCGTCAAGGTGGGCATGGTTTCCATTACGCCCATCATCGAGACCATTGCGAAAAAGATGAAAGCCTATGTACCTTCCTATCTTGTTGTCGATCCGGTCATGGTGGCGACAAGCGGAGCCTATCTTCTTGAGGAGACGGCCCGGCGGACCCTCTTGGAAAAGCTCCTGCCCCTTGCTTCAGTCATCACGCCGAATATGATGGAAGGAGAAGTCCTATCAGGCATGACAATCCGCTCAAAAGACGATATGGAAAAGGCAGCCCATGCAATCCTAGATGCCTGCGGTGCGGCTGTGCTCCTTAAGGGCGGTCATCTTGCCCAGACTGCTGATGACTATCTTTTGGAAAAAGATGGGCGCGGGACTTGGCTTTTGGGCCGTCATATCGATAACTCCAATACGCATGGAACGGGCTGCAGTTTATCGTCCGCCCTTGCTTCAGAATTGGCTTTGGGCCACACCCTTCCAGAAGCGGCTCAACTTGCCAAGGACTATGTGCACTCGGCATTGAGCATGGCCTTCCTGTCGGTCATGGGCACGGCCTATCCATCACTTTGTCTCTCTTTATGAAAAGGCAGGGATTGGGAAATGATGCCCCTTGAAAAGGCCTTTTGCTCCATCAGTGAGGCCATGCGGTCCCATCATCCGTTGGTTCATCACATAACAAATTATGTGACGGCCGGATTCTGTGCGGATGCGGCCCTTGCCATTGGGGCATCTCCCATGATGGCTGACGAGGAAGGGGAAATGCCCGCCATCTCACAGCTTTCTGACGCTTTGGTCTCAATTTGGGAACTATGAATGAACGAACCTATGGCGCCATGAAAAAAGCCCTTGTCGGAACCGCTGCCTGTGGACGGCCTATCCTGCTTGACCCTGTTGGGGTCATGTCGTCGTCCTTCCGCTTTGATGCGGCCCGTACCCTGCTTCAGACTGGGGCCATCACGGTCATCAAGGGCAACAGTGCCGAAGGAAAGGCCCTCCTTTCTTGGCAGGGCGAAGGGGGAAAGGGCGTGGATTCCCTTTCTGATGACCATCCGGAACGGATTGCCAAGCTTTGGCCTGCAAGTTTCACTGCACGGCTGCTGTAACGGGTGCCACTGATGCTGTAAGCGACGGAACCGTAACTTATCTGGCTCATAATGGAACGGCTTATCTGGGCCGGATTACGGGGGCTGGCTGCATGACGGGAACGCTTATGGCGGCAGCCCTGGGAGTCTATCCTGAATCCCCCTTTATGCTGCCCTATGGGGCCTTACGGTCATGAATACGGGAGCTGAACTTGCGGAAAAGGACGTTCCCGGCCCTGGGACCTTCCGGGCCCATTTGATGGATGCCATCAGCCAACACGAGGGGCATAGGCTTTATAACCTTTTTAAAGGAGGGCCAGCAAAATGAAACGAACCATTGATTACAGCCTCTATTTGGTCACGGACCGAAAGGTGACGGACAAAAAGGGCCGCGATTTTTATGAAGCTGTCGAAGAAGCCCTCCAAGCGGGCATTACTTTGGTCCAGCTGAGGGAAAAGGACGTGACGACGGAAGAACGTATTGCCATTGGCCGCAAGGTCAAGATCCTGTGCGACCACTACGACGTACCGCTTCTTGTCGATGACGATATTGCCTGCGCCAAGGCCATCGGCGCTGATGGGTCCATTTGGGACAAAGCGATGAATCCCTTGCCCGGGGACGGCAGGAATTAGGAAATGATGCCATCATCGGTATTTCTGCCCATAACCTTGAAGAGGCGCAGGCGGCCCTTCGTGGCGGCGCCGATTACCTCGGCGTGGGCGCCCTTTACCCAACAGAGACTAAAAAGGATGCGTCCTGTCTAGGCCTCGGTCCCTTCCGGGAAATCATTGCGGCCATTTCCCTTCCCATTGTTGGAATCGGCGGTATCGGTAAAAAGGAATTCCCGGAAGTCATGAAGTGCGGGGCCGCAGGCTGCGCCATGATCAGTTCCATTCTCGGCGCTGAAGACATCACAGCAACGGTAAAGGCCATGAAGATGGCCTATGAGGCTCTGCGCAAAGGGGAGTAGCCTATGCGGGAAAAAAGAAAGATTGAACGTTTGGGGCGGAAGGCCATTACCGCTTTTACAAAACGCCTGACTGATGAAATCTTCCTGTTCATCGAGCGCGACCCGGCCCTTTTGAAGGAATACAAGGAAGCGGTGAAAACCTATTCGGCCCACAGCGTCAATGCAACCTTGGGCAAGATGATTGCCGAAGCTTATGGCTTAGGCAATCTCCAAAAGGAAAGCAATCCGGACAGTGCGCTCTTAAAGCGTTATACCGTCATTATGTCTATTGGGATCGCAACAAGGAAGAAAAGAAACGGCGGGAAAAGGAACGGGAACAGGCCTTGGGGCTTTTTGGCAGAAGCAGGAGAAAACGTAGGACAAAGGCTGTCAAAAAAGCCTCGTGTGGCGTCTGCTCCGTCCCTTGAAAAGAATCTCTTCGATGGGTCAGGACATGACCCATCAGTATCATGATAAAGGATCCGTGGAGGAAGTTCTCCTCCCACATTCCTTTTTCCTAGGAGGGAAAAAGCTTCATGCAGGATGAGACGCTGTTTGCCAAAAGGATCCGCATTGGCAGACTTTATGATGTATATGGGAGTCTTCTTACGGTGCGGCAGCAAAAAATCATGGAACAGTATTTTTATGATGACCTGTCCCTTGGCGAGATTGCTGATGCCGGCGGAACAAGCCGGCAGGCTGTCTATGATCTCTTAAAGCGAGTAGAGGAGTCCCTTGAAAAGTATGAAAAGAAGCTCCGCGTCCT
>ENA-OQCE01000976-OQCE01000976.1-human-gut-metagenome-genome-assembly--contig:-NODE-976-length-12885-cov-13.470685_pt1 | contig 12885 bp, 16 predicted proteins | sample MGYA00242495_ERZ504572 | MGnify/ENA primary metagenome ERZ504572 (study PRJEB26092, sample SAMD00036228) | human gut metagenome | host: Homo sapiens | study: EMG produced TPA metagenomics assembly of...
CGTGCAGGTGCGAAAAAGTGCCGCCTTCCACGGACGCTCGGGCGCCGGCACCACGCAACTCAGGACTGCAGCTGCGGGAACGAGCGCGCCGGGCATGCCCGCATCGGCCGCCAGCGCGGCCATGACTTGAACGAGACGCATACGCGCTTCGTCGGCCGTAATGCTCGACGGCGTCGTGATCTCGCACGTCGCAAGCGGACATTCCTGCGCCGCGGCCGAATCCTCTGCAAACAGGCCAAAGCGAATGAACGTGTTGCCCACGTCGACCGTCAATATATATGCGCACCCATTAAGCATCGTCGGCGCTCCTTTCGTCTGCCCAGCAGTATATCGCCTACCTAAACCAGTCATCCCAAAATGACTAGCTTGCGGCTATACTGGTGCGCGGTCGTTTGCGAGCTCACGCGGCGGCCCTTGGTAACCCGACTTCCCGCGCCGTATCCGTAACGGCGCTCCCGGGGGAAGCGGATATACGCAAAGGAGTTTTATATGAGCAATCCCTCGAACCGCGCCTCGATGCGCGGGCAACTCACGTTGCGCGGCGTCGTCATCGGCGTCCTTGGCTGCGTGATTATCACGCAAGCTCGGCCTACACCGCCCTCAAGATGGGCGCTCTCCCCTGGCCGATCGTCTTCGCTGCCGTCATCTCGCTGTTCTTCCTTAAGCTCATGGGCAACGCCAGCCTCAACGAGGCAAACGTCACCCACACCATCATGTCCGCGGGCGCCATGGTCGCCGGCGGCCTGGCGTTTACCATCCCGGGCGCCTGGATGCTGGGCTATGCGACCAGATCAGCTGGCTCGACATGTTTATCGTGGCACTCGCCGGCACCATCCTGGGCCTGCTGGCCACCGCGCTCATCCACCGTCACTTTATCGTGGACGCCACGCTTGAGTTCCCCACCGGCAACGCCGCAGCTCAGACTTTGCGCGCGACCGAGGCTGGCGGCAAAACCGGCAAGCAGCTCTTTGGTTCCATGGCCATCGCCGGCATCTATAGCGTGCTGCGCGACGCCTGGGCATTGTGCCCAGCATGCTGTGCACGCTCAACATTCCCGGCGTGACCTTTGGTATCTACAACTCGCCCATGCTGCTCTCCGTCGGCTTCCTCGTGGGCTTCGCCCCGGTCGCTTCTGGTTTGCCGGCGCGCTGCTGGGCAACTTTGGCATCATCGTGGGCGGCACCGCTGCCGGTCTGTTCGACGTTGTGACTGCGCAGGGCATCGTCAAGTCCCTCGGTATGGGCCTTATGATGGGCTTTGGCGTCGCCGTCGTCCTCAAGGACATCCTGCCGCAGGTCGCCGGCATCGTCCGCGGTCTTGCCGCCGACAGCTCCACCGACACCGACGAGCAGTCGCTCATCTCGGGCTCCCTTAAGCTCGACGCCGGCATCATCGGCCTAGGCGCTGCCGCCATCGCCGTGGTCATCGCCATCGTGCTTGACCTTGGCCCCGTTCCGGCCGTCATCGTCACGCTGTTCACCTTTGTCACCACCATCATGAGCGCACAGAGCTGCGGCCAGACGGGCATCGACCCCATGGAAATCTTTGGCCTCATCGTTATGCTCATCGTGGCTGCCTTCGCACAGATCGCTCAGGTCAAGCTGTTCTTTATCGCCGGCATCGTAGCCGTGGCGTGCGGCCTTGCGGGCGACGTCATGAACGACTTTAAGGCTGGCGCCGTGCTGGGCACCAACCCGCGTGCGCAGTGGATCGGCCAAGCCATTGGCGGCATCGTGGGCGCCCTGGTCGCCGCAGCGTCATGGTCGCGCTCGTCACCGCCTATGGCCCGGACGCCTTTGGCCCCGACAAGAGCTTTGTTGCCGCGCAGGCAAGCGTCGTCGCCACCATGGTCTCGGGCATCCCGAGCGTCCCGTGGTTCGTTGGCGGCTTTATCGCCGGCATCGTCATGTACTGGCTCGGCATTCCGGCCATGATGATCGGCCTGGGCGTGTACCTGCCGTTCTACATGTCACTCACGGCATTCCTGGGCTCCTGCGTCAAACTCGCCTACGACAAGTGGTCCGCTCACCGCGACGCCGCCGCCGGTCTTTCGGACGAGGAGAAGGCCTCCAAGGATGCCGCCTTCCAGGAGCAGGGCCTGGTCGTCGCCAGCGGCCTGCTCGGCGGCGAGTCCATCGTCGGCGTTATCCTGGCGTTTGTCTCCGTGGGCCTGAGCCTGCTGGGATAAGCTGAGCAGTTGCTCGACAGCAACCATATTGCCTACGATTTGCCCGGTCGGTAGCTTTCGCGGCTACGACCGGGCTTTTTGATACCAACGCAAAGAAAGACCGGCGCGCTGCGTTTAACAGCGCGCGGCCTTATCGGTTAAGCTATCGAAGCGTTCCTGCTATGAACCGAAGTTCGTTGCAGAATCTACGCTCGAAACGCTACATCTGCTTGCGACGACGATCGCCGAGCGTCACACCCGCAGCCACGAGCGTAATACCGCCGATAACGAAGACCTCGCCCGCAAGCGCGGAGTCATCACCGGTCTGGGCGAGCGCGGCCGACGTTGCTTCTTCTTGGCGACAGGAGCTTTGCAGCAGCCTGCGCAACCTGAGGCTTGGCCTGCGGCTCAGCTTGATGATACTTGTCGTACTCGGCCTGCGCGGCAGCAGGGCATCCTTGGCATCGCCAAGCTCGGCAAGCGCGGCGGCATAGGCGTCGTTGGCATCGGACAGCTTGGCATCGGCATCGCTCAGAGCAGCCTTGAGCCAGCGGCGGCATCGACGGCGGCCTTATAGCGAGCGTAGGCAGCGTTCAGCTTGACCAGCTTCTCGTTGCCCGTCGTGCCCGCGGCAAGGGATGCCTTGTGGTCGACAGCCTCAAGATCGGCCTTGAGCGCCTCGTCGTTGGCAAGCTCGGCCTTGGCCTTGACGATCTCGAGGTTCGCATCGACGACGGCTTCGTTGGCGGCATCGAGCTGCTTCTGGGCATCGGCGACACCGGCGACGGCAGCGTCATAGGCGGCCTTGGCGTCGTCGACCGCCTTCTGGGCACCGGCGAAGCGCTCGAAGGCCTTGTTTGCGGTGGCAAGCTCGTCCTCGGCGGCCTTGGCCTTCGCCTGCGCGTCGGACAGGATCTGCGTCTTGGCGGCAACTGCCTGCTTGGCGCCCGAAAGAGCGGTCGCGGCGTGCACATCTGCGGCCTGAGCCTTGTCAACGCCAGCCTGGCAGTGTCGTCGGCCTTCTTGGCATCGTTAAGCGTGCCCTGCTTGTTCGCAAGATCCGTCTTGGCGGCATCGCACTTGGCGGCAAGGTCCTTGACCGAAGCAGTAGCGTTGTCATACGCCTCGTTGGCTGATCGGACTTTACCTTGGCGGCGTCGCGGGCGCTGCGAGCCTTCGCCTTGTGAGCAGCGGCCTCGGCTGCCTTCGTCTTGCTGTCAGCAAGCGTGGCGTTTGCCTTATCGAGAGCTGCCTGGGCAGTAGCGGCCTCGCCCTTGGCGGCGTCGAGCTTGGTCTTGGGCGTCTTGACGTCGATACCCTTGAGTTTGGCTTCGGCGGCGTCGTATGCCGTCTTCGCGGCGGCGGTGCCGGACTTGGCCTTCTCGTACTCGCCCTTGGCGGTGTTCATGTTCACATCTGCTGCGGTGAAAGCGTCCTGGGCGGCATCCTGCCCGTTTACAGCTGCGAAGTAAGCTTCCCTAGTAGTTCCAAAGTTCTTCTGCGCCTCGGCGAGCTTGCCTGAAGCTCCTTGAGCTGCGCCTTCTGCGCCTGCGTGCCGCCAGCGTTATAGGCAGAGTCGATGTAGTCGTTCACGAGCTTCTTGAACTCGGAGACAGTGAAATCAGCCTGAGTATCATCAGCGCTGTAATCGAATACGGTTACCTCGGAATCGGTGTTCTTACCGCTACCGGTCGCGATACCGATAGCCTTCGTGCCGGCATCGATGATGTTGAGATAGTGCCCGCACTCTTTGTAGATGCTGTAGTAGTGCTGGTAGATATAGTATGAATCATATCGATGGCTCCCAAGTGCGTCACCATACTGTTCGACGTACTTATCGAATGCCTTTTTCTCCTGGGTGTAGAGACCGGTATATGGCCAGCCAAGCGTATCCTCGGTCTCGCCGCCGGTATATGCGCCGCCTCCGCCAGCAAGATTTTCGCCGTTGTCGAAGTAACAGTTCGAGTGTCCCCAGATGTTCGATGAATATGATGTATTAAGAGCGGCTGCCGCAGTCATGCGGAGGCTGACGCTGAGCGCCGACTGACGTTCGCCTTGCGGAGGTTGTTCTGGGTGTCGAGATATGTCAGGGCGTTGCGCATCTGCTCCAAGGAAAGCGGTTGGTGTCGCGAGACATGTCCTGATCGACGTACTGGTCATACCATTCGGCCTTGTCAGCGGCACCGGTCAGCATCGATACGGCTTCCTGGGCGTTCTTTTTCTGCGTGGCTGTGAACTGGCTGCCGTCGCTAATATAGTTCATGAAGCCGAGTATACCTTGGCTGATGACTTCCTGGTCAACGGTCATGTTGGACTTGAGCTCAGCAATCTGCTGCTCAAGAGCCTCAACCTGGACATTAGCAGCGTCATAAGCCTTTTCCGCGGCGTTCGAAGCAGCGCAGGCTGCCTCCCACTCGCTGCGCTTCTGCTTGCGAACTTCGACAAGCTTATCGTACTCCGCCTTCTTGTCGGCCTCGGTCTGCTGGGCCTGCTCGTATGCCGTCTTCGCGGCGTCACGCTTACTGGCCGCGTCCTTGTACTCCTTGTTTGCCGCATCGTATGCAGACTGGCAGATGCCACAGCAGCGTTGGCGGCGTTGGCCTTCTCCTGCGCGGCAGCGACGGCAGCCTGGGCGGCCTGCAGATTTGTCTGTGCGGTGGCGTCGGCATCCGTCGCGGCATTGAGCTCCGCCTGCGCGGTCTTGAGCTCACCAGCAGCAGCTTTCTTGGCGGCCTCAAGCGCACTCAGGTCAACACCCGTACCCGAGACGGCAGCATCGAGCGCGGCCTGCGCCTGGTTGAACTTCTGCCGGGCGTTATCGCGCGCGGTGGTTGCGGCTGCGAGAGCAGCGGCAGTCTCCTGCTTCTTGGCCTGGGCAGTCGTCAAAGCCGCTCGGTATTCTGCTTTTCCTGCTGGGCGCTGGCTCGGCAGCCTTGGCCTGGTCCAGATTGGCCTGTGCAGTAGTAACGGCCTTATTGGCGTCATCGAGCTTTGCCTGCGCGTCCTCGACGGCCTTCTTGGCGGCCTCGTACTCGTCCATACCCATGGCCTCGAGCTTGGCCTGGGCATCATCGAGGGCCTTCTTGGCCTCATCCTGCTTTGCCTTGGCGTCCTTGAGCGCCTGGGTCTTATCCTCGACACTCTTGTTGGCCTGTTCGAGCCGATCGTTCAGGTCGCCCAGCTTCTTCTGCTGCTGCTCGGTCTTTTCGACGGCGGCTTTGAGCTCGTCAATCTTCTCCTGGAGCGCGGCGACTTCTGCTGCGTTCTGCTCGATTTCGTTGTCGCTCACAGCCTGCGAGGCCTGATTCTTTTGCTGCTGCGCCTGCTTTTGAGACTGGCCCGCCGCATCGGCGTTCTTCTGGGCGGCATCGTAGGCGGCCTGAGCGTCCTTGAGCTGCTTTGCCGACTCCTCGGCCAGCTGGGCAGCCGTCTTTACGACCGCTTGGTTACCGGCGGCAACGGTGTTCTCTACAGAACTACCCCCCCCCCTGAACAGAATCGCCGTTATCGGTTGACGGTGCGGCGATTGCCGCCAGCGGCGACATAAGCGGCTGAGCAATGAGGCCCGCCGTCAAAACGGTTGCGACGGCGCGGTTAGCAACGCCCTTGACGTTGACAGTCTTGGCCCGAGGCCCAAAGTGTTGTGGACTGTAGTTTGCCATGGCTTTCTCCCTTTGACACGGATGTATCCATACGTATCAAATGGTAGCTGTCGATTTTTGAATTCTGTTGCGCAACATTGGCGACCAGCGTATTTTTTGAAATTCACGCTCTCGTGCTTCACAATTTCGTCACATATGTAGGAGCTGGTGCATCATATTATTGCGGGATCAAATTGAACCTGTGATTTGCATTTGCTCCCGCGTCATCCGCCCTATCGGATTCCGCATCCAACAGACACCTCGTCCGCCACGGTGTAGAGTTAGGACAACGGGCGCGTTGCGCGGCCCGTGCCAGAACGAGGTGGACATGGAACTCGACAAGCAACAGATCGAACGACTGCGCGAGCGTCATCATCGGCGTCACGGCATCCGCCCTGCTCATAGCGAAGCCATGGAAAACGTCACCCGCTTCCTCAAGCGCGCGTTCAACATTCGCGAGGGACGCGCACCCTATCACGTGATCCGCAAGCGTTTTGTAAACGGGGCGCGTCTGACTGGCACTCACCTGTGCATCCTCATCATCGCGATGTTAATCGCAAGTATTGGCCTCGATATCGATTCGGACATCGCCATCGTGGGCGCCATGCTCATCTGCCCGCTTATGGGATCGGTCCTTGCCATGGCATATGGCATCGCCACGCTCGACCGCGAGATTACCGTCGAAGCCGTCGCCGGCCTTGCGCTGCAAATGGCCTTTTGCCTGGTCACATCCACGTTGTACTTTAAGCTCTCGCCCCTTGGCACCACCACAGCCGCCATTATCGACAACTCGACGCCCACCGTGTGGGACCTTGCCGTCGCGCTCGCGGGCGGCTTTGCGGGTGGCCTGGGCAACTCGCGCGACCAGGAGCCCGCAACGCTCATCGCCGGCGTGGCCGTGGCGACCACGCTCATGCCGCCCCTGTGCGCGGCGGGCTATGGCATCGCCATCGCAAGCGGGTCGCTGTTTCTCTCGGCGCTTTACGAGTTTGGCATCAACGTCGTCTTTATCGCGCTGGCGGCCGAAGCCGTACTACTTCTTTTGCGCGTGCCGCTCAAGCGCGACCTCAACGGCGACGGCATTGTGACCGCCGAAGAAGATGCCGAGGTCGATGAGCTGTCACACAAGGTGCGCCGCCGCATCATCGTGGGTACGGTGATCTTTGCCATCCCCTGCATCGTCATGACCGCGGGTCCATTGGCTCGGCGCAGGTCGGCGTGCAGGACGGCTACGGCGTCACCGAGACCACACGCGAGCTTGCCGCGGTGCTGCCGGGCTTTAAGGATTACACCGTCGCCGTCGAGACCTCGGCCACCGAAGGGGACGAGGAAGGCATCGTCGAGCGCGAGATTGTCGCCCATGTGACGACAGGCGAGGCGCTTGGGGCACACGACCGCCGCGTTGCCCGCAAGCTCATCGACCTCAACGTGCCCGAGCTCGATCGCGTGGAGTTCGATGTGAAGTGATGCGGGACGTGAGATGGATGCGCGCACAGGCGCGAGTCGGAACGAAGCGCAGACGCGACGCAGGCCGCGAGCAAAAAAGCGGGGCGCGATTCATGTCCGTGCCCCGCTCGCTGTTTTATTGCCGTGAATCAACTGTCCGCATCGACATCGCCAGACTCCACCGTAAACGCCGGACCGGTACTCACCAGATAAAAACGGGTCACCCTGGTATCTCTAAATAGGTAGAGCAAGCCCTGATCGCGTCGGCGTGACAGGTACGCCACGTGGACCGTACCGAATTCTTCACCGTTTTCCTTCTTTAATATCAGGATGTTGGGGTCATCCGTACGCTTAAACTGCCCGTCTGTGCAGATTCCGTCTTGGTCGACCAGCTGCCATCGACAGTTGTCCTCCTCAAGAAAAGCCAGGGTTTCCCGACTCGTTTTGTCATCCCGATAGTAACCATCAATGGCAAAGCCTTCGGAAGCACATTCCTGCATATAGGATGTTTCTCGACTTATAGCAAACATCCCCGTAGCGCCCAGGAGCACAGCCAGGCAGACCACTGCAAGGGTTATCGAGACAAAACGGCGGCTCATGTTAGCCAGCCCGATACTTGTTTAACGGAGCACGAAACATACTTGGTACCTCCGATATCAGGGCAAACGTCACCTACGGCCTGCCGGCAATCATATGTTTCCAACATCAAACCATATGGTTACAACTCGTTGGAGATAGGTTCCATGAACGGACGATAATTTGCGGCGAACGGCTACATATGTTCATTATCTCAGGGTTCTGGAGGCAATTTTTGGTGCCACCGAGACGTTGTTTTCGGAAGTATGCGGCAAATTCCGGAGCCCTCGAGCACACCCCGGTTTTTCACCAATAAAACCGCAGGTACAAAGCTTGGGCATATCCAGTGTGCTCGGCCTATTCAAATTTTGCCGCATACTTCCGAAATCCGAGTCCGCTGAAGGCGCCTGCAACGCTATTTACGCAACATATGTGCAATAAAAACGAGTGGCAGCCGGTACGGCTACCACCCGTTTGCCTCATATCTAGCCCAAAGCAGGCCAACTACTTCTTAATGCCGCGTCCCAGACGCTTGGCGACCGATGTGACGGCCTCCTCGCTGGCCGGCCCGCAGCTCACGCAGTCGTCATGGGCACGCATCTGACCGGTGACCTCGTCCATCGCGAGCGGCGCCACCTTCTCGAGCTTAAAGCCCTTGCCGGCGCGCATGTTTTCCTTGGCCACGCTGATCATGAGCTTAATGCGGTTGAGCTGGTTGACCTCGGACGCACCGGGGTCGTAGTCCACCGCGACAATGTTGCTCTCGGGATGCTGGCGGCGCAGCTCCTTGATCACGGCCTTGCCCACCACGTGGTTGGGCAGGCACGCAAAGGGCTGCGTGCAGATGATGTTGGGCGCACCATGGTCGATCAGGTCGAGCATCTCGGCCGTGAGCAACCAGCCCTCGCCCATGTTGTTGCACACCGAAAGTACCGTACGGGCCTTTTCGGCCATGGTGCCGATGCGCTCGGGCGCCTCGAAGCGGCGGGACTTCTCGAGCATCTCCTCCACCGGCGTGCGCATCCAGTCCACAAGCTTGATGAGCGCTTGCATGCCCGCGCGCGTAGTGGCAGAGCTACCCAGCTCGTCCTTCTGCAGCTCCGCGTTGCTCATGGAGTACAGGAAGAAGTCGAGCAGGCCCGGCACCACGGCCTCGCAGCCTCGCGCTCGATGACATCGACCACGTGGTTGTTGGCCGTGGGATGGAACTTGACCAAGATCTCGCCGACCACGCCCACGCGCGGCTTAGTACCCTCGCCCACGAGCGGCATGGTGTCGAACGCTCGGATGGCCTCGCGGCACAGCTTGGTGTAGTTGTGGCGGTTGAACTTGGGCGCAACTTGCGGGCGCGCGCCATGTACTCCTCGTAGAGCGCGTTGGCGGCACCGGGCGTGGCCTCGTACGGGCGCAGCGGTAGAGCATCTGCATCATCACGTCGCCAAAGAGCACCGCGTAGACTGCCTGCTTAAGCAGCGCCGGCGTAATCTTAAAGCCGGGGTTGTCCTCGCCGAGCGCCACAGCCGAAAGCGAGATCACCGGAATCTCAGGGTGACCGCTCTCGCGCAGGGCTTTGCGAATGAGCGCGATGTAGTTGGTAGCACGGCAGCCGCCGCCGGTCTGACTGATGACCACGGCCGTCTTGGACAGGTCGTACCGACCGCTCTCGATGGCCTCCATGATCTGGCCCGTCACCAGGATCGACGGATAGCAGATGTCATTGTTCACATAGCGCAGGCCGGCCTCGACGCGTCGTGATCGGTCGAGGGCAGCAGCTCCAAGTTGTAGCCGGCACCGCGGAACACCTCTTTGACCAGGTCAAAGTGGATCGGCGCCATCTGCGGGCACAGGATGGTGTAGCCCTCGTCGCGCATCTGCTCGGTAAAGGGCACCTTCGGCCATGCGGTCGAAGCACTCTCGCGCTGAGCCTCAAACGTGTACTTGCGGCTCGCGAACGCGGGGGCATCCGTGGAGGGCGCCACCGGCGCGGCATCGCCCTGCTCGTAAGCCTCGCCCGCGGCCGTGGCCTCGGCCAAGCGCTCGGCCTCCTGGTCCTTAAGCGCGGCCATGAGCGAGCGGATGCGGATGCGCGCGGCACCCAGGTTGGACACCTCGTCGATCTTGAGCACGGTGTAAATCTTGCCGCTGGCTTCCAGGATCTCCTGCACCTGGTCGGTGGTCAGGGCGTCCAAGCCGCAGCCGAAGGAGTTGAGCTGGATCAGGTCCAGGTCGTTGCGCATCGTCACAAAACGAGCGACGGCGTACAGGCGGCTGTGGTACATCCACTGGTCGACGACGCGAATCGGACGCTCGGGCTTTACCAGATGCGCGAGCGAATCCTCGGTAAAGACCGCAAAGCCAAAGCTCGAGATAAGCTCGGGCAGGGCGTGGTTGATCTCGGGGTCGTTATGGTAGGGACGACCGGCGAGCACGATGCCGTGACCGCCGTGGTCCTCGACCCACTTAAGGGCCTCCTCGCCCATGGTCTGGATGTCCTCGTGGAAGCGCGCGTCGGCCTCAAAGGCAGCGTTGACGGCAGCATCGACCTCGGAGCGCGTGATCTTGGGTCCACGCACGCGACCGCGACCGGCCTCAGCATCGGCCACACGGTCGACGGCGAGCACCTGGTACAGACGGCGCTTGAGCTCGGTCTTGTCGTGATAGGGCACAAACGGATACAGGAACTCGATGTTCTGCTCGCGGATCTCGTCGATGTTGAGTGCCAACGCCGTGGGGTAGCTCATGACGATGGGGCAGTTGTAACAGTTGCCGGCGGTCGGATCCTCCTTGCGCTCCCAGCGCACGCACGGCATCCAGATGAAGTCGACATCGCGGTCGATAAGGTTCATCACATGGCCGTGGCTCATCTTTGCCGGATAGCACACGCTCTCGGACGGCATGGACTCGATGCCCGCCTGGTAGGTCTTCTTGCTCGACTGGTCGGACAGCTGCACGCTAAAGCCCAGGCGCGTAAAGAACGCGTGCCAGAAGGGGTAGTTCTCGTACATGTTGAGCGCGCGGGGGATACCGACGGTGCCGCGCGGGGCCTCGTCGGGGCTCAGCACCTCGCGGTTAAAGAGCAGCTCGTTTTTCTTTTTGAAGAGGTTGGGGGCTCGGTCTTCTGCTTTTTGTGGCCGGCGCCCTTCTCGCAGCGGTTGCCGGTAATGAAGCGCCTACCGCCGCCAAAATCGTTGACGGTGAGCTGGCAGTTGTTGGAGCAACGGCCGCAGCGGACGTGCTTTTGCGTCACGGTGAGGTGCGCGATGTCCTCGGCCGAAAGGATGGTCGAGGTGCCGTCGGCGCTGGCGCGATCGCGGGCGAGCAGGGCCGCACCGTAGGCGCCCATGCAGCCGGCGATATCGGGGCGCACGGCGTGAACACCGGTGAGCTGCTCAAACGCACGCAGCGTGGCGTCGGACATAAAGGTACCACCCTGGACGATCACCTGACTGCCGATCTCCTTGGGGTCGCGCAGCTTAATGACCTTGAACAGGGCATTCTTGATGACGGAATAAGACAGGCCGGCCGCGATGTCGCCCACCGTGGCGCCTTCCTTTTGCGCCTGCTTGACGCGCGAGTTCATAAAGACCGTGCAGCGGCTGCCCAGGTCGACGGGGGCTTGGCATGGATGGCGGCATCGGCGAACGCGCGCACGTCCATGTTCATAGAGACGGCGAAGCTCTCGATAAAGCTACCGCAACCCGACGAGCAGGCCTCGTTGAGCATGATGTGCTCGATAACGCCGTCCTTGACGCGCAGACACTTCATGTCCTGGCCGCCGATGTCCAGGATAAACTCGACGCCGGGCAGGAATGCCTTGGCGCCGCGCAGGTGCGCAACGGTCTCGATCTCGCCGGAATCGGCCTTGAGGGCCTCGATGAGCAGCGCCTCGCCGTAGCCCGTAGTGGTCACGTGGCCGATGGTGCAGCCCGCGGGAATGTGGTTGTAGAAATCGGCATGATGACCTTGGCCGTGCCCAGGATGTCACCGTTGTTGTTGCCATACCAAGTGTGCAGCAGCTGACCGTCCTCGCCCACGAGCGCGGCCTTCATGGTGGTGGAGCCGGCGTCGATGCCGATGAACACGCGGCCGGTGTAGCCGTCGAGCTTGCCCTTGGGGACGACCTCGGTGTCGTGGCGGGTCTTGAACTCGGCAAAGTCCTCGTCGGTGGCAAAGAGCGGGTCCAGGCGCTCGACCTCGGCACCCTGTGTGTCACCCAGGGCATCGATGGCTCAATGAGCTGCGGGAACGTGCTGAGCTTGTTGGACTCGTGCGCCATGGCGGCGCCGCTTGCCACAAACAGGTGGGCGTTTTGGGGCACAATGCGGTGCTCCTCGTCCAGGTTGAGCGTGAGGTAGAAGCGGTGGCGCAGCTCGGAGAGGTACTGCAGCGGGCCGCCAAGGAAGGCGACGTTGCCGCGGATGGGGCGACCGCACGCCAGACCCGAGATGGTCTGGGTCACGACGGCCTGGAAGATGGAGGCGGCCACATCCTCGGGACGGGCACCCTCGTTGAGCAGCGGTTGCACGTCGGTCTTGGCAAATACGCCGCAGCGACTGGCGATGGGATAGATGGTGGTCGCGTTGGCCGCGAGCTCGTTGAGGCCGCTCGCGTCGGTGTGCAGCAGGGTTGCCATCTGGTCGATGAACGCGCCCGTACCGCCGGCGCAGGTGCCGTTCATGCGCTGCTCAATGCCGTTGTCGAAGTAGATGATCTTGGCGTCCTCGCCGCCCAGCTCGATGGCGACATCGGTGGCCGGGATGAGGGTCCCGACGGCACGCTTGCTGGCGATGACCTCCTGGACAAACTCCAGGTCGAGCCACTGGGACAGCAGCAGGCCGCCCGAGCCGGTAATGGCGCAGGTCATCTGGGCCGTCGGCAGCACGGTCGCAGCGCCCTCGAACAGGTCGCGGGCGCAGGCACGGACGTCGGTGTGGTGACGCTGGTACTTGGCGTAGACGATCTGGTTGTCGTCGTTGAGCACGGCGAGCTTAACGGTGGTGGAGCCTACGTCGATGCCAGTGCAGGTTGCCGCGGGCGCCTCGGGGTTGAAGATCG
>ENA-OQCE01000978-OQCE01000978.1-human-gut-metagenome-genome-assembly--contig:-NODE-978-length-12857-cov-16.698350_pt1 | contig 12857 bp, 10 predicted proteins | sample MGYA00242495_ERZ504572 | MGnify/ENA primary metagenome ERZ504572 (study PRJEB26092, sample SAMD00036228) | human gut metagenome | host: Homo sapiens | study: EMG produced TPA metagenomics assembly of...
CCGGAACAACCCAAACGGATATTGCGGAGATAACCAGATAATGGCTGGTTTGATCGAATGCGGATAATTTTATCCGCCTGACTTAAAACTCCAAATTGCACATTGCATTTGTTTATATAAATGAATATAACCCCCTTTTTTTTCCACCCCTCTGCCAATGCCCGGCAGAGGGGTTCTTTACGTTTCAGCCTGAAGTACAGAGGTGAATTCTGATTAACTTTACACTCCCTCCCCACTCTGTTATACTTGGAACAGGTAAACAGCGGAAATTCGGTAATACTATAAAATTGGGGAAAGAGTTTTTACAGAGGTGAATATATGGGAGATAAGATCAAGGTTATCATGGACTGTGATCCCGGAATCGATGACGGGATCGCACTGGCATATGCGGCAGCACATCAGGATGAACTGGAGCTGCTTGCAGTGACGACATCTGCAGGAAGTACCAGGATAGAAAGAGTGACCCAAAATGCACTGGAGCTGGTGGATTTTTACGGACTGAAGGTTCCGGTGGCAGGAGGCCAGAATCGTCCTCTTGTGAAAGCGGCAATTTATGCGGAAGAATTTCACGGAGAGACAGGGCTTGGCCATTGCGTACTGCCGGAAGCAAAAACAGAGGCTGCTTCTGACAATGCAGTGCTTTTTATCCGTGACATTCTGAATGCCCTTCCGGAGGGCGAGCAGGTAGTAATGATTGAAACTGCACCAATGACTAATCTTGCACTTCTGTTGAAGGTTTTTCCTGAAATAAAGAATAAGATCAGAAAAATTGTATTTACAGGCGGTGCAGCAAAAGGCGGAAACATCACACCGGCAGCAGAATTCAACATCTACGCAGATCCGGAGGCGGCAAAGATCGTATTCGATTCCGGAATCCCACTGATCATGTGCGGACTGGATGCTACCCTGAAATGTAATCTTACCAGAAACCAGATCATGAAGCTGTGCCAGTCCGGTGATCCGGCAGCCAGAGCCTGTGGAGATATGCCGGCTACGTACTTGAAAATTTTTCCAAATATCGCTGCGTGGCAAGTATCCATGCTGCTGTACCGTTTATGTATCTCATCCATCCGGAGTTCTTTAAAACAGAAAAAGTATTCCTGGATGTGGACTGTTCAGACGGTGCCGGACGGGGGGCCACATTATGCGATTTCCGCTGGTGGCTACACGAAGAAGATGAAATGAAAGATATGATTCTGACAGATGCAGATACAGAAAGCTTCCAGCAGGAGCTGTTTGAAGCGATTTATTCTGTTTCTGAGTGCAGAACCGGGAAATAACCGGGATCAGACCATGAAGCAGTTGCGTTCATAAGATATAGAGGAGCAGAACACAGTGCCTGCTCTTCATAAAGATATCTGTGCACACTGTCAGATAAGAGGACAGAAAACCCATGAACTATATTGTATTTGACCTGGAATGGAACCAGAATCCGGATGGAAGAAGACATCCGGACAGTCGGCTCCCGTTTGAGATCATAGAGATCGGGGCAGTAAAATTAAATGAAAAAAGAGAGATCGTTGATACCTTTCAGTGCCTGATCAAGCCCAAAGTGTACCACTGGATCCACGACAGTATCCACGAAGTGATCCACGTGGATTATCATGAACTGGAAAAAGGCATCCCTTTTCCAAGGGCGATCCGCAGATTTCTGGAATGGTGCGGGGAGGAGTATCGCTTTTTTACCTGGGGAGACCAGGATGTGATGGAACTTCAGCGCAATATGAAATACTATAATCTTCTGAAGCTGATGCCAGGGCCGGTGCATTACTACGATGTGCAGAAACTTTTCAGCATAAAATTCGAGGATGGAATATCCAGGCGTTCCCTGGAATATGCTACAGACTACCTGCAGCTTCCCAAAAACCGGGATTTTCACCGGGCACTGGCAGACGCCAGCTATACTGCCAGGATACTCCTGGAGATCGATGAAGCCTGCATGATCCGCCATCCGTCCCTGGATGTATATCAGAATCCAAAATCCAGAGACAGCGAGATCTATATTTCCTATACAGACCATGACAAGTTTGTGTCCAGGGAATTTGTATCAAAGGAGCGTCTGATGAAGGACCGTACTATGGTAAGTACCATGTGTCCCATCTGCAGATGCCCTGCCAAGCGGAAGATCCGCTGGTTCAGTACCAACAATTCCAAGGTATATTACAGCCTTGCCCTTTGCCATGAGCATGGACCTGTTGCCGGAAAGATCCGGATCCGAAAAACCGATGAGGGAAAATATTTCGGGGTGAAGACCCTGAGAGCAGAAGATACAGAAGCGGCGGATGAGATCCGTGAAAAGCACGAATCTCTCCGCCGCAGGAAAATGTTACGAAGCCAGGAGAAGATCTGATACGATGTTTCGTTCGTATTGCATTCCCCATCCGACCATTTGTTTCTTATAATAATATTTGCTTTTCAGACGCAGTGGGCCGACAGCATTCTGAAGAACGGCCTGGCGTTTGTTAAGCTGTGATTTTTTGATACCTTTTGGAAGAGTCACATAAACCTTTGTCTGATAATAAAACGGATAGGTGTTTCCGTTATTCTTAAGGATATATTTGTCACAAGGGAGTACCTTAAACGGGACTGGCTCCATGGACACCTTCATATCCACCTTTTCAAAATTTTCAAAACCATAATTAAAAAGAGAAGCGGTATCGCTGTAAGCATTTGCCGCGGAAGTAGAATTCAGGATCACGGCTACCAGCGTTATATTTCCTCGTTTGCAGTAGGTGACAAGTGTGTTGCCGGATGCATCCGTGTAGCCTGTTTTTCCGCCACGGACGCCTTCATAATAATATTCGCCGTTTTTCATCATCTTGTGATGATTGAGCAGCTGGCGGGCTTCCGCAAATTTATTGGTAGGCGGGATCTCGTAATAACGTTTGGTGCAGTATCGCCGGAAAAGAGGATTCAGCCAGGCGGATTTGGCAATCTTTGCCATGTCGGAGGCTGTGGTGTAATGATTTTCATCCGGAAGACCGTTGGGATTGTTAAAGTGTGTGTTCTTGCAGCCAAAAAGCTTGGCGCGCCAGTTCATGAGTTCTGCGAATTTCTTTACAGAGCCGGAAACTTCTTCCGCAACGGCGACAGACATTTCATTAGCGGACTGGAGCATGACAGCCATCAGGGCCTGATCCCTGGTGAATTTTTCACCGGGAGCAGCATAAATACTGGAATCTCCGGCAGTTACACTGGTGGAAGCTTTTTCAGATACGGTAATGTTTGTCTTAGCGTTCAGATTTTCGCAGGCAAGCAGTGTAGTCAGGATCTTTGTGATGCTGGCAGGGTAGAGCTGTGTGTCCGCATTTTTGGAATAAAGAACGGCTTCTGTATTTACGTCCATAAGGACTGCAGCCTGTGCTTCGATGCCGGGACCTTTGGGCCACCCGTCAATGGAATCGGTGTCGGCAGCTTGTGAATAATAGCTGGAGTGAGCAGGCGTGACTGCTGCGGCCTGACCATCAGGAACCGGTGTGGCAGTGACGATAGGATCACCATATTCATCGTATCCATAGGCAGCCGCCGCGCAGGGAGCTGCGCCTGTGAGCAGGATCCCTATGCCGAGAATGCCTGCAAAGATCCGGCGCAAGGATCGTTTTTTCATATTTTTCATAACAAGATACCTTTCAGTGATAAATCCGGGCGAGAAGGTTATTATTCATTTGAGAATCAGTAACCGAAAAAATCTTGCCCGTTTTGTGATGAGGTGCAGTATTTCATTAATTATAGCATTGTATTAATGAAACGCTGTATTTTTGCCCTCAAGATTCTGTAGTAGTATACCACTTTCCTCCCGGAAAAACCACTTGCAGTCTGTGAAAATTCCATTAAGAAGAAGTGAACATACATATAATAAGAAAAATCCATGAAAACACTTGACATATGGATTTTCCCCAACCTATAATAGACAGCGTATATAGAAAAAGCTGTGATGGAGACAGTAGGCCATATGGAAAGCTTGCAGCGAACTGGGGATGGTGGGAGCCGGGACGAGTAAATATGGCGGAATATCACTCCTGAGCTTCAGTTCCGAAGTTGTCCGGCAGCAGCCGGAAGAATATCTGATATACAGATGATCATTAAGTAAGAACTGACGGATTTCCTCCGTTACAGGGAACATATATCGGCAGATACAAAGAATTGTCCGCCATGAACAGACATGGAACAATAGCCCGCGCCATAACACAGAGCATAAGAACACAGCAGAAGACGCAGGGATCCGGACACAGGCCCGTATAATGTAACAGGTGGTACAGCGAATCAGACTTCGTCCTTTTACAGGATGGGGTCTTTTTTTATAAGTGCCCGAAGCATTGGCACGAACAGGTATCTGTGAAGAAACAATCCGCTGTGGCCTTACAGATGAGGCAGCAGCCAGTAATCAGACACAGGAGGTAAATATTGTGTATCGTAAAGTTGACACGAATCTGAATTTTGTTGACCGTGAAAAAGAAGTCGAGAAATTCTGGAAAGACAACAAGATTTTCGAAAAGAGTATGGACAGCCGTAAAGAGGGCGAGACATACACATTCTATGACGGACCGCCTACCGCAAATGGTAAGCCACATATCGGACACGTTCTGACACGAGTTATCAAGGATATGATCCCGAGATACCGTACAATGAAGGGGTACATGGTTCCGAGAAAAGCAGGATGGGATACTCACGGACTTCCGGTTGAGCTTGAGGTTGAGAAGAAGCTTGGCCTTGACGGCAAGGAGCAGATCGAGGAGTACGGAATGGAGCCGTTCATCCAGCAGTGTAAAGAGAGCGTATGGAAATACAAGGGAATGTGGGAGGATTTCTCCTCTACCGTTGGTTTCTGGGCTGACATGGAGCATCCGTATGTAACATACGACAACAATTTCATCGAGTCCGAGTGGTGGGCGCTGAAAGAGATCTGGGAAAAAGGTCTCCTTTATAAAGGCTTTAAGATCGTTCCTTACTGCCCGCGTTGTGGAACTCCGCTTTCCGCACAGGAGGTTTCCCAGGGCTACAAGACGGTTAAAGAGCGTTCTGCTATCGTTCGTTTCAAGGTTGTCGGTGAGGATGCATACTTCCTGGCATGGACAACAACACCGTGGACACTTCCATCCAACGTTGCACTTTGCGTAAACCCGGATGAGATCTACTGTAAGGTAAAAGTAGCAGATGGCTATACCTACTACATGGCAGAAGCACTTCTGGACAAGGTTCTCGGCAAGCTTGCAAAGGATGATGAGCCTGCATATGAGATCCTTGAGAAATATAAAGGAACAGACCTTGAGCGCAGAGAATATGAGCCGCTTTTTGCATGTGCAGGAGAGGCTGCAGCAAAACAGCGCAAAAAAGCTCATTTCGTAACCTGTGACAACTACGTTACCATGAGTGATGGTACCGGTATCGTTCATATCGCACCTGCATTTGGTGAGGATGACAGCCGTGTCGGACGTGAGTATGACCTTCCGTTCGTACAGTTCGTAGACGGACAGGGCAACATGACCAAAGAGACACCATACGCAGGCGTATTCGTAAAGAAAGCGGACCCGATGGTTCTCACAGACCTTGACAAAGAGGCAAGCTTTTTGACGCGCCGAAATTCGAGCATGATTATCCGCACTGCTGGAGATGTGACACACCGCTTATCTACTATGCACGTGAGTCCTGGTTCATCAAGATGACTGCAGTAAAGGATGATCTGATCCGTAACAACAATACTATCAACTGGATTCCGGAGAGCATCGGTAAGGGACGTTTCGGTGACTGGCTTGAGAACGTTCAGGACTGGGGTATTTCCAGAAACCGTTACTGGGGAACACCACTGAATATCTGGCAGTGTGAGTGCGGACATATGGAATCCGTAGGAAGCCGCCAGGATCTCTATGAGAAGAGTGGTGACGAGCGTGCGAAGACCATCGAGCTTCACCGTCCATACATTGATGATATCACCATGAAGTGTCCGGACTGCGGCAAGACTATGCACCGTGTACCGGAGGTAATCGACTGCTGGTTCGATTCTGGAGCAATGCCTTTTGCACAGCATCATTATCCATTTGAGAATAAAGACCTGTTCGAGCAGCAGTTCCCGGCAGACTTCATCTCCGAGGCTGTTGACCAGACAAGAGGATGGTTCTACTCCCTTCTTGCTGAGTCCACACTGCTTTTCAACAAGGCTCCGTATAAGAATGTAATCGTTCTGGGACATGTACAGGATGAGAACGGACAGAAGATGAGTAAGTCCAAGGGAAATGCAGTAGATCCGTTTGATGCACTGAACAAATACGGTGCAGATGCGATCCGCTGGTATTTCTACATCAACAGTGCTCCATGGCTTCCGAACCGTTTCCACGGCAAGGCAGTTGTAGAGGGACAGAGAAAGTTCATGAGCACTCTGTGGAACACCTACGCATTCTTCGTACTGTATGCGAACATTGACAATTTTGATGCAACTAAATATACTTTAAATTACGATAAGCTTCCGGTTATGGATAAATGGCTGCTTAGCAAGCTGAATACCATGGTGAAGACTGTCGATGAGGATCTTGGTTCCTACAAGATTCCGGAGGCTGCAAGAGCACTCCAGGAATTTGTTGACGATATGAGTAACTGGTATGTAAGAAGAAGCCGTGAGCGTTTTTGGGCAAAGGGCATGGAGCAGGATAAGATCAATGCTTACATGACACTTTACACAGCACTGGTAACAGTTGCCAAGGCTGCAGCTCCGATGATCCCGTTCATGACTGAGGATATCTACCAGAACCTTGTAAGAAGCATTGATGCAGACGCTCCGGAGAGTATCCATCTCTGCGATTACCCGGAGGTAAACGAAGCATGGATCGACAAGGATCTTGAGGCAAACATGGAAGAGCTTCTTGAGATCGTTGTTCTCGGACGTGCATGCAGAAATACCGCAAACATCAAGAACCGTCAGCCGATCGGAACCATGTATGTAAAAGCTGAGAAAGCTATGGATAAATTCTACACAGATATCATCGCAGATGAGCTTAACGTAAAAGAAGTGAAATTCGCAGATGATGTAGAGTCCTTCATTTCCTACAGCTTCAAGCCGCAGCTTCGTACAGTAGGACCGAAATACGGCAAGCTTCTGAACGGCATCCGTACCGCACTCTCCGAGATCGACGGAACCGCAGCAATGAAAGAGCTGAGAGATAATGGTGTTCTCGTTCTTGACATTGACGGAAACAGCGTCGAGCTTGCAGAGGAAGACTTATTGATCGAAACAGCCCAGAGCGAGGGCTATGTGACAGAGACAGACGGTGAGACATCCGTTGTCCTTGATACAAACCTTACACCCGAACTGATCCAGGAGGGCTTTGTCCGCGAGATCATCAGCAAGGTTCAGACTATGCGTAAAGAGGCTGGTTTCGAAGTCATGGACAAGATCCTTGTCTATGCAAAAGATAACGATAAGATCATGGATATCATGAAAGCAAACCAGGATGAGATCAAACGTGAAGTACTGGCAGAAAACATTATTCTGGGAGAAGCAGAGGGTTATACCAAGGAGTGGAACATCAATAAAGAGGCTGTAACACTGGGAGTATCCAAAGTACAGGAGGAAAACTAATGATTGACAAGCAGTTTGAGAAAGAGGAATTCAAAAAAAGTGTAAAAGAAAACGTAAAATTCCTTTATCGAAAAACACTGGAAGAGGCTACACAGGAGCAGATCTTTCAGGCTGTAAGCTACACTGTGAAGGACGTGATCATTGACAACTGGCTCAAGAGCCAGAAGGCGTATGAAAAACAGGACCCGAAGATCGTATATTATATGTCCATGGAGTTCCTTATGGGCCGTGCCCTTGGAAACAACCTGATCAACCTTGGTGCATACGGCGAGGTTAAGGAGGCTCTTGAGGAGCTTGGACTTGACATTAACTGCATCGAAGACCAGGAGCCGGATCCGGCTCTTGGAAACGGTGGACTCGGAAGACTGGCAGCATGCTTCCTGGATTCTCTTGCAACTCTGAACTACTGTGCATACGGATGCGGAATCCGTTACCGCTATGGTATGTTCAAGCAGGAGATCCGTGACGGTTATCAGGTAGAGGCACCGGATAACTGGCTGAAGAACGGCTATCCTTTCGAGCTCCGTCGTCCGGAGTATGCAAAAGAGGTTCATTTCGGCGGATATGTACGCGTTGAGTGGGATCCGGTGAAGAACGAGAATAAATTCATCCATGAAGGATATCAGGCAGTTAAGGCTGTTCCTTACGATATGCCGATCACAGGTTATAACAACGATGTTGTAAACACACTTCGTATCTGGGATGCAGAGCCGATCGTAGACTTCAACCTTGACTCTTTTGACAAGGGTGATTATCACAACGCAGTAGAGCAGGAGAACCTTGCACGTACTATCGTAGAGGTGCTTTATCCGAATGATAACCATATGGCAGGTAAAGAGCTTCGTCTGAAACAGCAGTACTTCTTCGTATCTGCCAGCCTTCAGGCAGCGATTGCCAAATATAAGAAAACACACGATGACATCACAAAGCTTCATGAGAAGGTTGTATTCCAGATGAATGATACTCATCCGACAGTTGCAGTTGCAGAGCTGATGCGTATTCTTATCGATGAGGAAGGTCTTGGCTGGGATCAGGCATGGGATATCACAACAAAATGCTGTGCTTACACCAACCACACCATCATGTCCGAGGCACTTGAGAAATGGCCGATCGAGCTGTTCTCCAGACTGCTTCCGCGTGTATACCAGATCATCGAGGAGATCAACCGTCGTTTCATTCTTGAGATCCAGCAGAAATATCCTGGAAACTTCGAGAAGATCAAGAAGATGGCGATCATCTATGACGGACAGGTTAAGATGGCTCACCTTGCGATCGTTGCAGGCTACTCTGTAAACGGTGTTGCACGCCTTCATACCGAGATCCTCAAGAATCAGGAGCTGAAGGATTTCTATGAGATGATGCCTGAGAAGTTCAACAATAAAACAAACGGTATCACACAGAGACGTTTCCTTGCTCATGGAAACCCGCTTCTGGCTGACTGGGTAACAGACAAGATCGGACCGGACTGGATCACAGATCTTTCCCAGCTTTCCAAGCTTAAAGTTTACGCAGACGATGAGAAGGCTCTTCAGGAGTTCATGACCATCAAGTTCAAGAACAAAGAGCGTCTTGCAAAATATATCCTGGAGCACAATGGTGTTGAGGTTGACCCGCACTCTATCTTCGATATCCAGGTTAAGAGACTTCATGAGTACAAACGTCAGCTTCTTAACATCCTGCATGTGATCTATCTGTACAACCAGATCAAGGCACATCCGGAGATGGATTTCTATCCAAGAACATTTATCTTTGGTGCAAAAGCTTCCGCAGCTTACGCACGTGCAAAGAAGATCATCAAGCTGATCAACTGTGTGGCAGATGTTGTAAACAATGATGCTTCCATCAACGGTAAGCTGAAGGTTGTATTCATCGAGAACTACCGTGTATCCAACGCTGAGATCATTTTTGCGGCAGCAGATGTTTCCGAGCAGATCTCCACAGCAAGTAAAGAGGCTTCCGGTACAGGTAACATGAAATTCATGCTGAATGGTGCTCCGACACTTGGAACCATGGATGGTGCTAACGTTGAGATTGTACAGGAGGTTGGCGAGGAGAATGCATTTATCTTCGGTATGAGCTCCGACCAGATCATCAACTATGAGAACAACGGCGGTTACGATCCGGACTTCATCTACAACACAGATCCGGAGATCCGTCAGGTACTGATGCAGCTGATCAACGGAACCTTCTCCAGCGATACAGAGATGTTCCGTGACATCTACAATTCACTTCTCGACAAACGCAACATGCCGAGACCTGACCAGTACTTCATCCTTGGCGACTTCCGTTCCTATGCAGAGGCACAGAAGCGTGTTGAGGAAGCATATAAGGATGAGAAACGCTGGGCTAAGATGGCACTTCTCAATACAGCATGCAGCGGTAAGTTCACATCCGACAGAACTATCCAGGAGTATGTAGATGATATCTGGCATCTGGATAAGGTTATTGTGAAAGAGAACTAAGATATAGAAAGTAATCTGCAAAGTATTACCATAAAATAAATTTCCACACAAAAACAGGGCGCGTCAGAAGTGGCGACGGCCCTGTTTTTTGTGTGGAAATTATGCCGGATTGATGACGATCCGGTTCCGCCTGGCCAGTGCAATGGCGATATGGCAGCCTTCCGCGATGGCGCAGGCTTTATCGGCAAAGCTGATGATCCAGGCTTCCCTGTTGCGTGGAAGAGGTCCCAGAGGGAACATATGTGAGAGTATCGCATCCAGCTCTCTGTCTGTGACATCAAAGTGTGCGGCACTGTTGTCTGCGGCAGCCTTCGGGTGATAAAACGCCTGATGCTCACCGGTCGGTGTCTCCGCCTTGAAGTCATAGGGACAGAAATCGTGGAGAAGTCCTGCCCTTGCGGCGGCTTTCTCGTCACATCCCAGCTTCCTGGCAATGAACCAGGAGAGGTAAGAAACATTGATACTGTGCATGAGCCGTGTGGTCCACTGGTGGTGGGTGTACAGGCTCAGCTTCAGGAACTCTCTGTTACAGAGGATGTTCTTCACAAGCGCATGATATTCCTGTGAGACCTCATCCGACACCGTGATATCCATCGGCAATCACCTTCTTTCTTTTGTTTATAATTTCATTATGACGATTATGGAGAAAAATGCAATATGGTTTATAGTTTTTTTAGAAATTAGCTTGGATAAATTTATTTGGGATGGGAAATGTCAGCGTGCAGAAGTAAGGAGAATGTTTTTTGGGGGTCTGTTCTTTGGGAAATTATGGTATAGTAAAGTGAAAACGCTATAATGGTTTTATGGACAGCTATAAGATAGGCTGAAAATAGCTGATTTAGATGGTTGACATAATAAAAAGAAGAGGAGCGTAATATATATGAAACCAGAAAAACTGATTGAAGTACTTTCTGTTGCAGAGCGGTTAAAGGATGCAGTGCGTCATAGTTATACTTCCGGTGGCAGGCGGGAGAGCGTTGCAGAGCATTCCTGGAGGATCACGTTGATGGCATATTTTGTCAGTGATGAGTTCCCTGAGGCGGATCTTCTGAAGATCATGAAAATGTGCCTGATCCATGATCTGGGAGAAGCTTTTACCGGGGATATCCCAGCCTTTGAAAAAACGGATAAAGATTCGGAGAAAGAAGCCGATGTGCTGGGAGAATGGGTGAAGACTCTGCCGGAGCCGTTTGATAAAGAGATGGCGGAACTGTATCAGGAGATGGAAGCGCAGCGGACTCTGGAGGCCAGGATTTATAAAGCGCTGGACAAGCTGGAAGCCTGATCCAGCACAATGAATCTGATATTAAAACCTGGATTCCGCTGGAGTATGATCTGCAGATGACCTACGGAAATGAACAGGTGAAATTCTCAGAATATCTGACAGAGCTTCGTGCAAAGGTTCGGAAGATAGTGTACAGAAAATTCAGAAAAAAGGTTGTTGAATATGAATAACTCTTGTATACTAATATGTATGGAATAAGTCCAAAATGCTTATAAAAGGGGGAAAAAGTAATGAAAAAAGCAGTAAAGAGATTATTGGTGTTATTTCTGGCACTTACATTTATCGTGACAGATCTTGCAGTAGCACCGGTCACAGCGCAGGCGGCGGGTACACTCAAATTTCATAAGTCGATCGCTCTTATGAAGGGTGAGGAAACCGGATATGTAATCATAAACTCTGTCAGATCTGACAAAGTTCTGGGGCTGAAATCCAGTAATACCAGTGTGGTATCAGTAAAAAAAATGCCGTTTCTGGATGATTATACCCTTACGCTGAAGGCAAAAAAAACAGGAACTTCTATCATATCCTTCAAAGTAAAAAGAAAGAATGGAAAAACATATTCTTTCAAATCTAAAGTTACGGTACATAATTATTCAAATCCGTTAAATGTGTGCAAATTCGGAAGAAAAGATTATAAAAAATCCTTTGATAAAAAGACCATGGTCCCGGTTGCAAAAGGTTATCCCAGAAAGGCAAAAGTATGTATCACTGCAAAGAAGGGCTACAAGATAGTTGCAATATATTACAGTGAACACGGAACCGGAAGACAGAGAAAGATCAAAAATGGAAGCACAGTCATTTTGGATGGAGAACATTATCTGCAGATATTGTATAAGAATACCAGCAAAAATTATGTATCATCGGTATATCTGGATGGATATTGGATGTAGAGATGATGAAAAAAGGAACCGGGAGACCGGTTCCTTTTTTCGTGCTTGTGTTTGGGTTATTATTTACCGAAATATCTCTTAAGCAGACCAGCGAATGCTTTTCCGTGTCTTGCCTCATCCTTAGCCATCTCATGTACTGTGTCATGGATTGCGTCAAGGTCAGCTGCTTTCGCACGTTTTGCAAGGTCGAATTTACCTGCTGTAGCGCCGTTTTCAGCCTCTACACGCATCTGAAGGTTCTTCTCTGTGCTGTCTGTTACAACCTCACCAAGGAGCTCTGCGAATTTAGCTGCATGCTCTGCTTCCTCGTAAGCTGCTTTCTCATAGTACATACCAACTTCCGGATATCCTTCTCTGTGAGCAACTCTAGCCATTGCAAGATACATACCAACCTCAGAGCACTCGCCCTCGAAGTTCGCTCTCAGGTCTGCAAGGATGTCCTCGCTAACGCCTTTAGCTACACCTACAACATGCTCAGCTGCCCATGAGAGCTCGCCTTCCTGTTTCTGGAATTTAGAAGCTGGTGCTTTACATACTGGACAGGCTTCCGGTGCCTGCTCGCCTTCATAAACATATCCACATACTGTACATACCCATTTAGCCATAGTAATGATCTCCTTTTCTTTTTTGAAATATATTGTTTGTTTTTG
>ENA-OQCE01000979-OQCE01000979.1-human-gut-metagenome-genome-assembly--contig:-NODE-979-length-12823-cov-1.887602_pt1 | contig 12823 bp, 13 predicted proteins | sample MGYA00242495_ERZ504572 | MGnify/ENA primary metagenome ERZ504572 (study PRJEB26092, sample SAMD00036228) | human gut metagenome | host: Homo sapiens | study: EMG produced TPA metagenomics assembly of...
TCTTACCACAGCTGTGGTAAGAAAGAAACACGGGTGTGGAAAGATTAGTTCTTAGGGAAAAATAAGGTGGTACATCGCTGTTTGTATCCTAATTCTTAGCTACCATCTATACGCCATACAGCGACAATCAGTAGAAGCCTTTATCAAGTCCACTTCTGTGCCCTACCCAAAGAACGCACAGCGGCAGCAAACTCTTCCCGAGGAATGATAGCCTTATTACGTGTCTTCAAACGATTATTATAAACGGTCTGAGGTGAATAATGCAAGAATTCGGCAATCTTCACACTATCAGTGATACCTAAACGCACCAAAGCATAAATGCGCAATTCCGTATTCAGCAACTCACCATCTTTTAGCACAATCTGCTCGTCAGGATGGAGCAAGGCATTGAAGTCACTTACAAAATCCGGATAAATGTGCAAGAAGATAGCATCAAAGTTATGATAGAACTCTTTCAGCTCATTCTGTGCCATTAGAATTGAGTATCGGTTAATGCTTTCACATCCTCCAACTGATTTGCCTTAAGCTTACGATTGATATTTTTCCGATACTCATCCAGCTTGCTGATATAATTGGAACAAATGGAAAAAACATAACCTATGTATTCCTCCTTCACATAGTTGGATTCACGAAGCTGATTATTGGTATCTCTCAGCTGTTCATTCAAAGAAGTAAGCTGTACATTCGTTTCTGCCACTTGTCCGTGCATTTTCGAAAGTTCTTCCACATGCTTATTCAAGCGGTTGTTTGCCTCATTCAGCTGTTGGCGCGACTGCTTCAACCGCTTCATCTGCTTATATATATACAGAAAAGCAAACAAGGATATCAAGGACAAGACACTGACCAATACCAAATACATACGTAACCGCGCTTCTTGCTTCTGATTACGTTCCTGATAAATCTGATGAATGGTGTCCTGCACCGCAGAGATGCCTACTACTCTCACCCGGTTCCGATATGCCAAGGCATTCTGCAAGCAGTAACTCATGTAGACATAGGCATGGTCAATATCACCCAAACTAAAAAGCACCCCCGCCAGCTCTTCCAGCGAAGCAATATCTTTATTGGAGATACGTACATCGGCCATAGCAGAATATATCAGGTAAGTCAGATAATTTTCTTGCTCATCGGACTCGCGATAAAAGCAAGCCAGCACGTAAGCATTCATGGCATCACGCCGAGTATCGAATGCAGAATTAAAGATTCCCTTCTGCAAACGCTCCTTAAAAACATACATACTGTCCGTACCTTGCACTACCTGCCCCTTATACCACAAGAACAAGGGATGTTCAGGGGTAAGAACCATATTCAAGGAGTCTTTGTAAACACGTTCCAACTGTGCATAATGTTCATGCAAAGTGGCCATTTCACTACCGGTATACTGATTGAAATGCGAATACAGATACAGCATTTGTCCATAATAGTCCACTAACAATTCTTTGGGGAGCGAACCGCCTGAAACTCCGCGCAATTCATCCTGGGCTTCTTTCAACAAACCGGTGGCAGCCAACAGAAAAGACTTTTTTATCTTCCACTCCATCTGCCGGTATTTATCATTCTGCCTATAAACTATATCCAAATTATCTACCACATAATTCATTGCAGAATCGGCATTATAGACACAATACTCATCATAAAGATTTTTATTCAACCAATATCTCTCCTCCAAAGTACGCACATCCTTTTGAAGCTTGTGCAACTGAGCAATCTTCGCCTCTTTAAGCATAACAAACGTGTTTTTCTGCGCAATCAGAGAGTCAAGGCGTACCAGTAGTTCTTTTATCTTTTCACTGTAAGGTGCCGCATTCAGGAAAGTACACCCCACCAGCAAAAACAGCAAAGCTATGATTTTTCTTTTCATTTCTATTATTTACATAAAGCAGAGAGCACAAAGATAAATTAATCTATCTAAAGATAAGCTACTTCTACCCTAAAAAGTACACTAAAATTAAGAGCTATTTCGATCGTTTGAAGTAATAACACAGTATGTCCAAACCTACTTCCATAGTAGCAAACCTTTACTTTACCCACTAACCACAAACATTATAATACACTGATTTTATGATATTTAAATTTTATACAGACTTACTTCCACACATTACCCACCTATCAGACAAATAGGGTTGTCCACTATCTTTGCAAACAGAAAGGAAAGTGTACTATGGAAAAACAACTAATCCCTATTAGAACATACTTTTCTAAATAAATCAAATCTTTTAATAAAAGTACTATGAGAATGATTACAAGAAATCTTCTTACGCGGAGTTACAAGCTCCTTCTGACATTACTCGTACTGCTAATGTCAACAAATGCATTTGCCCAACGATTGACAGCTACGGGTAAAGTAGTAGATACCGCAGGCCTGGAGGTCATCGGCGCATCTGTATTGGAAAAGGGAACAACAAACGGTGTTGTCACCAATCTAGACGGAGAGTTTTCCCTAAGTGTAGAACAAAATGCCACACTGGTAATATCTTTCATCGGCTATAAAACGATGGAGGTAAAAGCAACCACCAACATGAATGTCACATTGCAGGAAGACAACGAACTGCTGGACGAAGTGGTAGTCATCGGCTATGGAAGTGTAAAACGCAAAGACGTAACCACTGCCGTATCTACGGTTTCTACAAAGGATTTGGATCAGCGCCCCATTGTATCGGCCGCCCAAGCCCTACAAGGCAAAGCAGCTGGTGTGTCGGTTATGCAGCCCAGCGGCGAACCGGGCGGTGGTATGAGTATCCGTGTACGTGGTACCACCTCATTCAATGGTAGCAACGACCCGCTCTACGTAGTGGATGGTGTACCTGTAGACAATATCAACTTCTTATCACCCAATGATATCGAAAGCCTCTCTATCTTAAAGGACGCTTCATCGGCAGCCATCTATGGTTCACGTGCAGCCAACGGTGTAGTACTAATTACGACCAAAGCCGGAGCAGAAGCAATGCCAAAGTAGCACTGAACGTACAATATGGTATGACGAAAGTGGCCAAAAGCATGGAGGCTTTGAATACAGAGCAATACCGTGAATTACAGAAAGAGATTGGCGCCGTCAATCCCGCTGACCTTGAAGGTTTAACAGACCAAACAGACTGGTTTGACGAGGTTTACAAAACCGGACAGACTCAGAACTATCAAGTGTCCGTGTCTAACGGAAACGAAAAGATGAAATACTTCCTCTCTGCCGGTTATCTGGATGAAAAAGGAATTTTGGAAGGTACGTACTTCAAACGATACAGCTTCCGTGCCAATATCGACAACCAAATACGCAGTTGGCTGAATGTAAGTGCCAATATCTCCTACTCCGATAACATCGGAAACACCGGCATCATTTCCGGAACAGGTGCCAACCGTGGAGGTGTAGTCCTTTCGGTTATCAATACACCGACCTATGCTCCTATTTGGGACCCTGAAAAGCCGAATCAATACAATAAGAACTTCTATGGGGTAAATATCATGAACCCGATGGAAAACCTAGCCCGCCAGAAAAACAACAAAAACAAGGAAAACCGCCTCATCGCATCCGGAGCCGCTACCATCAGCTTCCTGCCCAACCTGAAGTTGAAATCATCTGTAGCACTGGACCGCCGCAACGGTGTAAGCACTACATTTCTCGATCCAATATCAACTACCGACGGACGCAACAGTTTCGGAACAGCCTCTGACAACCGAAACATGAATACCGTATTGGTTTTCGATAATGTATTAACTTACAACACCAACATCAAGAAACATGGTATCGACGTCATGGCAGGTTCTTCCTACACCAAATCAGACTATACCAACAGCTATATTAATGGTTCACACTTCCGGGACGATAAAATACACACTCTGAATGCCGCCAATAAAATTTCATGGGACGGTACCGGATCAGGAGCCTCACAGTGGGCTATCTCTTCCTATTTTGCCGTGTGTCCTACAATTATGACAGTAAGTACATGCTTACCATGAACATGCGTGCCGACGGTTCATCCAAGCTGCATCCCGACCATCGCTGGGGCATTTTCCCCTCCTTCTCGGCTGCCTGGCGTATTTCGTCAGAGAAATTCATGAAAGACATTACTTGGATTGATGACTTGAAGCTTCGCGGCGGCTGGGGACAGACCGGTAACCAAAGCGGCATAGGTGATTACTCATATCTGCAACGCTACAACATCAACCGCATACCGTGGTTTGAAGAAGGCAACGACCATGCAGTTCCCGGTATCAGCCAAGCCAACCTTAGAACAAGTGACCTGAAATGGGAAACCACCAGCCAAACCAACATCGGTCTTGACTTAACTGTGCTGAACAATAGACTGACCTTCAGCATGGATTACTATTACAAGAAGACAACAGACATGTTGATGAATGTAAGTCTGCCTGCAGGTGCAGCAGCAACTACCAGCATCACCCGTAATGAAGGCGAAATGACCAATAAAGGATTTGAATTCTCACTCAATTCTCACAACCTGACCGGCGAATTCTCTTGGGACACAGACTTCAACATATCTTTCAACAAGAACAAGCTGACTAAGCTATCATTACAAAAAGTCTATACAGCAGCAAGCAGTGCCGAGGTAGTAAAGGAAAACATCGTACGCAATGAACCGGGACGTCCTTTGGGTGGCTTCTACGGCTACATCAGTGACGGTGTAGATCCCGAAACCGGTAACTTGATTTATCGCGACCTCAACGAAGACGGCAAAATTTCCACTTCTGACCGTACCTATATCGGCGATCCGAATCCCGACTTCATCTACGGATTGACGAACACTTTTACTTGGAAAGACCTTAGTCTGAGCATCTTCATTCAGGGAAGCTACGGAAACGACATCTTCAATGTGTCCCGCATGGAAACCGAAGGTATGTATGACGGTAAAAACCAATCAACAGAAGTTTTGAAACGATGGAGGATTCCCGGACAGATTACCAGTGTTCCGAGAGCCAACTTCAACATCAAGAACTCCACTTACTTTGTAGAAGATGGCAGTTATCTGCGTGTCAAAGACATCTCACTCTCTTACAACATCCGTTGCCGCCAGTTTAAGAAATGGGGTATCAGCCGCGTACAACCCTACTTCACTGCAAGCAATTTGCTAACCTGGACCAGTTATTCCGGTATGGACCCTGAAGTAAACCAATATGGCAACAGCGGTTCCGTACAAGGTATCGACTATGGAACTATCCACAGAGTAAAGCATTCGTTTTCGGTATCAATGTTGAATTCTAAAAAAAAGAAGAAATAACTTATGAAATCAAAGCATATATATAAAAGTATAGCTTGCGGTGTACTGTTGGCACTAACCGCAACCTCATGTGATCTGGACTATAATCGGTAGACAGCTACTCGGATGTAACGGAAGGAGTGGACAAAACAGATGAAAAACCTATTTTCAACAGTGTGCAAGATGTGGAAACCTCAATGGTAACCCTTCATAAAAAATTCCGCGACCAGCAGGAGCACTGGTATGTCGACAAACTGCTTATCGGTGACGCCCACTCCGACAATGCATACGCCGGAACAACGGGTGCAGAAGTAGTACCTTATGAAACCAATTCCATTGAAGGATCTAATTCCGTACTAAAACGTGACTGGGACCGTTTTCTGGGTGATATTGCCGAAGCCAACCGCATCATCGTAGGCTGTGAGCAACTCAAGGCCCTCAGCGACAGTGAACGTGGCAAATATCAATCACAAGCCAAGATATTCCGTGCCATGGTAATGTTCGATATGGTACGTTTATGGGGGAATTTCCCTGTCATCACTACCGTGGGTGGTGACATCACCGAAGACAACGTAGAAGAGATGTACCCGACCTACTTTCCTCCACAGAATACAGCTGAAGAGGCTTATGCCCAAATAGAAAAAGACTTGACTGAAGCTGTGGAAAACCCCAACACACCGACAAACGATGCATCCGACAAGAGCATACTTACCAAATCGGTGGCACGTGCCATGCTTGCCAAAGTCTATGCAGAAAAGCCTCTGCGCGATTATGCAAAAGTTATCAAATATGCCGACGAATTGGCTGCCGACGGCTTCGACCTTGTAGAAGACTTCAGCGACCTTTGGGCTTATGATACAGAAAAAAAAGACTGCCGGGTACGCAATACTAAAGAAGCTATTCTCGAAGCTCATTTTCCTCCTGGTTCAGGTAACTGGTGTACGTGGATGTTTGGCCGCAACTTAAGCAACTGGGATGAAAGCTTTACCTGGGCCAAATGGATTACCCCTTCCCGCGACCTTATCCGCCTCTATGAGGAGCAAGGAGACACGAAACGCTACAATGAGTCTGTTGTATGGTACGAGTGCGGATGGAGCAACTATTATCCGGCAGACCATTATGCTTTCATGTACAAATGCCGCTCTGCTTTCAACAGTATCATTTATCTGAGATATGCGACATCCTACTTCTTAAGGCTGAAGCCAAAATTATGGGAGAAACTCCCGACCTGAACGGTGCAGCGACATTATTGACCGCATCCGTAACCGTGCCGGACTGGGTAAACTTCCACAAAGCACCCGTAGCAGTAAAGAAGCATTGCTCCAAGCTATATGGACGAACGCCGTATGGAACTTGCTTTTGAGGGACAACGCTGGTACGACCTTTGCCGCCTCAATAAGGTAGAAGAAGTGATGAACGCCGTTTATGCCAAAGACAGTGGCCGCCTTGCACAAGAGAATTTGTTTAATGAAAACTCTTATCTACTCGCAATCCCTCAGGGAGCCATTGACCAGAATGAGAATTTGGTACAGAATCCAGGCTATTAACAATAAAAAGTAATATAAAAATCAATAGAATATGAATTTGAAAAATATATTCACTACCGCATTAGGCTGCTTCGCTGTATTGGCAGCCTGCGGCAATGATAATGACAGTGACGTCACTCCTACACCAGACCAACCTACAGAAGAGGCAAAAGATGTTACTATCTATGTGACGAACACCAGCCGTACTTACGACTTGAAAAAGTCTGGACTGGCCTTCGGCACCGGAAGCAACATGTCACCTTCTACCGTGACACTCGACCCCACCACCCGTTATCAGGAAATGGACGGTTTTGGCGCAGCCATTACTGGCTCTACCAGTTACAACCTGATGCAAATGACACAAGAGAACCGCACGAAGTTTCTGACTGAGACATTCTCGGATAAAGAAGCTACGGCTTCAGCTATGTACGTATTGCCATCGGTTGTTCCGACTTCTCATTCAGTGAATTTACTTGCTGTGACGAAAAGGGACTTGAGCACTTTGCCCTTCCGATGGAAGACACCAAGTATGTAATTCCTATATTGAAGGAAATTCTAGCAATCAATCCTACTGTCAAAGTGATTGCTGCTCCATGGACATGTCCGAAGTGGATGAAAGTGAAAAGCCTGGAAGAACGTGTACCCTTTGACTCATGGACCAGCGGACACTTGAACCCCGAATATTACAGAACGTATGGCGAATATTTCGTAAAATGGATACAAGCTTTCGAAAAGGAAGGTATCAAAATCCACGCTGTGACTCCGCAGAACGAACCGCTGAACCACGGTAACTCAGCATCCTTGTTTATGGGATGGGAAGAAGCCCGTGACTTCATCAAGACCGGCCTGGGTCCCGCTTTCAAAGAAGCCGGAGTTGCCACAAAGATTTATGTTTTCGACCATAACTATAACTACGACAATCTGGCCGATCAAAAAAGTTACCCCACCAAGATTTATGATGATGCGGAAGCCTCACAGTACATTGCAGGTGCTGCCTACCACAATTATGGCGGTAACCGTTCCGAACTGCTGAACATCCATAAGCTTTACCCCAACAAGGAATTGCTTTTCACAGAAACATCCATCGGCACCTGGAACTCCGGCCGCGATTTAGAAGCACGTCTGCTTAACGATATGGAAGAAATAGCATTGGGGACAGCCAACAACTGGTGCCGCGGTGCCATTGTGTGGAACCTGATGTTAGACAGTGACCTGGGACCGGTAAGCCCTTCAGACGGTTCTTGCAAGACCTGCTACGGTGCAGTAGATATCGACAATACAAACTATTCTAAAATTGTCCGCAATTCCCATTATTACCTTATCGGCCACATGTCTTCAGTCGTGAAACCAGGTGCTGTACGTATCGGAACGACTGGTTACACTGCCAATGGGGTCACCTACTCGGCCTTTGAAAACACTGACGGCACCTATGCCTTCGTATTGGCAAACAACAATGCAGATGCCAAGCGAATCACCGTAAGCGACGGCACACACTACTTTTCCTACGAAGTTCCGGCCAAAGCAGTCGTTTCTTACCGTTGGAAAAATAAAACTAATAATTTAAACAGAAGATTATAATGAAAAACTTTAAATACTATCTGATGGCATTGGCAAGCATAGCCATGCTGAATGCCTGCAGCGATGACGATCCGGTTCCCGGCAACCCGACAATGGACTTTCAGGCAGAACCTTCTTCAGCCTTGTTCGGCGACAGTCTGCCTTTTACAATCAAAGCTTCGGACGCAGATGTACCTCTTTCTACACTGAAAGCACAGTTATACTTCAGTGACGAAATGGTTTCCGAAACTGTAATCCGTACCAAAGTTAGCGGACAAGAGTATAACGGGAAAATATATGTTCCCTATCTGGCAAACATTCCCAACGGAACAGCTACACTGAAGTTTATCCTGCAGAACATCAACTTTACGATTACAGAAAAAAGCTACGACGTGGCGCTGAGTCGTCCGGACTTCCCCTACCTGACTCTGATTTCTGGAGACCAAGAATACCGCATGGAAAAAGTCGCAGCCAATCAGTATAGTGTGACCAGTGAATTTGCACAAAAAGTGAAAGGTTACATCAAAGCTCCTAAAGTAGGCGCCAACGGCAATGAAATCAATTTCGGATGGAGTAACGGTGCCATCACACAAGGTACTTCCAGTGAGATTACTTTCTCCAGTCTGTCAGCCGGGAAGTATTCCATCTCCTTCAACACGCTGACTTATGCGGCCGCCCCTTTCGTGAAATTGTTACTGAACGGCTCTGAAATGGAAATGGTGGATGATAACCATTACAGCATCGACCTCAACCTGAAACAAGGGGACAACATCACCGCAGATATTCCCAACTTCAACCAGTACTGGATAGATCCCGACTTCTTCAAAAAGAATGAAGACGGTTCACTGAAATTTTTACCCATCGACGGAACTTACCGTATCATTGCCAATCTGGACCTAAATTATTTGGAAGTATTGAAAATGAACGGAACAAGTACCGATACACTGAACGATGACGGAACCGGTGCCCTTTGGATTATCGGTGATGGCATCGGTAAGCCCTCAGTAGCAACCAATGCCGTAGGTTGGACCACAGATGAAAGGGCTCTGCATGTCACAGATTGAAGCAAAGAAATATCAGGTGACGGTAGTAGCGGGAGAGCAAATCAAATCAGATGACATCAACTTCAAGTTCTTCCACCAGCAAGGTTGGGGAGGTGAATATAAAAACGATGCCTTGTCTACCACCAGTGACCTAGTATTTATAGGTGACGGTACCAATGGACGTGATGCCGGCAACTTGGGACTCGTAAAAGGCAAAAGTTTGGAAAACGGTGTTGCTTACCGGTTCACTGTTGACGTAACGGCAGGTATCTCTTCGGCAGTTCTGACAGTAGAAAAGGTAGAAAGATAGACGGATAACGCAGAAGATTAACTAAATGAGAAAGGGGCTGGCTCTATAAAAGAGTTCAGCCCCTCTTGTTTATGCAGAATATATGTTCCGGATTTAGCTTAAACCTTCTTTCGCCTCCTCTTGTGGAATACGTACCGAAGTGTAAAGCTCAAGAATGGCGGCTATCGTCAGAGACACAATCCATTCATTGCCCCTTGTAAAGAGCATAAATGCCCCCGTAAGCACCAGCAAAAGTGCACCGAATATTTGCTGCCGACGCAGGCGTTTGACGGTGGGACTTTTACACTTGGACGGAGAATTGATTTGTGCCAAAGCAACCATCGTAGCACCGACAGTATATATATAAGGTGAAAGAGGCCAGCCCGTAATATAAACGGCAGCTCCAGCCAGGAGCATCACGGCCCCTACTGCAAAAAGGGCGGGTATCAGTTGTTTCATTCTTCTATATCTTCTTCAAATACATAAATATCCTCATTGGGCTTTTTCATCAGATACTTCTCACGGGCAATCCGTTCGATGGCACCGGAGTCGACGGCAAGTTCATTGAGCCGTTCGGTATTCTCCTCGTATTCCTTGCGGTACTTTTCTATTTCATCGCGCAGACGACTTTCTTCCCGGGCGTAACCCAAACGGCGTACAACACTGTTCTCATCCAGGAACCCGATAATTACAGCAAACAACGCAAGCGTAATCAAATATTTATGCTTGCGGACAAAAGACCAGAGAGAAGCAAGTTTATCCATCTCGTTATCTACTATTTAGCAATTTATCATTCATGATGGAACTTGCCCATCATATAACTTCACGTCACAAAGATAAGAGGAATAACCGAAAGATTTCTTTTTTTTGTGTACATTTGCACAAAAAGCAAAGAATATCCCGAATATGGAAAACTATATCGTATCTGCACGGAAATATCGTCCCTCGACCTTTGAGTCTGTGGTAGGCCAACGTGCACTGACCACTACCTTGAAGAACGCCATTGCCACCGGAAAATTGGCGCATGCCTATCTTTTTTGCGGTCCGAGAGGCGTGGGAAAAACGACCTGTGCCCGTATCTTTGCTAAAACAATCAACTGCATGAGTCCCACAGCAGACGGTGAAGCATGCAACCAGTGTGAATCCTGCACTGCCTTCAATGAGCAACGCTCCTACAATATCCATGAACTGGATGCCGCCTCAAACAACTCTGTAGATGACATCCGCCAATTGGTGGAGCAGGTACGCATTCCACCTCAGATAGGCAAATACAAAGTATATATCATTGACGAGGTACATATGCTGTCCGCCTCGGCTTTCAATGCTTTCCTGAAAACACTGGAAGAGCCTCCACGCCATGCCATATTCATCCTTGCCACTACCGAGAAGCATAAGATATTGCCCACCATCCTTTCACGCTGCCAAATATATGATTTCAGCCGGATTGGTGTGGAAGATACCGTAGCACACCTCGCATATGTCGCTTCCAAAGAAGGCATCACTGCTGAACCGGAAGCACTGAATGTCATTGCCCTCAAAGCAGACGGCGGTATGCGCGACGCCTTGTCTATCTTCGACCAGGTGGTAAGCTTCAGCGGAGGACATATCACCTATAAGAGCGTGATTGAAAACCTCAATGTGCTGGACTATGAATACTACTTCAAACTAACCGGATTCTTTCTTGAAAACAAAATCAGTGACGCGTTGCTATTACTGAATGATGTGCTCAACAAAGGCTTCGACGGTAGCCACTTCATCACCGGACTTTCATCCCACCTGCGTGACTTGCTTGTCAGCAAAGACCCGGCAACACTGCCGTTGCTTGAAGTGGGTGCAAGCATCCGCGAACGTTATCAGGCACAAGCACAGCAATGCCCCCTCTCCTTTCTTTACCGTGCCATGAAGCTCTGCAATGATTGTGACCTGAATTACCGTGCCAGTAAAAACAAAACGGCTATTGGTAGAGCTTACTCTGATACAAGTGGCACAACTGACCGCCGAGGAGGACGACGGCACCAATGGGCGCAGCCTAAACAAGCTATAAAACCCATATTCACGCAGCCTGCCGCCGTTCAGCAGCCACAAGCCACTGCTGCCATGCCCCAACAAACTGTACAGCCGGCAGTACAGCCAAACAGAACTCCTCAACCTGCTGCTACGCAGCATGGCAATACTACAACTCCACATGCTACACCTGCTGCCATATTAATGGCACAAGGGAGAGAAGAGAAAAAAAATTCCGGTCATGAAAATGTCCGGATTAGGGGTATCCATCAAACGCCCCCATATAGAAGAGGAACAAAGAAACCCTTCATCCAACTCTACTGCCGCCCACCAAGCAGCACAACCAGAAGAGGACTACATCTTCAATGAAAGGGATTTGAACTATTACTGGCAGGAGTATGCCGGACGTATGCCCAAGGAGCAAGTAGCCATAGCCAAGCGCATGCAGAACATGCGCATCACTTTAATAAATGACACAACTTTTGAGGCTGTAGTAGACAATGAAATCGTTGCCAAGGAATTTACCGGCATGATACCCACTCTGCAAAATTACCTACGTACCCGGCTAAAGAACCGCAAAGTCACCATGACTGTCCGGATTAGTGCTCCTACTGAAAAGGTACGTGCCTACGGACGCGTTGAAAAATTCCAGATGATGGCACAAAAGAACAGTGCCCTACTACAACTAAAAGAAGAGTTTGGTTTGGAACTGTATTAATTCCTTCCAATCGACTGCATAAAGTTGCTAACAAATTGAGTATAAAGGAGAAAAAAGCATCTATTTAATTTTTTATTTACTCATTTATATTTATTTTTGCCAATAATAAACAAAAGAGGCAAACAAACATTTGAGAACAAAAATGATTATATGGATGCTATTGGGGCAGCTATTGTATACTTCTGTCTTATCAGCACATACAATAGCCAATCAAGAAAAGCAGAGTATTCTGCAATCATTGGTCAAAAGACAAGTTCTCTATGATGACTCCATATCCATAGACAGCGTCATTACGTGGAGTGAGCAACTTCTTTCCACCCTACAATCAAATGAAGATAGAACGACGTATTTTCTATTACAACTTCAATTGGCCAATGCCTACACATTGCGCGGCGATATCAGCTTAGCAACGAACCGGGCACAACTTATGTACGAAGAAGCCAAAGCTACAGACTACCAATTGGTATGGTAGTGGCCAA
>ENA-OQCE01000980-OQCE01000980.1-human-gut-metagenome-genome-assembly--contig:-NODE-980-length-12821-cov-1.881125_pt1 | contig 12821 bp, 19 predicted proteins | sample MGYA00242495_ERZ504572 | MGnify/ENA primary metagenome ERZ504572 (study PRJEB26092, sample SAMD00036228) | human gut metagenome | host: Homo sapiens | study: EMG produced TPA metagenomics assembly of...
GCTACCAGTATCTTTCGTCCATGTTCCCGTACAGTCCCATGATGCGGTCGAGGTCATTCTTCTTCTTCGCACGCAGGTAACTCACGCTGATGTTCTTGTTGGTATAGTACCCCACAAGGTTACGGTAACGCTTCATCCTGGAGTAGCACCGCTCCACCACGTCCATGCGGTCCTTGTCGGTCATGGAGAGCGTGGTGATGTTCACCACGTTCTTCAAATCTGTCAGCACGTCGTTGCTCTCTTCCAGCAGCTTCGTGTAGCCGAAAGCGATTGCCGACAGCTCTTCGGGGGTGAAGTTCCCGTCATGGAGCATCTTCTGGAAGTTGTTCACATAGATGTCCGTGATGTCGCCCACCATCAGGATGGTCTGCTGTACCTTGCGGGCATCCTTGACGAGGTTGTTCACCGATTTGAGCGCATCGTAATATTTCTTGCCCTGCTGGTAGATTTTCACCGTTTCCTGAAAGTTGTTCACCATGTTGGTGGCGGTCTTCGAGGTGTGGACGATGTTCTTCGAGGCGTTGATGATGCCCTGCGCCAGATTGCCGGGGTCGCTCACCACCCATTGGGCGGAAGCCCTGCCTGCGAAAAGCAGGCACAGGCATACGGCGATTGCCATTCTTGTTTTCATACTCATATTCTTTGGATTTAGCGGTTGTACATTCTTATTCTTCTGCCGGGTTCTCCGGTTCGTGGCTTGTACGCACATAGTCCCCGTTCGGAGAGAAGGTCAGCACGTCGGTAGCCTCGTTATAGGACACGTCGATGCGGAATCCCGTGTTCATGAACAGATTGCCGTTCTCCTCCTGCAGGAGGTAGGTTTCCGGTTTCAGCCTGCGGCGGATGCCGCTCCGTTTGAACACCGTCACCTTGTAGCTTCGCCCTCCTTGTAGATGAGCACGTCGGGCTTTCCCTCCATGCTTGTCCAGTTTCCGCACAGTTGGTCGCGGCGGTTATCCGCCATGTCGCAGGATTGCAGCATCACGACTGCCAATCCTATTAAACACTCGCTGATTTTCAGCATCTTCATTCTTGAAATACTCATACGCTTTTCTTTTTTCGTTGATAAATCTGTTTTATTGATTGCTTATTGTCTGTTTCTCCGCCTTTCGGCAAGCTGCCGGATGGCGGCTTCGATGTCGCCGCCCAGCTGCTCTGCCAGACGGTACACCTCCACCTTCTCCGTTTCCTCGGTGGTGTATGCCAGATACTCTTCCGCGCTCACTTCGGTGGCATAGACCGCCGACTGCGTGCCACCTAAGCCTATCCACACCTCCTTGTAGAACCTTGAAGGGTTGTTCGCCATGTTGATGGAGAGTATCTGCGACTTCTCCTTCTCCGTCAGTCCGAGCAACGCCTGAATCTGGTCAAACTTGTTCATATACTTTCTTTGGTCGAGAAGTATCTTACAGTCCGAGTTGTTGATGATGCTCTCCTTGACGACGGGCGAGGAAATGATGTCGTCCACCTCCTGCGTCACCACAATAGCCTCACCGTAATATTTTCTGACCGTCTTGTACATATAGCGCAGATATTCAGCCATGTTCGCCGAAGAAAGAGCCTTCCAAGCCTCTTCCACTATCAGTTGTTTCCGCACGCCTTTCAGCCGTCGCATCTTGTTAATGAAAGCCTCCATGATGATGATGGTAACTACTGGGAACAGTTCGCGGTTTTCCTTTATACTGTCAATCTCGAAGACGATGAACCGCTTGCCCAGCAGGTCGATGTTCTCCGTGGAGTTGAGCAGGAAGTCGTATCGTCCGCCCCGGTAATACTGCCGCATGGTGGTCAGCATGTTGTCGATGTTGAAGTCTTCCTTCTCCACCTTTATCTCGCGCTCTGCCAGTTCCCTGCGGTAGTCGTCACGCATGTACTCGTAGAAGGTGTTGAACGAGGGTACGATGCTCCGGTCAGCCTTGATACGTTCGATGTAGGCGTTCACCGCACTGCCTAGTTCACCGCTCTCCGTTTTCGTCACCTTGTCGTCCTCCGACTTCCAGAGCGTCAGCAGCAGCGTCTTGATGCTGTCTTTCTTCTCCACGTCGAACACGCAGTCATCAGTGTAGAACGGATTGAAGCTGATGGGCTTCTCCTCCGTGTAGGTGAAATACACGCCGTCCGCGCCGCCCGTCTTGCGCCGTATCATCTCGCACAGTCCCTGATAGGAATTTCCCGTGTCCACCAGTACCACGTGCGTGCCCTGCTCCCAATACTGCCTCACGAGGTGTTCATGAAGAAGGACTTGCCGCTTCCGCTGGGACCCAGCACGAATTTGTTTCTGTTGGTCGTGATGCCTTTTTTCATCGGCAGGTCGGAAATATCGAGGTGCAGCGGTTTTCCCGTGAGCCTGTCCACCATCTTGATGCCGAAGGGCGAGGGCGAGCTGCGGTAGTTCGTTTCCTCCGTGAAGAGGCACACCGCCTGCTCGATGAAGGTGTGGAAACTCTCCTCCGCAGGGAAGTCCGCCGCATTGCCGGGCATGGCCGCCCAGTAGAGTGTCGGGCAGTCGATGGTATTGTGGCGCGGCACGCACTCCATGCTTGCCAGCTGGCTTCCCACATCGTTCCTGATATGCTTCAGTTCCTCCGCGTCGTCGCTCCACGCCATGACATTGAAGTGCGCCCGTACAGAGGTCAGACCGTAGGAATGGGTGTAATTTGCAAATTTTCTTGTGCCTTTTTTTAGAAAAGTTAAATATGCCACAGAATACACCGGTAACTAAGGCTTCATAAGTTCGTTTCCCGTTCCTGTTGTTGTAGTCTTGAAAATCGTCTGCCTGTTTTCTAACCGGTAGCTACTGCCGGTGAACTTGATGACTTCACATCGATAAAGCAGCCTGTCAAGCAGAGCGCTGGCAAGGATTTCATCATTCAATGTTTCTACCCATTCCGTAGGTGCCTTGTTGGTTGTAATGATGATGGATGTCTTCTCATGTAGGGTGTTTATCAGGTTGAAGAAGGCAGTTGCTTCCTCTCTTTTCACAGGAAACAGCATGATATCATCTATTGCCAGCAGCTGTGCGCGCAGAATCTTGTTATAAGTCATCATGGCCGGAGTTGAGATGTCTTTAAGTCTGAGACAATTTACGATATCCTCCATTGTCATCAGGTATGCCTTGTAACCGGCCTTGACCGCATCAAAGACAAGACCGGCTGCCAGAAATGTCTTTCCGGTTCCTGATGGTCCCATCAGGATCAGGTTATAAGCTTCACGGAGCCATACCAGTTCACGAAGCTCCTTCATCTGCCGGCGGTCTATGCCCTCATAAAAGTTGTAATCGTATTCGTCAAGATCATGTTTTCGGGGCAGACGTGCCGCAACAAGGCGTCTCTCGTAGTCTTTCCTCTCTTTCATCTCAACTTCGGTGCCTAATACCAGGGACAGGAATTCCGGGTAGGTCGGTTTTTCTTCCTGTGCATGATGCAGAATGCTGTCCATGCGGTTTGCAATGTTGTAAAGCCGCAGACGTCTGGCGTGTTCTTTCAATTTTTCACTTTGTATCATTCAAAAAACTTGTTATATTGGTTTATATCTGTTTTTCAGGATGACAGTCCGCTGTTTCCGGAATGGATGTCGGAGCTTGGAAAGTCATCCCGTCCATATTGTCCTTGCTCCTGTGGATTGAGCCGGATATTTCCTGCACGGAAAGGCTGTTGTATATGTTTTTTTCCAGACAGGTCCGCAGGGCTGCTATCACTGTTTCTTTGCCGTATTCGGATATCACATGAAGCAGCAGCTTCATATTGTCCCTGTAATAACGCGGCTTTTCCCTTTCCAGATTCCGGAGCCACAGAATAACGGTGGGGTCATCTTCCGTCCGCTTTCGGATCCGGATCTGCAAGTCATTCACACTCCGTGTCTTGTCCTTATGATGGCTTTTGTCACATACATTTTTTCCTTTTCCGGACACAACTCATGCCTGCATATGAGTTTGCCGCTCTCCTTGTCGTACAGCTCGATATGTCCGTTATTCTCAAGAAGCCACACAACGGTGTTCAGGTTCCTGTAGGTGCCGGAGGGCACACTGTAGTAGTTGGTCCGGTACCGTACCGTATTGTCCTTGCGGACATGATACTCTTTCGGCTCATCCTTGGGAGGCACCGGTTCTCCATAGTATGGCAACAGATACTTCCGTTCAATCTCAAACTCCTCAGCCGGGACCAGGCGTGTGGTTCCATGTATCTTGCCGTTTCCTGTTTTTTCCAGCCATTGCACAACTTCGGTGTTCAGGATTTCCGGACTGTGAAATGTCCGTCCGGCAAGAAAGTTACGCTTGACATATTTGACCACATTTTCCACTTTGCCCTTGCTTTCCGGATCAGCGGGAACGGCAGAACACGGGCTGGAAATGCTGCTCGTTGACAAAGGCACGGAACGTTCTTGTCAATATGAGGTCACCCAGGTTTTCCCTGACCAGCAGGACTTTGTCCTGGTCATAGATGATCTTTCTCGGCTTTCCTTTGAAATACGCGAAAGCCAGTTCATGGGCATATACGGCCAGGGCCGAGGTGAAAGGCGTACTGGAAAAATACACGAACTTCTGCCGGGAGCGGCTCATTACCATGACAAAAAAATAGACCTTGACAAAACCGCCCCTGTCCGTGGACATACGGCTTTCCCCGAAATCCATCTGGGCATATTCCCGTAAGGGGTATCCGGCATCTTCTCATAGACACGTTTGGAAAGCCCCTCCTTGTCCAGATTATACTTACGACGTACGGCTTCCACAAAATTGTATACGGTTTTCCCGCAGACAACAGGAAGATCAGGATACTGTTCCTTCATCCAGTCATGAATTTGGGAGGCGGACAGGAACCTGTACCGGGAAAGAATGTCACAGACATAACTTTCGTATTTGTCAAGTATGCGGGGATATTGCCTGCGATGCTGCAATTTTGCAGTCAATGTGTCCTCATCCATTTTCAAGTACCGGCGCACCGTACTTCTATGCAGACCAAGCTGGAACGCGATCTGGGTCTTGTTAAATCCTTTTGAATATAATTCTCTTATTTTGTACCACATGATGACTCTGTTGTTTGATTGGTGTCTGCATGCGTCCTTAGTTCTGTCCATATCATTTATATTATTGAAACGCAAATATAGACATTTTCAGGAGGCATGATGGCATATTTTCTTCTCTAAAAAGACAGGGGGCAAAGATACGGATTACAATTCCATACCGGTCCGTGTCAATATTTTAATGTTGTGATATTTAATTAAAAATATCAAACAATTTTAAAAATTTAAATATTCTGATATAATATGTTTTCAAATCGAACCGTCGGCATTCCTTTGAAAAAAGAATACCCATTGTTTCTCACATAAGTCAAGGATGGATTACAGGATTACGTGTCTGACATTTTTAATAATGCCACAGGTTTGATATGTAAACAAATATCATAAAACAACAGCTGCATGACTTCATGTAAAATATTCATGACTGAAGTTTTAATATTTTAATGTTTAGGCATCTTAACACTTTAATATTTTAAAATTAAAACACTTTAAAATATTGACATTAAGTATTGGATGGATATTTTGAATGGCTGTTTTCTTAAAAAAAAAGTGACACGGAAATTTAGAATGTATACCTATCGGATTCGTGGAAAAAGAGGACCATTCAAAATAATCCTGCCCGATTCCTTTGGTTCCTTCTTGTTCCTTCTTGACGCCATCAGGCATGTCCGGTTCTCCGCCATCATTTTCAGATTACCTATATTTTTATTCGTTCATGAACAGGAAGATTCATCACACTTCCATTGGCAACCCCTAAGTATTGTCAGGTATTGTTCATTTTCTTTTTTCCGGGAAGATTATGCAGAAACAGGTATTGTACTTTTCCTGATTTTCAGAATCGGTTTGATAATATCTGCCGTATTGTCTTCCGGTTTGTCCGCCGGCCCGCCGCCACTTCTCCGATCCGCTCTGAGGACACTTTCTTTTTTCAGGGATTACAGATCAGGTCCGCCGTCCGTTCTCCCGCATCTTGCGAGATCGGAAACGGCACATACTCCTGGAAGTTCGCACCGGCAATATCGCCGGTCTCTCTGCATGCCCCCAAGGACGGAATACGCCTCCCTCAGTCTGTCACATATCTTCCGTATCCGTTCCCGCACCGCATGGCTTTCCTTCTCTCTCTAGGGAAGGGCTCTGCCCGAGAAATTCCATTTTTTCTTTGAAAAAATAATAAGGAAGAGCAAGCAGACATCCCATTTCAATGGAATGTTCATCACGCAGAGCCGTGATTGTCAATAGGTTGTGAGATTTTTTGTAGACAAATTGTCTACTTTTTCTGTAGATTTTAAGTCTTTTTTCTGTTTGATTATCAAGTAATTGTGTTGTCTACATAAAATCGACATGTTTTTTATATATATTTGATTGTTAACAATTTGCGATGTAGACAAAAATCTACAGAAAAAAAGATGGAGGCAGCACAAAAAGGTTGTGCCGGTCCGCCCTTACATTTGCGGAAAGATTCAAGATTATGCAAACAAAAATTACAAAAACCATTCGTGTATCCATAGATGTGAAACAGCATCTGGACGAAATGAAAGGAAGCGTGTCGGCCAGTGAGTTCATTGAGACAATGCTGTCCTACTTTGAGCGGAACGGGGTGGATCCCCGAACGTCAATCAACGGGAAGTTCAAGACACTGGAACTTCAGGGAATCGAACGGATCATCAAAATCATCCGTGCCATAGAGAAAGACAAGATCGACAAGCTGCTTCCGGCGCCGGAAGCGCACAGTGATGAATTGCTGGACCGGGCCGACAAACAGGTCACCCAACTGAAAGCGGAAGTGGAACGCTTGAAGCAAGCAGGTGCTCCTGACGTGGAGGACAGACGGAAACTCGGACAGGTTGTCAGGCTGCTGGAAAACGCTTTCGACCAGAAGAACTTCAAGAAGGCGGAAAAAGGAACAGATTATTTTGTCGCACCGGTCTATCTGGAAATGTTGTTATATAAGGTAAAGGAAATATGTTCGTAAGAATACACAAGACAAGCAATATGCCGGGGATACGGAATCATAAAGGATCCTCTGCAATGTTAATAACCTATCTGAGGGACAAATGCATGGCAAGTGAAGAATACTATGATAATTTCTTTTCACATGACATGTGTCATATAACCCTGCGGAGGTTATACAAAGACTTGACAATAATCACAGAAGGCTGAAAAGGAAGGATGATAAGTTCTATCGGATTTCCATTTGTCCCTCACAGGAGGAATTGGCCGACCTGATCCGGCAGGTCACCGGACAGCAGGTGACGGAATTCGAGCAGCTCACCATGGAGGAACAGATTGAAGTGACTGACGAGTTGAAGAAATTTACAATACTATGCATGAGGTGTTATTCAATAAATTTCAGAAGGGAAAAGATAAAGGGAGTGGAGGATATTCTTTGGTTCGGAAGAATCGGTAATGCCCGGTATTATAAAGGAACAGACCGGGATGTGAAGGAGGGGCGGGCAAAGTCAGGGGACAGGAAACCCGGGCTGCAACTCCATGTTCATATCATCGTGTCACGGAACGATGTGACACAGACGGTAACATTATGCCCTCTTGCCAACAGCCGGGGATCTGTTAATATCTTGAATGGTAAAAAGGGAATGATCGGTTTCGACAGGTGGCTGTGGTACACTGTATGTTCCCAGGCTTTTGATATATCATATAACCATTATTACTCATAAAACCTATAAATATGTTTGTAAAAGTACATAAACCGGTCAACACACCCTGTGTATGCGACAACAAGGACAGGTGCCGGGCACTGGTGGAATATCTGTTGAAGGAAAGTCTTGAAGACAAACCTTATTATGACACTTTCTTCTCCCATGAGGAGGATTATGTACCACCGGTGACGGTCATGCAAAAGATTGACAACAACCACAAGAGCCTTAAAAAAAGAGACGATAAATTCTATATGCTGTCCATCAATCCCTCACAGGATGAAGCGGTCCACCTGATCCGGAAGGTTACAGGAAAGCAGGTGGCGGAATTTGAGCGGCTCACCGTGGAGGAACAGGAAAAAGTCATTCATGAGTTGAAGAATTACTCCCGGAACTGTATGGACCTGTATGCGGAGAATTTTCGCAGGGAGAAGATAAAATCAGGAAAGGATCTTGTTTATTTTGGGAGGGTGGAAACGGAACGCCACTACAGGAACAATGATGAGGATGTAAAGGAGGGACGGGCAAAAGCCGGGGACAGGAAACCCGGGCTGCAACTCCATGTTCATATCATCGTTTCGCGGAACGATGTGACACAGACGGTATCATTGTCACCGCTCGCAAAAAGCAAGGGATTTGTCCATGTCCTGGATGGCAAAAAAGTCATGATCGGCTTCGAACACATGGAGTGGAAAGCCCGGTGTGCGGACCGGTTCATCAGCATGTATGATTACAAGGCCACGCACAGGTATTACGAGGACGGCAGGGAACACACCTACCATTATGTTCCGGGAAAGAACGAGGCGATGAGCATGGCCAAATCCGCCATCCTGCAGAAAGAATTCAGAAACGAGAGGAAGATGCTGGATGTGTCTTACCGGATGTTCCGTTTCATGGTGAATCCGAAACAGGCTCTCATAGCGGAAGCTAAAAGACTGGTAAAGGATGCGCTTACTGAAAAAATCTAAATCAATTTATGAATATGGATCATATGTTTATTATGAGACTGGCAGCCCTGCTTTTTGGCGGCGGCATTGCCAGCTGTCTGTTTCCGGGAAAATCCCGGATGTCACATGTCCTGTTCCTGCTGTTGATACTTGCAGAAACAGCTGTCGCACATGCCACCATCCCGGACGGGTGGTGGTTCCTGCTTCCGGGTGTCGTTTCCATACTTCTTCGTCTTTCTTTCAAAGGAGGGACAGAAAGCGGAAAGGGCGGAAAAGCCCTGCTCTCCCTTCACGCTACGGACGGGACAATTATCAGATATTATTACTGGTTCTCCAATTTCCTTGTCTATGGAGGAGCCGGTTCCGGCAAGACCAAATCCATAGGCAAACGCTGATGGAACAGTACATCAGGTCCGGATTCGCCGGTTTCATCTATGACTTCAAGGATTTTGACTATACCCGGACTGCATACAACCTGATCAGGAAACACGGATACCCCCATGAGTTCTATTATGTAAATTTCACGGACATGAACCGGACTTACCGCTTCAATCCGCTGGACAGGAGGAATATAAAGGACAGGACGATGCTCATGCAGCTGATGGAGGACGTACTGGGCGCGTTGATGCCGCCCACATCCAAACAGGACGAATGGTATACGGGCGCGCTTGGCATCCTGAACGGCGTGGCGTACAGGCTTTGGGACGAGTTCCCGGAATGTTGCACGCTGCCGCATATCGTCAACTTCGTGATGAAGGCCGATACGGGACAGCTTCAGGAATTCCTGAAGCTGAACGATATCAGCGCATGATGGCGGGGGCGTACCTCAAGGCGGAAGGCAGTGAGAAAACACAGGCCTCCTATGTGTCCACTCTCAGCAACTATGTGGCGAAGCTGGCCACCAATGAGAACATATGCTATGTGCTGACAGGGAATGACTTCGACTTCAATCTGATTGATCCTGAACATCCGAAACTTTTTGCAATCAGCAACAACTATGCGACGGAGTCGGTGATATCCCCCGTCATCGCCATGGTAATGAGTATCGCCTCGCGCTCGTTCTCCATGGAGAACAGGGTCCCCTTTGTATTTATCCTGGACGAGATGACCACCTTCAAGGTGCGTGACTTCGAGAAGCTGCCTTCCGTCCTGCGCGAGTACGGGGCGGCGTTCCTGCTGCTCACCCAGTCCGGAGCCAAGCTGGAGAAACTGTACAGCAAACTGGACAGGTCGTCCATCGAGGCGAATTTCGGAAATATCTTCCTGGGCCGCACACAGGATGTGGAGGCATTGAAATATTACCCTCTCTTTTTCGGGAAATACGAGAAGGAGAAGAAGTCCACCAGTTCCGGCAGCAGCGGTAGCGGCCGTAATTCCAGCGTGACCATCAGCACACAGAAGGAAGAGATATATGAATCGAAGGACTTCGCTTCATTGGGAACCGGGGGAATTTATCGGAATGGGAAACCGTTCCAATATAAAGGGCATTTCAGGAAGAAGTTCAGGCTCTTCGAACTGAAGGAGGAACCGCTGCCGGTAGTCGCGTTCAGGACGGAGAAGGAAATATCTGACAATTATACCAGAATACTGAAAAATATCGAGAGGGTGCTTGGATGGAAGACGCAGAAGTGGATGTAAATTCTTTGTTCATCGGTAAGTGAATATATATTTGGCAATAAAAAAATACACTAAAAATAAAAGTGAGAAAATGTATTTTGCTATATTTGCAGCATATTTCGGAAGTATAAAGCATATTCTGTTCAGAAAATATACGATATGACAATGAAAAAAGACATTCAACCAAAGAAGAAACCGGGAAAGATAATTATTTCAATAGATGGAGATTACTTTCCAGCAACTTGAAATATATTGCTAGATAAACGGCATATTTTGTAATGACTTCGTTTCGTTCGCCTTGGAATACTTTGAATGCACAGAATTTAATCTGAAGAGCAAGACGATGAGAGAACAGAAGCCATTCGTCAACTATTATAGGAAGTCCGGGAACAAACAGCAAAATAGCTTCCGGCTACAGAAGCAAAAGGCAAAGCAGAAAGCGTGGCAACAGAACAGGCAAAACCCTTCAGTTACTTTAAGAAGAAAACGACTGATTGCATAACGAAATCAAAGTTCTTCAGATGTATAAGGAGAAAGCACACACCGGGAACTTTGCCGGGAACGTGACAAACAGAAAGTAATAGGAAAAATAAAAATTATAGTTCAAAGTAAATAATGAAAATGAAAACAAGATTTCTATTAGGTGTATTACTCCTTTTTAGCATTACCATGCAGGGGCAACAAGTGAAAGTGAATTATGAAAATATAACAAATTCCCTTCCTGTTATTTTACAAGAATATTTCCGGATGCAAGGTGTACAACATCTGAATCTGACTATCAAGGGTGAATTCAATGGGAAACGAGCCAAGCTAAAAAAAATATCTTGCAACAATGGTGTGTTTACAGAAAGAGAACTTTTACCTGATTTCGTACATTTTATATTGGTCGATAGTGAGAAATCACTTGACTTTATGGTAGCACCATACTAAAGAAGATAGCATACGTTTAACTTGTTTTTATCCACCAGTAGACAATATGCCATTGTTCACAGATACGGTACGCTTGGATAGACATAAGATTCTAATGGAAACGTATACACCTGGTGATGGTTTTGATATTCCTATTATAAGTTATACCTCTGGTATTTCGGTGCAAGGTGGAATCTGGTTTTGTGGATTACGTGATTCAAAAGTAGAGCCACGAAAATGGTATGAGAAGTATGGTATTGATGATTATGTCTATTATACAATTCGTTTGGAGGAGGATAAACCTTCAAGTAAAGGAACTGTTTACGTCAAAATATCGAAGTAATTTTGGGGCCTAATGCTCCTGTATCAGAAATACAGAGAACAAGCTACCCTAACGCAAGCCTATAAGGCTCCGGCGTTTCCGCTGGGGGGCTTTCTAACTTTTGTACTTATAGAATATCAAAAAAGAAAGCGATAGTGGAGTGTTACCCTCCCTAAAAAAAACACTTTTCAGTGTCTAACTGCATTTTTTTGAATAATTAAATACGTTGTATAATTAGTTTTCCCATCATTGTATGGGTAAAATTCAACATATTCTTTAGACGTAGTTGGATCGTTCAGTTCTCCTGTTCTATCGTAGAATGAAAAGATTGTCTTATCCAGTTCTTTAATATCCCAATAATGACTACCACCAAAATATAATGTGCTAAAGTTAGGAGTGGCGAAAGACCATCTTCCACGAATCTCATCTTCTTTTTTGTTCCCATCCTTATCAATCTCTACATTGGCTCGTGTATATGTTCCATCTTTATCGAAATTCCAAATAGATTCCCAAGAGCTTCCGTCTTCATACTCTTTTTTTCCGCCAGTCCAGGTTATATCACATATTAGTGCGATAATGCTTTCTTCTCCATCGTTATAATATCCTTGTTTCTCAACACAATTGGAAAGAAGCACCATCTGTACAATCACTGCAAAAAACGATTATTCTTTTCATAATTAATATATTAAACTACACAAATGTATACAAACTTTTGTAGATTTGACAATCTGAACTTTTAATTTAGGAAAATTAAGGGAAATACAGAACTATAAACCTTAAACTGAGAATGATTTGCCTAATTTTGCGATATAAAAATTAGTAACATGAAAAACCTAAAAAAATATATCATAATAGCTATTTTAGCCAGTGTTGTTATATATTTATCAGGATGTGCAAGTCTTACTTATAATCCGCACAGCCAAACAGAAAAAGTAAAAGTGACTTTAAAGAATAAATAACTGTATCATATCAGTTTATGCAACTTGTAAAAGTCATATATATAACATTGATGCTCTGCCTGTTTATATTTGGTGCTAACGGGCAAGAAAACATCAGAGAGAACCATATCAAACTTAAAAATGACAGTTCAAGAATTCTCTTTGATAAAGTATGTATGCCGTTCAATAAGACAGATTTATTATTGCCCAATCCCAATGCGAAAGACGTAGAAACAGCATTGACAACACAAATTTTAAAGCCGGATAGACCTTTCTATATACCACTATATTACATTAATCCTACTCCAATGTTTTATGGGGACTATAGTACAAGCGGACATATTTTCTCTCATTTCTATGGCAGTGGCTCACAAACCACGTTGCGGGAATAGGACGGATAAACGAGGCTTCAATAATG
>ENA-OQCE01000982-OQCE01000982.1-human-gut-metagenome-genome-assembly--contig:-NODE-982-length-12779-cov-1.868558_pt1 | contig 12779 bp, 17 predicted proteins | sample MGYA00242495_ERZ504572 | MGnify/ENA primary metagenome ERZ504572 (study PRJEB26092, sample SAMD00036228) | human gut metagenome | host: Homo sapiens | study: EMG produced TPA metagenomics assembly of...
ATCATCCTGCAACCATTTGGCAAACCAGGCAAAAATCGTGTTCTGCCACTGAATCCTCTTGCCATAATCCACTATATGATGATCTTGTCCCGTTACAGCCACAAAAGCCGTTTCGCGCCCCAGTAACTTCAGTGCTGTAAACATCTGAATGCTCTCTCCCACCGGTACATTCACATCCGCATCACCGTGCAAGAACAGCAAAGGCGTATGTATCTTGTCCGCATTGAACAACGGGCTTTGTTTTTACAAAAAAGATCAGGATTGCTCCACGGATAACTATTCGCCATGGAAACTTCACTGTACGAATATCCCCAATATCCTTCCCCCCAATAACTGGTATGATCACTGATACCGGCATGAGAGATGGCCGCTGCAAAAATATCGGTCTGTGTTTGCAGGTATTGTGTCATGAAGCCGCCATAGGATGCACCTATACAGCCTATTTTCTTGTCATTGACAAAAGCATGTTCTTTACAAAACTGCTTTGTACCTTCTATGATATCCTGTGCCACCCCTGCCCCAGCTGTATTGACGTGGCGGGCAGAAAATTCCTGTCCGAAACCGGTAGCACCGCTAGGTTCTATCACATACACCACATAGCCCAATGCCGCGTATGCATGATGCGGATAACGGCTTTCGAAATTACGGCTGACCGGACTGCACCCACCATAATAATTCACAATCATAGGATATTTCCGGTTGGCGTCAAAATGAGGCGGCAGGTAATAACGACCATAAATGGTATCACCACGAGAATTGGTAAAACTCCAGGCCTTGCATTCGCCCAGCTCCACATCTTTCAATATGTCTTTACTTAAGTCTTCCAACAAAGATGATTTCATCTTTTTGGTATTCATGGTGTATAAACGGTCGGAATTTGAGGCGCTCTGTCCATAATAGGCCATAACCGGAGCATTTTGCGCCAATAAGAATGAGTTGACCAAATCTTCTGAAACCTCCAGTTGCTGAATTTTCCCATCAGCGGGATTCATCCGGTACAAACTGTAACAGTCACGGTTCTCGGCCGTGAAATATATTTGCCCGTCGGCCTTATTCCACACGGCACGCTGTACGCTGGGATTAAAATCTTTCGTCAGCGGAGTGACTCTCTTATCAGCTATATTCAGCAAATAAAGCTGACCGTCCGTCATACTCGGAGTCTGCCCCTCCTTTACATTTTTCCCTATTCCACCCAGCGATTCAGGCGAGCCGGATACCAATACCTGCGTTCCGTCAGGTGAAAAACGGGCTCCACTGATAAAACCATCTTTATCTATCAGCAGTTCCGCCTGTAAAGTCTGCATATCCAACCGATATAGTGAGAATAAAGTAGTAGGACGCTTGGTCAGACGGCTCTGACTGGTCATCATCAAAAGATACCGGCCGTCATTGGAAATATCGGCAGCCCAGACATTGTGATAACCGAAAGTCAGTGGCTGCAACAAACCGGTCTTCAAATCATATTTAGCCAGATAAGAACGGTTACGCCACCCCAGCTGGCGATCATCCGGTTCCAGGACCTCATAAATTTCTTTACGTTCTTTCGGACCTTCCTGGGTCATGGTGAAAAGCAGGTAGTCTTCCGTAGGTGCGAACTGGAAATACCCGTCAGGTAATTTATTCACCAGCACAGTTTCCATTCCGGTAAGCGGATCCACAACTATTAGCTGCCTGCCATCCACCCCCGTACGGGTATAATAATAGCGGTTAGAACGAGGCATCCATTGCATATTTTCAGTAGCTCCGCCAAAACCTTACCGCTGGCAAGTTCAGTAATGCGCGTACTACCGGCCGACCGACCACCTACATAAGTCGTACGATAATTGGCAATCAAATATCTGCCATCAGGGGAAAGCCCTACTCCGGCAAAACGAGTTCCATGCAACACATCCGCCAAAGTATATAGCTTTTTGTTATCTTGCTTAAGTGAAATGCTTCCCTCTTGATCCGTATCCACACTCACTTTCAAGGAATCTGTTTTCCCTGCTTCAGAAAGATATTTAATAACTACAGAATGGGTGGCCGGCTCCAAAGCGAGTTCAGTTCCTTCCTGCTTCTTTCCATCTACATAAAGCTGGTATCTTTTCAGCCCGTCAATCTTCAGCTTGGCTGTGGCATAACGAGTATTCTCCAACACAAAACCCATCATGTGCAAGGCATATCCCGAGTCACTTCCCGGCAAAACCCCGCCTGTAAATAAAGTTCCCTGTTGCAATACGTCCACAGAAAGATGAGTGTCCAACAGACGTCCGGATACAAAAGTCTTTGAATTCACATCCACGCTGTCCACCTGAAAAGGGGCCTGTACAACGTAGGGGCCGGCATAACGGAAAGTAGTAATGTCAATCGTTTCAGCACCTGCCATCACAGCCCAGGCAAGTGCACAAGACAATAAGATTTGTTTCTTCATATTTCTAACAATTTGTGTTACACAAAGATACGAAATATAAAAGAAACAAAAAACCTTTTCCTACGATTTTCAAATGCTTCCTACAACATATTATTTCACCTCTCCCGGCAGATAGCGTAACTGCAAATACTGTTCCCCCGGTTTCAGATATCCCCCTTCGAATATTTCTTTCCTGATCCGGTAAACTTCCACTCTTTTCAATAAGTAATTTTCTACCTTCATCGGCTGCTTTTTACACCAGGAAAGCACTTTCAGACTTCCATCGGCATGAACATCCGCATAAACCTTTACCGTTCTTATCGGAGTCCCGTCCGTTATCTTACGTCCTCTTTTATAATCCACCCACAAAATAGCTTTCGCTTTTTCCCCCTCACATGTTCCGGCATACTCATCCGTTTCGGACGCGGTGGAAGGTGAAGAAGTTCCCTTACAACCTACAACCACACATAAAATCAAAAGATATAAAATATAGCTTCCTCGTGTTTTCATATCAATCGGATTAGTCTTTTATCTCTTCTATAGGAGTAATATCCTCTATTTCAGGCATCCCCGGTTCTTTCTTCTGACGGAAGCGGATGATGTTTATCAAATCGGACAGTCCGTATACAATGCTGCTTACTCCCAGAATGATGAATGGAACAGCAGCAGCCGTAAATGGATTAAATAATACCACAATACCTGCAATCAGCACCAACACAGGTATCACAAAGAAACCTCCCGGTACCACCGTCCAACTACGCGCAGCAGATAAATTCACAATCTGACTGATTCCAGCCAGTACCAAAACAGCACCTAGCACATACATCAGGATACCGACAAAAAATGCCGGCATAATCATCAGCCATAATCCGAACAAAAGGCTGCCAAGCCCGGCAATAGGAAAACGACTGCCATCCTGCTTGCCACGAATCAAATACCCGGATAAAGAAAAGAGTCCCGGTACTAGAAACAACACACCGATTGTAATAACCAGATAAAGAATGGCAGCCTCAGGCCATGCCACCAGCAACACACCGATGACCAACGCACAGATACATCTGATTATAGAATAATTCATTGTTTTCATATTCAATCATGTCTAATTGGTTAATGAAGCGAATATACTGATTATTTCTGAGAAGACAGATGCAAAATGGATATTAATTTTCAGACAGAAGAACAAAAGAACAAAAAAAGAAAGCCAAAACAAATTTTCCTGCCATAAGCTTAGAACTAATTCTATTGTTCTATAGACTTTAGCAAACAGAATGTTATACCGACTATTCCAATCTATTCTTTCGTACCCATGCCTGAAGATCATCCTTTTGTTTTATGACAAATCACTCTATCTGTTCTGTTTCAGGCAGACTTTGTTCATTCTCGTCCTCATCGATCAAATAGCCCAAAAGAGCCACCATAACAGCAATCCTGCCAACAACACGGCACCTATTCTTATCCAAAGTTTACGTTTCATACACTTCATTTTAATGATTTATTAACTGATGTATTAAAACCATTCCGCCACCCGAAATGTTCATTTATAAAACCAATTTAAAGTAATAAGATTATGAATAATGGAAAATTCTTTGCCGGACTGGCACTAGGAGCGCTGGTCGGCAGTGCATTAAGTTGTTTTGCGCACAGCAACAGAGGTCGCAAATTGAGAAGAGACGTGTATGATGCCATTCAGGACTTACAAGAAGATGCAAAAAGACCTGGCTCATCATGCAAAACATAAAGCAGAAGAAGTAAGCAGTGAAGTAGCCGGAAAAGTAGGTGAGAAAGTGGAAGAAGTGAAAGGGAAAATACACGAAGCTGCAAATAAATAAAAAAAAAGTAAGTTTTTCTTTGGAGTTTAAAACAAAACGCTTACATTTGCCCCAAAATAAAAACAGATTTTATGAATAGAATCATGGTAAATACATATTGGTGGCGTTTCTTACAACTAAACAAGTCGTAAGGGAACCAGACCATGTATATATACCTGACATTCTAAAAGGATATTCAAACTGAAGGCCTGTCGTACTTACGACAGGCCTTTTTTCGTTAGTGCAATTAACATTAAAATATAGAACGACAATGAAAACTTATCAGGTAAACAAAGAAGGTTATTATGGCGAATTTGGAGGGGCGTATATTCCCGAAATCCTTCACCGCTGTGTGGAAGAATTGCAGAATGCCTATTCCAAAGTATTGGAAAGTGAAGGATTCAAACAAGAATTCCACCAGTTACTACGCGACTATGTAGGACGCCCTTCACCTCTTTACCTGGCAAACCGGCTAAGCAAGAAATATGGCTGTAAGATCTACCTGAAACGTGAAGATTTAAACCACACCGGAGCACATAAAATCAATAATGCCATCGGACAGGTGTTACTGGCAAAACGTATGGGGAAAAAACGTATCATTGCAGAAACCGGAGCTGGACAGCATGGGGTGGCCACCGCTACGGTATGCGCTTGATGAACATGCAATGCATTGTTACATGGGCAAGACCGATGTAGAACGCCAGCATATCAATGTAGAAAAGATGAAAATGCTGGGAGCCGAAGTCCGCCCGGTCACTTCCGGCAACATGACACTGAAAGATGCTACAAACGAAGCCATCCGCGACTGGTGTTGCCACCCTGCCGATACTTACTATGTCATCGGCTCTACCGTAGGTCCTCACCCCTACCCTGATATGGTGGCACGTCTGCAATCCGTTATCAGTGAAGAAATCAAAAAGCAGCTGAAAGAACAGGAAGGAAGGGAATATCCCGATTACTTGATGGCTTGTGTAGGAGGAGGAAGCAATGCGGCAGGAACCATTTATCACTATATAGATGATGAACGTGTGCAGATTGTCCTGGCCGAAGCAGGAGGCAAAGGTATAGACACCGGTTTCTCGGCCGCTACCATCCAACTGGGGAAAATGGGAATTATCCACGGAGCAAAAACCTTGGTTATCCAAAACGAGGACGGACAAATAGAGGAACCTTACTCCATTTCTGCCGGTCTGGATTATCCGGGCATAGGACCCATGCATGCCAATCTGGCCAAACAGCAACGCGCTTTGGTACTCGCCATAAACGATGATGAAGCCATCCGTGCCGCATTTGAACTGACCCGGCTGGAAGGTATCATTCCTGCATTGGAATCGGCTCATGCATTGGGAGCATTGGACAAAATGAGATTCAAGCCAACGGATATAGTGGTTCTCACCGTATCAGGACGCGGAGATAAGGATATTGAAACCTACTTGAAAGAATCCGGCACAAGGACCTCCTTGCAATAACACATAGAAACCCATGAGAGCAAAAACCCTATACGGACAACTATAAACAGAAAAGAAACAATGAAAACTTTTACCTATACCACCCGATGCAAAACCATACTGGGTGACCTGCATACACCGGTCAGTACCTATCTGAAAGTGCGCGACATTTTCCCACAGAGTGCACTGATGGAAAGTTCCGACTATCATGGAAGTGAGAACAACCGTTCTTTCATCGGGCTGAATCCTGTAGCCAGCATCGGAATCAATCATGGCACAGCCACTGCCACCTACCCTGACGGCAGCATAGAAGAACATCCCATCAGCGAACATTTCCGGGCAGACCATGCGATCTCCGATTTTCTGAATCGTTTCAAGGTAAGCGGAGAATACAACAACTACTGCGGACTGTATGGCTATACCACTTTCAATGCCGTACGCTATTTCGAACATATCAATGTAAAAGACAGCCGTGATCCTAAGAACGATGCTCCGGATATGTTGTATATCTTATATAAATACCTGATTGTCTTCAATGACTTCCGCAACGAAATGTTATTACTGGAAATGTTGCAGGACGGTGAGGACAGCCATCTGGATTATGTGGAAAAAGCGATCCACAACCGTAACTATACTACTTACGACTTCCGTGCCGTGGGCGAAACCACCAGTACCCTGACCGATGAAGAACATAAGGCGAACATCCGCAAAGGCATTGCCCACTGTATGCGCGGCGATGTTTTCCAAATCGTCCTTTCACGCCGTTTTATCCAACGTTACGAAGGAGATGACTTCAAACTTTACCGTGCTTTACGCAGCATCAACCCGTCCCCCTACTTATTTTACTTCGATTTCGGAGGCTTCCGTATTTTTGGTTCCTCTCCCGAAACCCATTGTAAAATAGAAAACGGGCGTGCCACCATCGACTATCGCCGGAACCACCCGCCGCAACGGAGACAAGAAAATAGATGCTGAACTCACCGCCAACCTATTGGCTGATCCCAAAGAAAATGCGGAACATGTAATGCTGGTAGATCTGGCACGCAATGACTTGAGCCGCAACTGTCACGATGTACAAGTAGAATTTTACAAAGAAGCTCAATATTACAGCCACGTCATTCATCTGGTAAGCCGGGTCAGCGGCGAACTGAACCCAAAGCCAATCCCATCAAAGCATTTATTGATACTTCCCGGCCGGAACCTGAGTGGCGCTCCGAAGGTAAAAGCCATGCAGCTGATCAGCGAATACGAACCTCACAGCCGTGGAGCCTATGGAGGTTGCATCGGATTTATCGGGCTGAACGGCACATTGAACCAAGCTATCACCATTCGTACATTCGTCAGCCGCAACAACGAACTATGGTTTCAAGCCGGTGGCGGCATCGTAGCTAAGAGCAATGAAGAGTACGAATTACAAGAAGTAAACAACAAACTGGGAGCACTTAAAAAAGCAATCATCCTGGCAGAACAAATGTAAAAACGAATCATCATGAAAACAGTAATTATAGACAACTATGACTCATTTACCTACAATTTGAGTCATTTGGTAAAAGAACTGGGAGCCGAAGTTACCGTATTACGTAACGATGCTTTCCAACTGGAAGAATTGGAAAAATTCGATAAAATCATTCTTTCACCCGGTCCCGGTATTCCATCAGAAGCAGGCCTGCTGCTCGAAGTAATTAAAAGATATGCCGGCAAGAAACCGATTCTGGGTGTATGCTTGGGAGAACAGGCCATAGGAGAAGCTTTTGGCGGCAAACTGACCAATCTGAGCGAAGTATTTCATGGCGTACAGACCCCCATCTCAATTAAAAAGAACCAATCAAAAGACAAAGGAAAGAAAACCGATTACATTTTCAACGGACTGCCGGATGAAGTGCCGGTAGGACGTTATCACTCATGGGTAGTAGATACGGACGGTTTCCCTGAGTGCCTTGAAATAACCGCAGTAAGCCAGGAAGGTCTCGTCATGGCATTGAAACATAAAGAATACGATATCCACGGCATCCAGTTTCATCCCGAATCCGTACTAACCCCCGATGGTAAAGCCATGATAGCCAACTTTCTAAACGCATAACCCCAACCGTACATAATAAATATGAAAGCTATATTATCCCGCCTCTTCAATCACGAGGAACTGACCCGAAAAGAAGCAAAGAATTTGCTGCTCAACATAACCCGGAGAATGTATAACGACGCACAGATAGCCGCCCTGCTGACCGTTTTCCAAATGCGCGGCATCAAAGTAGAAGAATTGATAGGTTTCCGTGAAGCATTGCTCACCACCCGCATACCTATAGACTTTTCCGCTTACACCCCTATTGACATTGTGGGCACAGGCGGTGATGGAAAAAATACCTTCAATATCTCTACTTGCGCCTGCTTCATTGTAGCAGGAGCCGGATATCATGTTGCCAAACACGGCAACTATGGCGCGACTTCCGTCAGCGGAGCCAGCAATGTCATCGAACAACACGGTGTAAAATTCACGAACAATCCGGATAAGCTGACCCGTTCTATGGAAGAATGTGGAATGGTCTATATGCATGCCCAGTTGTTCAATCCTGCCATGAAAAGTGTAGGCCCTGTCCGCAAAGCACTGCAAGTACGTACCATATTCAACCTGCTAGGTCCGCTGGTTAATCCATGTCTTCCGGCTTACCAACTTCTAGGAGTCGCCGATCTGCCGCAAATGCGCCTTTATACCAATGTGTTCCAAAAACTGGGCATTGGCTTTGCCGTAGTAAACAACCTGGACGGTTACGACGAAATCTCACTGACCGATGAATTCAAAGTGATGACCAATCGCTACGAAACCATCTACAAGCCATCCGAACTAGGCTTCTCTCTCGCCAGACAAGAAGAGCTTTATGGTGGGAACACTCCCGAAGAAGCGTCGAAAATCTTCAATAACGTACTGGAGAACAAAGCCACCAAAGCCCAGACAGACTGTGTACTGATTAACGCTTCTTTTGCCATACAAGCCATGGAACCGGCCAAACCGATAGAAGAATGCGTGGCCATCGCCCGTGAATCATTGGAAAGCGGAAAAGCATTGAATACATTGAAAAAATTTGTGGAACTGAACAGTTGACTACACACCCGGTATTCCACTACCAAACGCCTCATACAATGACAGATATATTAACAGAAATCATCGCCTGCAAGCAGATCGAGATCGAACTGCAAAAGGCTGCCATCAGCAAAGAAATGCTGATAAACAATTGTAACGAACCCATGCCACGTATCAGTATGCGTGCCAGTCTTGCCTCTTCTCCTTACGGCATCATCTCCGAGTTCAAGCGTCGCTCTCCCTCCAAAGGATGGATAAAAGAAGACGCACAGGCAGATACCATTCCTCCCGCTTACGAAGCGGCCGGAGCCTCCGCACTTTCCATCCTCACCGATGAAAAATACTTCGGCGGCAGCTGAAAGATATCCGTTCGGCACGCCCCCACGTGCAACTTCCCATTCTAAGGAAAGATTTCATTATAGATGAATACCAACTTTATCAGGCACGCATCGTAGGAGCGGACGCTATCCTTCTTATAGCCGCCGCTTTGAAGAAAGAGCAATGCAAAGCCCTAGCCCTCAAAGCCCATGAACTGGAACTGGAAGTCCTGCTGGAAATCCACAACGAGCAAGAACTGGAATATATAGACGAGAACATTGACATGGTGGGAGTCAACAACCGTAATCTGGGAAGCTTCCACACAGAGGTGGAAAACTCTTTCCGTCTGGCGGAAAAACTACCCGAAGAAATGCTCCGGATCTCTGAAAGCGGCATCTCCAGCCCCGAAACAGTCAAACAACTCCGGGCTGCCGGCTTCCGAGGCTTCCTGATAGGGGAAAACTTCATGAAAACACCCGCACCGGGAGAAGCCTTAAAAGAATTTATAACCCAACTAGAGAAATGTTAGGATGAAGCAACAATGATTATCAAGGTATGCGGTATGCGCGAGCCCGAAAACATACGCGCCATAGAGCAAGCCGGAGCAGACTGGATGGGCTTCATCTTCTTCCCCCAATCTGCCCGCTACGTATCACATCGTCCGGAATACCTACCGGAACAATGCCACCGGATCGGGATCTTCGTCAACGAAAGCAGCGAAAACATCCTGCTGAAAGCACAGGAATTCGGTCTGCACCATATCCAGTTGCATGGCAGGGAGACACCGGAACAATGCCGCAAATTAAAAGCCGCCGGACTGGGAGTCATTAAAGTTTTTTCCATAGCACAGAAAAGTGACCTGCAATCCGCCGGTTGTTATGAGGCATTTGCGATTACTTTCTTTTCGACACTGCCTGCTCCGGATATGGCGGTTCCGGCAAAACCTTCAACTGGAATATCCTGCAAGCCTATCAGGGAAAGACGCCTTTCCTGCTGAGTGGCGGTCTCCGGCCCGGCAGTCTTTCCCTTTTGTTGCAATTCAAGCATGAACAATGGGCAGGTATCGACCTGAACAGCGGATTCGAGACCGCTCCGGCTCTGAAAGACGCCGCCGCCGTCCACACATTTATAAACCAATTAAAACAAAAAATACAATGAACAGAATCAACCAGTTATTCAGTACCAAGCAAAAAGACATCCTCTCTATTTATTTTTGCGCAGGCTTTCCTACCTTAGAAGGTACGGCAAGCACCATCAAAGTCCTGGAAAAAAAAGGGATTAACATGATTGAAATCGGCATTCCTTTCAGTGACCCGATGGCTGACGGTCCCGTTATCCAGCACGCCGCCACCCGCGCCTTGAAAAACGGCATGACACTGAAGCTCCTTTTCGACCAACTGAAAGATATCCGTAAAGAAGTACAGATTCCGCTGGTGCTGATGGGATATCTCAATCCCATCATGCAATATGGATTCAAGGATTTCTGCCGCACTTGCCGGGAGACGGGAATCGACGGAGTGATTATCCCTGACTTGCCTTTCAAAGATTATATGGAGGAATATCGTTCCATAGCCGAGGAACAGGATGTGAGAATCATCATGCTCATCACTCCGGAAACCAGTGAAGAACGTATCCGCCTGATTGATGAACACACCGACGGTTTTATCTATATGGTATCTTCCGCCGCTATCACCGGTGCTCAAAAAGATTTCAACGCACAGAAACAAGCCTATTTCCAACGCATCGCCGACATGAATTTACGCAATCCCCGCATGATAGGTTTCGGAATTTCCAATAAGCAAACCTTCGAAACCGCATCCGCTCATGCCGCAGGAGCCATCATCGGCAGTAAATTCGTGACCTTGCTGGATGAAGAAGACGGAGATACGGAAAAAGCAGCGGACAAGCTGCTGGAAGCCTTGAAAAACTAACCTTTCACAACTCGTAACATCCTCTTCTTCAAAAATCCACCTGAAAGATCATGGCGATACAAGTGAAAAATATAATACCTTACAGGTATAAGATTATATATCTTGCAGCAGTAAGATCTATAATCTTATACCTGATCTTTCTACTTCTTCCATCCACAGCATCCGGCAGAAGCAGTTATCACCTATAAAGAAAAACATTTTGTTATTTCCCTCTCTTATTTTTGTCATAGTTTACACATAATTACTATCTTTGTGCCAAAATTAAACAAGAAAAGCGCATGACACAGAGTGAATATCCTTCCGTTTTGCTAATATACACAGGCGGTACGATCGGCATGATTGAAAATCCTGAGACAGGTGCACTAGAAGCCTTCAATTTCGACCAGTTGCAAGACAATGTCCCCGAATTGAAGCGGTTCAACTATCGCATCTCCTCTTACCAGTTCAATCCCCCCATTGACTCTTCGGATATGGAACCTGCCTTGTGGGCCAAGTTAGTCAAGATCATCAAATACAATTATGACAATTTTGACGGGTTCGTCATTCTGCACGGTACAGACACCATGCATACACCGCTTCAGCACTCAGCTTCATGCTGGAAAACCTGAGCAAGCCGGTTATCCTGACGGGTAGCCAGTTACCCATCGGCATGTTGCGCACCGATGGAAAGGAAAATCTGATCACTTCCATAGAAATAGCCGCTGCCAAACATCCGGACGGCACTGCTATTGTACCCGAAGTATGCATCTTCTTCGAAAACCATCTGTTGCGCGGAAACCGTACCACAAAAATCAATGCGGAGAATTTCAATGCGTTCCGTTCATACAATTTCCCTTCGCTGGCAACAGCAGGCATCCACATAAAATATGAATATGACCGTATTCACAAAGCCGATCCCAATCTGCCATTAAAACCACACTATCTTTATGATACCAATGTAATTATACTGACCCTTTTTCCGGGCATCCAGGAAAACATGATCAGCAATATCCTGCATACACCGGGATTACGCGCAGTGGTATTAAAGACCTACGGTTCGGGCAACGCTCCGCAAAAGCCGTGGTTCATCGAACTTCTAAGGGATGCCACCTCACGGGGAATCATCATTGTCAACATCTCCCAATGCTCTACCGGAACAGTGGAAATGGGAAGGTATGAAACCGGACTCCATCTGCTGGACGCAGGGGTCATCAGCGGCTATGACAGTACGGTGGAATCCGTTCTAACCAAACTGATGTTCCTTTTGGGACACGGAAAAAGTGAAAGAGAAATACGTTACCAAATGAGTATTCCGGTAGCCGGAGAGTTTACGAAATCATAATTTATTGCGTTCCAATTATCATCCGGCGGGATGATTGCAGAATCATTAAAATGGTGTATCTGCGATAAGAACTTAACGATTTTATAGCATGTAATCTTTTTGTAATATTTGTTTCATCAAATAGTAATAAAAATGCTCCATTTTTGCAATGCTGATCAAAAAAGATTAGTTTTGTAGTATTAAAAAGATGGATATATGAATGATTACCGCATTTTAGTAGTTGACGATGAAGAAGATCTATGCGAGATTCTTAAATTCAATTTAGAAAACGAAGGGTATTTTGTGGACACGGCAAACTCCGCCGAAGAAGCCCTGAAGATGGAACTGACCCAATACAACTTGCTGTTGCTGGATGTGATGATGGGAGAAATATCAGGATTCAAAATGGCGAACATGCTGAAAAAGAATAAAGCTACTGCTTCTATTCCCCATTATATTCATTACTGCTAAAGATACTGAAAACGATACCGTAACAGGGTTCAACTTGG
>ENA-OQCE01000983-OQCE01000983.1-human-gut-metagenome-genome-assembly--contig:-NODE-983-length-12779-cov-1.605754_pt1 | contig 12779 bp, 11 predicted proteins | sample MGYA00242495_ERZ504572 | MGnify/ENA primary metagenome ERZ504572 (study PRJEB26092, sample SAMD00036228) | human gut metagenome | host: Homo sapiens | study: EMG produced TPA metagenomics assembly of...
ATTGATGGTATGATGGCTTATATAATAGGTATGTCGGTATTGATATCGTTTTCCCATCCGTTTACGTCTACGTCAAAGCTCGAACCTGAACCGGTTTTCAGGTTCCACATCCGGTATCTTTCCCGTGTTCACTTCTATCCGGAGTGTGGTTGTTCCTTGTCCGTCGTCCGTTTCTGTCACTTCCACCTTGTCGTAGCTTTCTGTAAAGTGGGTTTTGCCGTCTGTAAGTAATGCGTCGATGTATATCCTGTGTTCGCTTCCGGTATGGAGGCCGAATATTTCGAACGTGCCGCTAATCGTTCCGTCGGCTGGTGATTCGGGAGTGAATTGGTAAGTGGAAGGCACAAATTCCTGTATCACGGTATTGGCCGACGGCTTGCCGGTGGCGAGAAATACGGATTCAGACACACCGTTCAAACGGCAGGTGAGTGAGCGGACATTGTTCAGCCCCTTTATGTGGAATGTGGCTATAATCTTACGGGTCATCTTTTGCGGTGTGAGGTGAATATGACAAGGGTCATCGCCGGTTGCGGTAATCTCCGGATGTACGGTGGGTTGCTTGTATGGAGTGCTGCCGTAGTTGCCCAGCATCTTTTCCGTAACCTCGAATCCTTCCATTGTGGCTACGGCAAGTTCTTCGGGAGAGGATACAAGGGTGCGTATTCCTTCATCCGGACGTGTGATTATTTTGCCGGCACAGGCTTCCAGTGTTTCATAACACTCTTTTCCACGGAATGTAATGTTGCTGAAGTCGTTGAAGGAACGATTAAAGAGAAGGACATGGTATATGCCTTCCGGCAAACGTATCTTGTCTCCCGAACGGTCGCCCAAAAGGAATACTTTCGGTTCGCCGCCTGTTGCGGATAAACAGGCGGTAGCACCGAAATCCGCTTCTTTACTGTCCAGTCCGGATAAACTCCAGTCGGCACTGAGGCTGATTTCGGCTACTTCATAGTAGGTCAGTTCGCGGCGTTCGCAGGCAAGGAATGTGATGTGCAGGAATACGATGCACAGTAATGGAAAGGTAGCGGGGTATTTGTGTTTCATTTTATGCCTCCTTCCTGTGTTTTCTGCTTGCGGGCAAGCAGCCATATGAGCGAGACTTTGGCTTTGGTAGGCCAAACCATGTATAACGGCCGTTCTCTTGCCATTGCAGGGTTTGGTAATTGTTGCGTGCATGGTAATGACGGTAGTCTGTGCGCAGCAACCCTATACCTATATTGAATTCCAAATGCAGGTGGCGCGAAAGTTTGTGGGCATAACCGTAGCTGAATCCTGCTGCTATGAAAAATTCGCCCTGATAGCCATTGGTTTTCCATTGCAGGTCGTATTTGCCGCCTCCGGCATACAGACCGACGAAATGTCCTGTCAGTATGTCTTGTCGCTTCCGTTGTCTGTATAACTGCGGCCAATAGCGTACTTCGAGTCCGCCCGCCATGATTTCAAGGCAGTATTTATCACCGTCAAGCAGCCACCAGGGAAACATGTATTCTCCGTTTACCGACCAATGTCTGCCTATAGGTATTTCAATCTCGAAGTTGGGAATCAGCGCAACGTCGAATAGCAGGTTGGTCTTCAGGGCGAACAACGGGTGTGTGGCGGGATGTCCGGAACCGGAAGCAGGCAGAAACCTGTCGGGAATTTCCATACTGGCTGGTAGCGGATACTCTACATTCTGAAAGAGATTCGGGACGGTATCTTGAAGGCAAAGGTATCCGGGGTATGCCGGCAGACGTACTGTTTTTTCCCAAGCTATCTGCAGGATGGCCGAACGCAGGCTACGTAATATCCGGGCACGGATATACGGGTGGATGGAGTCACTCTCCAGCAACTTTAGGCTTTTTTACGTTGGATGCCGGTATTGCTGTTGTCGATGATGTACAGTATCTGCACGGTGGGGAGATGGCGTCTTTCGTCGACAAGACGCCGCAGTCCTTGCCAGTTTTCTCCTTGCGGACAAGTGTGTATGCGGCAGGTATCGATATGGGGAAATTTACGTATCAGATAGTTCTTGATGTTTGTCGCTCTGCGTTCTGCCAATTGCTCGTTGTAGCGGTATTGCCATCGGGAGAAGCAAAAGCGAGGATATGTATGGAACTTATCTTTTGTGGAACGGTATCATGGCTGGAAAACAGGCTGTCCAGAGCATTGAAGACATGTATATTGTCCATGTATCCGCTGTCGGGCAACGTCCGGTCGAAACGAAAATGAAGTTCCATCGGTTGGGCGGGAACATACGTTCTTCTTTCTTGCTGGGCGTGGCAATATGGAATGATTATAAAAGGTATCACCCAGCCAATAATAATGCTTTTCGCACTTTTATTAAGAACATTCATAAGACGAATGGTTTGGCCGCTGTCGAAAAGATTGTTACATTTTTCCGATAAACATTGCTGTGTGGAGCGGCTGTATATATTTGTTTGTTTGCTTTGCTTGTCCGTATTATCTCTGAATACGACGCTTATAGCAACAAATATATATTATTTTTCTATAGATGGTTTTATTTTTACCAAAGATTTTAAAAAAAATGCGCTTTTTCGTAGAAAGGATGTCTGGGAGGACGGTATAACGGGGCTTACCGGCAGCAAAACAGGGAAAATGCTTCTGATAAAACATTTTCCCTGTTGAGTATAAGGTGTGTCGCTTGGGAGGCGAATAAATAATTTTACATTTTGTTGGTAGGGTGCAAGAATATCCGTTATTTTATTCTTTGCCGGCCTCCTTATATATTTTCTAATTGTCTGTAATCTGATATATGTACGTTTTCATTTCAGCAGCGTTCCCGTTGCCTTTAAATAAGTGATGTAGTTCAGGTACAGCCGGAAACGTGCATCGACTTTGGTTTCGTACGCCTGCTGCCACAGAGCTTGCGCTTCCAGGTGGTCGGACAGGGTTTCCAGTCCTACGTCGTATTGGCTGCGGCTCACTCTCATGTTCTCTTCCGCCTGTTGCAGGGAGCGTTCGGCAATGGTGCTTTCCAGCCGGGCTTCGTCGAGGTTGTTGACGGATTGTGCCAGCTCAAGCAGCATTTGTTCATTCATGTTCTCCTGTTCGAGGCGTGCCTGTTCCAGTTTGGCTTTGGCTGCACGTACTTTATTGCTGTTTGTACCGAAGTGGAAGAGCGGTACGCTTACGTTCAGAAGCACAGAGAAGCTGCCGCCGTCGAACAGGTCCTGGTCGCTGATTTCCAGGCCGTGGATGTAGTCGTACGAACCTTTCACACCGATTTTGGGCAGGAGTTCGCTGCGGTTCAGTTTCACTTGCTGCTTGGCGATGGCCACTTGCTGGTTCAGTATGGCATATTCGGGGCGGGCGGAGATGTCGGCTGTTTGCAGCCGGATGTCCTGTGCTACTTCGGGAAAAGTATTGGCGGTGCGTATATCTGCGTCAGCGGTTTGCCGATGTAGTGGCAGAGGTTCATGGTGGCCAGGCGCAGCGCATTGTCGGCCTTGCGGATGTTGAGTTCGCTTTCGTTCAGCTTTACCTGTACTTTCAGCACGTCGTTCTGGGCTTGAGGCCGTGTTTATGGGCGCTTTCCACGTTCTTCATCAGTTCCGTGAGCACGGCATTGTATTTGTCGGCCACTTTCTTCATCTCTTTGGCTTTGATGACTTGTGCGTATGCCTGCTCTGTCTTTACAATGACTTCCGAGGCTGTAAGCGTCTCGCTCAACTGTGCCATTTCCTTACCCAGCAGGGACATTTTGTATGCCGCACGGATTTTACCGCCCATGTAGAGCGGCTGTTCACTTGTATGCCGCCCATATATACCATGCCTATCTTGTAGTTCAGGTCTATTCCGGGAAAGTAGGCGAACCCCTTGTTGGGAAGGAATTGCCCCGTGGCATCGGGCAGGAAAGTAGGCAGGTTGCCGCCGGCTATGCCGAGACTGCCGTCTGATGTACTGTAGATACCCGTACCGCTGAGGCTGAAGTTGGGGAAGAAGTTGCCCTTATAGCTCTTTGCGGTGTAGCGTGCACTTTCCGTTTGTCTGGCGGCGGCTGCCATTTCTTTATTGTATTTCAGTGCCATTTCCCTGCATTGTTCCAGTGTCAGCGTCTCTTGGGCGGAGATGCAGGCAGCGGAGAGCAGGGCAGCGAGGATGAATGTTGTCTTTTTCATTATTGTTCGTTTTTTATATGAAAGAATAATGCGTATAGTACAGGGATAAACAGGAGTGTTATCAGCGTTCCGAATGTGAGGCCGCCCATGATGGAAGCCGCCAGCGAACCGAACATCGCGTCGGGCAGCAGCGGTATCATACCCAGAATGGTGGTCAGCGCAGCCATGGTCACAGGACGGAGACGGCTTTGGGCGCTGTCCACCAGTGCCGTAATGGGTTCTACCCCTTGGTTGAGCTGAAGGGTGATTTCATCCATCAGCACGATGCCGTTCTTGATGAGCATGCCTATCAGTCCCAGCGTACCCACGATTGCCACGAAGTTGAACGTCTTGTCTGTAAGCAGCATCACAGCCACCACTCCCACAAGCAGCATGGGCAGACTGCAGAAGATGATAATCGGCTTGCGGTAGTCCTTGAACAGCATGATAAGAATGGCAATCATCAGGATGATGGCAAGCGGGAAGTTCTTGAACAGATACTCCATGGACTCGTCGCTGGCGCTCTTCTCGCCCTGCCAATGCAGGGTATAGCCTTGCGGAAGCTCTATCTGTTCTATCCGGCGGGCGATAATCTGCCTTGCCTTTTCGGTCTCTATGCCGGGAGCGGGAGAGCATTGCACGCGCTGGCTGCGCTGTCCGTTATAGCGTGGAACGACGGGGTCTTCCCAGCGGATGTCGATGCGCTTGCTGATTTGTTTCAGCGGGGTGCTTCCCATGAGGCTTTCCACCAGTTCTTCCTTGCTCAGTGTACCTGCCTTCAGTTTCACCATGGTTTCCTCGTTCAGCAGTCCGTTCAGCGAGGGCAGGGCGGAGAATACCTGCGTATTGCCGAGGTCTTCTATCGGCTTTCCTTCCTCGTCCAGACATTTCAGGTAAATGTTGTCGCGGTGGATGCTTCGTAGAAGAACCCGATGGGTATGCCGCCGTTGGCGGAAAGCAGGGACATGCTTACGTCGTTGCGGCTGAGACCCAGCGCACGGGCGGCTGCCTGGTCGTACTCGATGGAGAGTACGGGTATCTGCGGTTCCCAGTCGGTGGTGATGAGGCGGACTTCCGGCGTGTGTTCCATAATGTACCGCGCGCTGTCGGCCAAGCGGTGCAGTACGGCAGGGTCGGGCCCCATGAACTGCGCTTCGATAGGGTACTTCTTGAACATCAGGTTGTAGCGTTTCAGGTTGATGTAAGCATCCGGATAACGCCGTGTCAGGTATTCCTGTATCTCATCCATATTCTCTACCAGGTCGTCAGGAGAGGTGAAGTCTATAATCAGTTCGCCGTACGACAAGGACGGATTGGCGATGCTGCGCACCAGGTTGTAGCGTCCCGGCGTGCCGCCGACAGAGGCGGTGACGTGGGTAATCTCCTTGCGTGTTTTCAGGTAGGATTCTATCTCCCTTAAATCGCGTGCCACGCGGGTGGAGTTATTGCCTTCGGGCAGCTTGTACTCCATGTAGAGCTGGTCGTACACCATATCGGGGAAGAAACCCTGCCGCATGTAGCCGTAGCCGAAAATGGAAAGTCCCAGCAGGGCGAGCATCGCCAGTACGACGCTCCAGCGATGTGCCAGTCCGAAGTAGAGGGCGGTGCGCAGCAGGGCATAGGTACGTCCCTTGTATTCGCGCTTTCCGGTGGCGCTGACTTCAACGGCAGGGTGCAGCTTGCGGTTTGCCATCAGTGGCACGTGCACCAGCGCCAGCACCCAACTCAGTAGTAAGGACACCGCCAGTACGATGAACAGGTCGCGGGTATATACCCCGGCAGTGTCCGGCGACAGGAAGATGGGAAGGAAAGCGATGATGGCTATCAGTGTGGCGCCCAGCAGGGGCATTGCCGTCTGGCGGCCGATGGCTGTCATCGCTTCCATGCGGTTTTTGCCGGCTTTCAGGTCTACCAGTATGCCGTCTACGATGACAATGGCATTATCTACCAGCATACCCATTGCCAGCACGAAAGCGGCAAGCGATACACGCTGCATGGTTCCGTCCGCCGTGTACAGGAACAGGAACGAACCGAATACGGTGACAATGAGGCTGATGCCGATGATGATTCCGCTCTTGAAACCCATGGCCAGCATCAGGATTACCACAACGATGATGACGGACTCTATCAGGTTGATGACGAAAGTACCCAAAGAGGCTCCCACACGTTCGGGCTGATAGAATACCTTGTGGCACTCCACGCCTGCGGGCAGGCGCTTTCTTTCAGTTGCGCCAGCTTCTTTTCTACGGCAGCGCCCACTTTCACGATGTCCGAACCACTGGAAGCTGCGATGAGGATTCCCTGCGCCCGTTCGCTGTCGAAGAACAGTTCGTTGCGGTAGGTTCTTCGTATCCTTTCTCGATGCGGGCGATGTCGCGCATGCGGAGCTGGTCGTCGTCATGCCCTTGTATCAGCATGCTGCCTATGTCTTCCACTGTCCTGAACTTGTCGCTGACGGTGACGCGGATGCGGTTGTCGCCATTGTCGTAGTAGCCGCTGTAGGTGGTCTTGTTCTGTCCGTTCAGGGTGGCGAGGACTTCGGCGGGCTTTACGCCGAGGTTTGCCATACGGTCTTGCAGCAGGGAGATGTTGATGCATTCGGGACGTTTGCCGTATAGTTCCACCCGTTCTACGCCCGTCATGTCGCTTATTTCGCGCTTGATGAGCTCTGCGTAGTCGGACAGCTCCCGGTCGGACAGTCCGTCACCGGTCAGTGCGTAGAACATTCCGTATACATTGCCGAAGTCGTCTTTCACGATGGGGGTGCTCGCTCCGTCAGGCAGCAGGGCGCAGGCGTCGCTCACCTTGCGGCGCAGCATGTCCCAGCACTGCTCCACTTCATCGTCCGGGGTAATGGTGGTGAGTTCTACCTGTATCAGGGAGAGGTCGTTGTACGAGTAGCTTTCCACATTATCTATATTGCCCATGCTGCGGATGCTCTTCTCCAGCACATCCGTCACTTCCAGCTCTACCTGGTGGGCGGATGCCCCCGGATAGGTGGTTACCACCATGGCGAGTTTCACTTTTATTTCAGGGTCTTCCAGCTTGCTCATCTGGTAGCAGGAGAGGATGCCGCCTACAAACAGGACGGTCACCAGGAAGTAAACCAGATTGCGGTTTTTGAATGCCCATTTGCTTATATCCATAATTGCTGAGTTTTAAAGGAAAACAATGCTATAACAGTCCGCCGATGTTTGTGTCGCTGGCAGCAGGCAGAGGAGTCACGGTTTCTCCGTCCTTTATGTGATGTATTCCTGCCGACACCACTTGGTCGCCGGGTTGCAGCCCGTCGGAAGCGATGATGCTGCGTCCGTTGCTCAGCAGGCGTACGAGGGTTACTTCGCGGCTGTGTACTTTGCTGTCGGACGGGTTGTATACGAATACGCAGGCTTTGCCGTCTTTTTGCAGAACAGCGCTGCCGGGTACGGAGAGGTTGCGTGAACTGTCATTGTTGCAAAGGATGGTAACCATGGTGTTCATGCCCGGAGAAGGAACGGGGCGGTTATCTGTAATCAGTTGCAGGCGCATGGTGTAGAGCTGGTTCGCATTTGCTTTGGGGGTGACGCTGATGAGTTTCAGCTCATAGGTCTGTTCCGGATAAATGTCGAACGTACAGCGGTATCGGTCAAATTGCTCGCGCCGGATGTATTCGGCTGCCGGAAGGTTTATTTCCACTTCCGGGGCGCTGTTGCTTATCATGGACAGGACAGGCATTCCGGCTCCCACCGTTTCGTGCGCTTCAAACAGCCTTTTCTGTATATAGCCGCTGAAAGGGGCGTAAAGGCGGGTGTAGCCCAACTGGTCTTTGTGATGCCGGTATTTGGCGGTGATTTGTTTCAGTCCGTACACGGCCTTGTCGTTGGCACTGGGCGTGGTTCCGTTGTCTTTGTAAAGCGCCATTACGCGTTCCGCCTCTGCCTTAATCTGTTTGTATTCGGCCTCGGTGGCGTCCAGTTGCACCTGGTAGTCCGTAGGGTCCAGTTCGGCAAGCAGTTGTCCTGCCTGCACGCGGGCGCCGTCCTTTACATATATCTTCTGTATCGTGCCGCTCACTCTGAATGCGAGACTGATGTCTTGTGCCGCTTTTACTTTTCCGGGATATTGCAGGCTGGTTTGCCCGCCGGCGGAGACAACCGTATCTGTTTTTACGGTCTGGTATTCTCGTGTGTCTTTAGCTCCGTTGCTACAGGATAGCAGCGAGTAGAGTGAGATGCTTGTTAAAATCCAATAAATTCGTTTCATAATTCAAGGTATATTAGTTTTGTGACAAAATTACTCAGTCTCTTCTATATATAAAAGGTTTATAAGCATTATAAAATGTTCTGTTTATGCCCTCTCTTTATAAAAAATGGACATTTTCCTGTCTATTGCGTACTGGGGTGTCAGATTCGTCGTGTGGATTTATACTGTGACAGCCGATATTCAGGTGATGAAAAGTTACGGAAATTGGGAATTGAAAAAGGTAATGAGATAATCTTTTTCATATCTTTGCAAGTACATATAATTAATATCTTATACCGAATGAACACGCAAAACTCTTATCTTGCTTCAAAGCCGCATTACGAGATACTCGACGGGCTTCGTGGCGTAGCTGCCGTAATGGTAGTCGCTTTTCATCTGCTGGAAGCGCATTCCGGTGGCAATCACTTGGAACAAATTATCAATCACGGTTACCTGGCTGTAGATTTTTTCTTTATGCTTTCCGGTTTTGTTATCGGTTATGCTTATGACGACCGCTGGAGCAGGATGAGCATCGGTACTTTCTTCAAGCGGCGTATTATCCGTTTGCATCCTATGGTGATAGTGGGAAGCATAGTAGGTGCGGTATTCTTTTATTTTCAGGAGTCGTCCTGCTTTCCTGCTATTCAGGATACATCGGTAGGGACTATGCTACTGGTAATGCTGCTGGGGTGTACGCTGCTTCCGCTTCCTTTGAAATGGGACATTCGTGGCTGGACCGAGATGCATCCGCTGAACGGACCTGCCTGGTCGCTTTACTACGAATACATAGGCAATATTCTTTATGCGTTGTTCATCCGCAAGTTCAGCAAGACAGCTTTGTTCGTTCTTGTTTTTGTGGCGGGATGTTTTACGGTGCACCTTTGCCTTACCGCACCTGCGGGTGATATTGTCGGCGGCTGGGCGTTGAATTGGGAGCAGCAGTACGTAGGGCTTGTCCGGTTGATGTATCCTTTCTTTGGCGGATTACTGCTGTCCGTCTGGGGTGGCTTGTTCGTATTGAGAAGCGTGCGTTCTGGTGGTGCAGTCTGATGATTGTGGCAGTTTTGGCATTTCCCCGTCTGGGCGGTGAAAATCATTATTGGATGAACGGACTCTATGAGCCTGCTGCATTCTTTTTGTCTTTCCTGTGATTGTGTCCATGGGGGCGGGAGGTAAGGTGACGGGCAAACGTTCTACCGCTGTGTGCAAGTTTCTGGGAGATATTTCGTATCCGGTATACATAACGCATTATCCGTTGGTGTATACCTACACGGCGTGGGTGTGCAATAATAATGCTACTTTAGCGGAAGGCATTCCTTATATGATACTGACCTTTGCCGGTGCTTTCATTCTTGCCTATGCCTGTCTGAAACTCTATGACGAACCTATACGCAAATGGCTGACAGACCGATTCCTGAAAAGGAAAGAAAGCTGTTAAAAAGTTAGTTCTCGTGTAGTGCGGTAAACGCATGTACAATGTAATACAGTTCCGGTATGATAAAAAAGTCCCGATGCAGTTTATTCAGAATCTACACCGGGACTTTTCTCTAATTACCAGTTATCTTATTTTACGTCAATGAATCTTTTGGCCTTTTCTTTTTCCTGTTCGGAAACTTCGGCAAGTCTATGTTCAATACGCCGTTTTCTACTTGGGCGGAAATCTTTTCTTTGTCTACATCGTCCGGAAGGATCATTGTCTGTTGGAATTTGGAGTATGAGAATTCGCGACGCAGATAGCGGCCTTCTTTCTTCTCTTCCTTGTTTTCCGTTTTCTTCTCCATGCTGATGACCAAGTTGTTTTCTTCGTCGATATGGACGTTGAAGTCTTCTTTGGTCATTCCGGGAGCTGCCAACTCTACCTTGTATTCCTTTTCTGTTTCAAATACGTTGATGGCGGGAGCCGTTGCATTGGCTTTTACCATCCAATCGTTATCAAAGAAATCGTTAAAGATACTTGGTAACCAATTCTGAGTTCTTCTTACAGGCATCATAATCATAGTCTCCTATCTTTAAAAAGTTATACATTCGGTTTGTTCTGACTTCGGCTTTCGATGTTCCCCGATGTTTACCTTTCGGCTTTCATCGTCTGTATCTTGAACCGTCGTTCACTTACTGTTATGGCAAACTGTATGCCAACAGGCTTGTACTCACTTTATTGACTAATTGTCATTGTTGGTCTGACTATTTTACCTGTACAATGCCAATATTGCTATCTTTTTATTTAAAATTGATTGAATTTCATACTAATTTAAAACGCATTCGCCAGCGCTTGCTTTCTTCGTCCCAGTCGTGCTGATAATTTTGAAAGTTCCTATCTCGGAAGTGTTGGCAACGTGTGTACCGATGCAAAGGCATTCGTCATAATCACCGACTTTTACTATACGTACGGTTTCCGAAGCATCTTCGGGTAACCGTTCCAAATCGAACCGTCCTTTGGCTTCTGCCTGAGTGATGAACTCGGTAGTGACAGGCAGATGTCGTGCTATCACTTCATTTACCGCTTTTTCCAGACTCTCTATTTGTTCTTCCGTGGGGCAGGCGTTGAGCTGATAATCCAATTTACTTTTTTTGCGTTCTATATGAGCGGAGACGGAACGGCCGCAACCGAATAATCTGATCATTGTCTGATTAATGATGTGTTCGGTGGTGTGCATAGGCGGGTATTCCTGTTTGTTGTGCTCATTGAGTTTCGCTTGTTGTTCCATAAGTTCTTCTTTTAAAATACTGTATACATGTATGTCCGCATATTCTCCCGAAGCCAATAACTCTCCGGCCCGTTCCGTTCCTTCAAGGCGGAAGCCAAGCCTGACGGGAATGCCGTTGCTTGCTACATTGCCCGTGGCACAACGTATCTGTATGCGTTTTATGTTTTTGGTTTCGACGGCCCATCGGCATAGGCGGCGGACACAATCGGTCATGATGCCCTGATGCTGGTATTCGGGCAGAAGCCAGTAACCGATTTCCGTGCGGTGATTGGCAAAGTCGGAAAAATGAAACCTATCAGTCCGCAAATTTCATTCTCTCTGTTCCAAATACCGAATATAGGTTCGTAGCTGTCGGCAGGGGCGGAGAGGACCCCTTTCAGAAAGTTTTCCTCATCGGCTACGGACTTCAGGTTGTCTACAAAAGGCAACCATGTCCGCATATAGTTGCGGTGGGTATCTATGGCACGGTATATGGCAGCGGCATCTTCTACCGTTACTTCACGCAGCACAATATCCGGACGGATTTCAAAAGATACATTTAAATGGTTGAAAGGCTTTGTCTCTTTCTGCCTGTCCTGTATCCTTTCCTTGAGTTTGCTCCAGGCGTGGGTGTCGAACAGGCAGCTTTCGCGCATGGTGTGATACATCTCCTTGAACCGGGACATCGGAATGGTGAAACTTAATAACTCTGCCTCGAAATGAGGACGGACAGACGGTCGAAGAATCCCAAAAAGGTTCGTTTGCCTTGTTTCCGGTTTTCAAGGATAGCCTGAGTCACTACGGAACAACAGCCCGAACCGAAAGGAGCTGATACGGCATCCGTTGCATTGCTGTCGAAAAAAGCCCATGTGGTAAGTCCTGCCAGCATGTCCGGCGTAGCAAGAAACAATATGCCTTCCACTTTGTCGAAAGAACCAATCTTGTCGATCCGTGCAAAGTGCAGGTAGGCTTTTTCCGCTTTAGGCACTTGCAATTCCTGTATGAAGTCAACAACCATATCGGGTGTTTTCTTGTATTTCTCTTTCAAAGAGACGAAGCCGGGCACATGTTCCGGCATATCCGTGAAGCCTGTGTAGAACTTGCCGCCTCCACAGCCTATTGTTTCGGCATTGAGCTGATTATTTTTCCGTTTCTTACTTGCGCCATGCTTTTAAAGAAGCACCCGTTTACTTTCTCTGCCGGAGCTTCCGGTTGGTCGGAGTACCAAAATACGATGGGAAGTCCGGCCTGCTGCCCGAAAGCTTCCCTATAATTGCCTATAAACGTATGTATATCCATTCCCTTCTATTTTTCACCAAAGATAATTAATATTCCGGGAATTTCTTTTCCGGTATGCGAAAATACGGTTTTATGCTAACCGAGCAGCGCCATATAAGCCAGTTCTCCGATGATAAACAAGCTGACTGCACCTATCAGAACCGCTTCGCCCAGCAAATACCCTAATGCTGCATGCAAAATAGTGCAGTGGTATTTGGATATTTCGCTATGATGCCGATGCCGCCAGGCTATCATTCCACACAAGGCGGGAGCAACGAACAGCAGGAATATGAATCCCGCTGTCGATGCTCCCGACCACATGCCGCTTATTCCTAACAGAATTTCCATGAGCAAAGTTCCGCAGATAAGAAAAAGCATGAATAAGGAGAATTTCGGAATGGCAGTTATCTGCTCTCTGCGCATTTTACGGATTAACCGTATGTAGCTACTACTCCTGTCAATGGGCAATGCAAGAAGAAAAAGAAGGATGATAGTG
>ENA-OQCE01000988-OQCE01000988.1-human-gut-metagenome-genome-assembly--contig:-NODE-988-length-12746-cov-1.732942_pt1 | contig 12746 bp, 13 predicted proteins | sample MGYA00242495_ERZ504572 | MGnify/ENA primary metagenome ERZ504572 (study PRJEB26092, sample SAMD00036228) | human gut metagenome | host: Homo sapiens | study: EMG produced TPA metagenomics assembly of...
CATGCACGATAAATTGCATAACTATGCTAATTATCGTTAACCATATTCGATTTTCTTATTATAGTTCATAATCATAAGGTGCAATTTGACAATAATAGAAGGGAAATTCCCCTTGCTGCCATTCTTCGCGCCACCCGCGTATCAGTGCACTGAACATATCGGCATAAGTAGAAGCCCGGTTATAGTTATCTTCCCCCTGATACCAGATAACTCCACGCATGGCTAATCCGATGAGCGGATGAAGCATACCGTTATAGAGTACAGTCGGAGTACGGTTCTTTGACTTGATATCAGCTTCCGATTGGGGAATCTTTGCTTCGGGAAATGCCTTCAACCAATCCGGATGCATCCAGCTTCACAGGCAGAACCTCCCCAAGAAGCCACAATCAAACCCACAGGTATATTCAACTGCTGTTGTATCATCCGACCGAAGTAATAAGCAGTAGCACTAAACTCACGCACAGTTGCCGGAACAGCTTCCTGCCAGGTTCCCACCACATCTGTTTTCGGAGTAAAAGAGGAAGAACGCTTTACGGTGAACAGGCGGAGTTGCGGATTACGGCTGTTCATCACATCTGTATTGCTATTCTCCACCGGCTGGTTTTTAAAACCTTTCATGGGCATTTCCATATTACTCTGACCGGAGCATAACCATAATTCCCCCATCAGGATATCACGTATTTCGGTCAGCTTTCCATCATCAAAAGTGATCGTGTAAGGGCCTCCGGCAGAGGGGGTGGATAAAGCAAGTTTCCACGCGCCTTTTGCATCGGCAGTCGTTTTATAGGTTTGTTTATCCCAACTTGTTGTAATTTTCACCGATGCATTGGGAGTAGCTGTTCCCCATAAATTGGCACGAGTCTGCTGTTGCATCACCATGCCGTCTGAAAAGAAAGCGGGCAATTTCACTTCCGCATTTGCCGACAGGCAAGTCAACCATGCCCAAGCAATGCCCAGTAGTAGTTTCTTATTTTCATGTTATGTGTGATTAGCATTATTCTTTAGTTCTAAAAAACTCGCAAGGTCCCATCCATCCGGCAGGTAACAAACCATCTCCGGGCAGACGGAATTTTGCATTCGTCCATATCCCTCAAAAGGCGCTTTATCCTGATCTGCCCCACGGAGCGCATTCGCCCAGGTATTCACCACCTCCACTTCCAAGACATTGGTTCCGTTACGAAGCGCATCGGTAATGTCCACTTCGTATGGAGCTGTCCAAGCCGTACCGCATGCAATGCTGTTGACACGTACAGTCGCTACATTGGCTACTTTACCCAACCGAAGAATAATTCTTCCGTCCTGTTCATTCTTCCATCTGAATAGTCCTCTGTAAGTGGCATGTCCGGAATAATATCTTATTTTTTCATCCTCTTCCTTACTCCAGTCAAATAATACCGGACGAGTGACAGTTTTGCGCACGGAAGGGAATGTTACTGTCCATTCCTTGATCGATATGGATACAGGTTCCCTTTCGGTCCGTTCCGGAGAAACTTCTGAAGATTCTTTGGGGAATACGACAAATACAGAGCCATTGGCTGGCAAAGACAAAGCGACTTCGGTACGGCCGTCCAATTCTTTCCATTGTGCCGGACGGGTAATGGTTCCTGTTACCGCATTCCACAATTCAGGAGTGCGCCCTGCAATGCGGAAAGAAGCGTTGAATGTACGCAAACTGTCCACCTGATTAGCCACAAAATAAATCTCATACTCTTCCCCGCTCCGATGATATATGCCACATCAGCAGGAAGAAGTACATCCCGTTCCACACCGAAAGAAGAAAAATCATCTTCCCGATAAGGCAATTGCGGAATAATGACACCTGCCGCGCGGAGTTCCTCTACTTTTGCCTGTGCCTCAGGAGACAACGGCAGGTTATCAGGATTCATAGGACGGGCTGTAGGAAGCACCAATACTTTATAAGAAGCTCCTCCCGGAAGTACCATTCTTCCATTCTCCGCTTTTGCCAAACGTAACAGAGCGTCTTTGTTAAAAGAATCGTAGGCATAACCACGCATCGGGTTCACCCAGTCTTCGGGATCGGCCATGTTTGCCGAATGGGTAACACCGACAGGACGCACACGGGTGGGTTGACCTTCATTAGCCAGCCGAATCCGTTCGCTTTCCACCCGTTCGGCTCCATAGATACCGGGAAGCATCGAACTAACCGTTCGGGCAAAATGGAACGTCGCGGCATTTCTTCACCGGTAAAGACGGCGATATCAGCCACCGGATGACCGTATTGCAACAAAGTCTGGCAACGGGTGATGTAATCTACAAAAGATTTCCCTTCCTCCCACCAGGTCTGGTCGCGCTGGAAGAAGAGTCCGATGCGTCCAAGGTCATACCGGGACGGCGGTTCATCCAGGGATTATGGGTATAGACATGAAAGAAGAGTTTATTGATACCCAGTGCATAGTTACGGTCCAGCAAAGGTTTCAGCATGGCAGGGTCTTCATCCCATACGCCACGAATTTCAGTAAAGCCTTCGGCCTGGATAATATTCTTTCCATAAATATGCGCGCCACTGATGGCATCCAGCATATCATTGGGTTTATCGTGCGTAGGACTGTTCAGCCAAAATTCCCCCATAGGCAGATCCACTTTCTGATAATGCATCAATCCGTCACTGACCATAGTAGGAGCTACGCACTCGGCAGAGAACCGGCAATCGTATTGACGGGCACAGTCTGCCAATACAGTGTAGAACACATCTGTCACCAGTTCTCCGATGGTGGTACGGACATCCCGCAATATCTGTTCACTGCGGGCGGCGCTTTCCATCGGAATACCTGCCAGCAAAGGAAGATAAGGCATCAAATCATATCCACGGCGTTTCTTAAATTCCGCCGCGAAGTTATCACTCCAGTTCTGACTGCCACACTCCCAACTGTCTACGTGCATATATTTCAATACACGGCGTGCCACGGCTTCATCCGTCTTTTTGAACATTTCCGCAAACCAGTTCGAGAACTGTTTCTGAACAGCCTTGGTGCTGAACTTGTCGCATTCCAATCCTTTACCACCTCCGGCAGTAGCATTCACATGTCCGGTTGCCGTATGTCCCATGCGGAGAATACGCCATTTACCTTCGGGTAAACGGGCGGTCAGCCTGCCCTGATACAAAGGGAGATTGATCAACTCATCCGGCTGCACACAAGCCGCATCGGGTATTTCCGTCGAAGTAGTAGCAGTAGCCACACGCCACACCAGTCCTGCTTTTCCCTCCCACTGATGAATACGCGGAGCCGTATGAAGAACTATATCATTGATTTTCAAATTCGGTTTCCATTTGGCTGCATCCAGATCCTCACTACCCGGTTCGCTTCCCACGGGAGTCCACTCAAAACGGAAATAACGGGCGGTAACAGGGGGATGGCATGAGTAGACTGGAAATCCGTATTCTGCCATCCTGCCGGGCAGGGACCAGTTGCTTCACTGTTTTGAACGTCCGTCCGTCCTCACTGGCCAATACTTTCAGACGATGTGCCTGGTAGTTATTTCCTCCCAAAATAATTTCCACATTGCTGCAAGTCACAGGTTCTGCATATTCATACTGAATCCAACAAGGATAAGAGGAACGGAAGACTCCTTTCTCATCTCTGTTCACAGCTTTGGATTCATCTTTGATAACAGCCGATTTCAAATTACCGAAAGTTACCTTCGGCTTCAATGAAGTATCCTCAGGCTGACGCTCCAATGGAATGGCGTAGGTAACGATATCTTCATAATAGCCATCCAGTGCTTCGGGCATGGGCAAAGTCAAATTACGAATATTCCCACCGTTCACTATAGTATCACTCCATACCACTTTTTGCATCGACTCTTCGGGAGTTATCCAGGGACCTCCCGCCAAGCAAAGCCGTCACAGATATGCATTCCCAGTTGCATTCCCAGCCTGTCGGCCTCTTTCATACTATGAGTGACCATACGCCACCATTCGGGGGTAAGTTGTTGAGCTTTTCCTTCGTATTGAGGTCCTTGCTCCACTCCCTTGATAGGCATCAGATAGGCTCCACCCAAACCTACACGGTGCATGGCTTCCAGATCGGCGGTAATCCCTTCGGGAGTTACAGCGCCAAACATCCAATACCAGAAAGTCCAGGGACGAGCTTCCTGTACGGATGAATTTACAAACTGTTGCCGTAAAGCGGATTGTGCTATCATCGGTTGGAATCCGGTTGCCAGCAATATGGATACAAACAGATGTTTTATCTTCATAAGCTATTTATTCTATATTTAATGATAAACGAATAAAGTTGTAATTTGTACTCAATTTTTCAAATATAGAGAGTTCAAGCCAAATAAAAAAAGAAAAGGGAAGAATAAACAAAGTTCCTCTTCCCTTTACAATCTATTTTTTCACTGTTATTCAAATTTTAACGTGATACTTCCCCCATATGCTCCATCAGCCCAAAATGCTTGTGAAGACGGACCTATCAAATCTGTCGTATTCACTTTATTACGAACCGGAGGAATTACTTTCATCAGACTGATGCCGGTAGCCGGGAAAGTATAAAGCAAGCCGTCACGACCGTCGCGAGGCTGATAAACCCCTACATAATTCTGAGGAGTACGGTTACAGATACTTATCGTTCCTTCCTGTGTTTTCAAAGTCATCCATTGCACATTAGCAAAGTACCCTTTAAATTCGGGATAAGTAAAGCTTTCGGCAGGAATGGGATCATTATACTCATTTTCCCATACGCCCAACTGCGGACCATGCAGACGGTTCTGCCATACACGGTAAGGACCGTCACCTACCCAACGCTTGCTCAACACTTTATCTTCCGGATAATCAAACATCACCCCCATCAAATCCACTACACCGCTGAAGTTGTATGTAAAGTCTATAGCAGCGGTACCGTCAGGAGCGATAGTCCATACAGCCTGATCAAAACATCCCAGTTTGTAGTTAGCGGTAACCACTACGTTATTGCCTTCTTCACGCACGGTAAAGCCTGTAAAACGACCGGCATCATCAAATGTAGTGTATTGGGTTTTCTTCTTTTCAGCCTCTTTGTCATCATGGTTATAAAACTGGTCCATAGAACGGTCCGAACGCTTGGCAGCAATAAAACGAGGACCATTTGCCAGACTGATGATACGGCTTCCAACCTTTACCCCCTTCAGCTGTCCGTCTTTCTGAGAAAAAGTAAATGTACGTCCTCCGGCATCAACCGTCAATGCATCGGCAGTTTCTTTATAAGAAGCTTGTTTCCGGCAGAAACCTGCTGCAATCCGGCAACGTCGTCCAGTTTATAACTCCACGTAAAGAGATCATTCCCCTGCTTATCCGTTACTGTCAGCATCAAAGCATTAGCCCCCTTGACAGCCGCAGGAATAGTCAGTGTACCCGCACCGTGAGCAGGAATGTCGGGACAGTTCACCTCTCCCTGTTTCATCACTTTCATTCCCCCCTTATCGGTTACAGAAGGCAATTGTACATATTTATAAGTGAAACGGCATGTATTCGCATTCAGGAAATCGTAACGGTTCTCTATTTTCAGTTGCCGTCAAACTGACTGTCAAGCTATCGGTCATGATTTGAATAGGACACCACACCCGCTTGATGGTAAAGTAACTGCCTCTTTTCGTGATGCGGACCTACAATGCCATCGGTCCATAATTGCCGCAGTTGTCAATGAATCCATTCATATCCACACGCTTCACGCCCTCATCGGCCAGTACCCAAAGGAAACCTCCGGCACAACGGGGATGCTTACGCATCATTTCCCAATAATCATACAGTCCGGCTCCGTGTCCTCCATCGTACAATCCATGCAGAAACTCGGTCGGCATAAATATTTCCGGCAGACGCATATAGTTCTGGCTTTCTCCGTAAGAACGATAGTGCATGGTTTCATATCCACTGAAGTTGCCTTGCGGATGAAGCACCGGACGTTTCTGAGGATCATATTTATGGAATTCACCATCCAATTCAGTATTCCAGCCTTTTTCATTACCATTGCTCCACCAGATAATACACGGATGGTTTACATCACGGGTAATCATTTCTTTTACCAGCTTCTGCCCGTTGATAGTTTCGTGCTTGCCATGCCAGCCGCTTAACTCATCCATTACATAAAGCCCCAGCGAGTCACAAGCTTCAAAAAATTCGGGATCGGCAGGATAATGACTTAGACGAACAGCATTCATGTTCATGCTTTTGATAAGCAATACATCTTCAATATTCTTTGCCTTGCTCAGTGTACGTCCGCTTTCAGGACGGAAACTATGACGGTTCACCCCTTTAATCATCACACGCCGACCGTTGATATACAATCCGTCACTTTCACGTGTTTCAATGGTACGGAAACCAAATTTCTGATTTTCAACATGCAGTGTTTTGCCTGCTTTATCAAGCAGGGTAAAGGTAGCCTGATACATGGCCGGAGTTTCAGCCGTCCATAATTCAGGAGATTTTACAGCGAAATTAATCGAAGCATGGTCGCTACCTGTACGGACATCCGAAGTATTTTCGGCCACTTTTTTCCCTTTAGCATCTGTTATGACAGTATGTACCTAGCACCTTCTACTGCCATATTCAGAAAACAATCGGCATAGAAATTCCCATCCGCCTTCGCATCTATTGCCAGACGATCTATATTTTGAGCCGGTTTCGCCACGATAAACACAGGACGGAAAATACCTCCGAAATTCCAATAATCAGCACGGCGTTCTGCCAAATTAACCCCTGCATTCGCACTTTCCTTGCTTACAGTTACTTCAAGTACATTCTTTTTTTTCGATCCGAAAAATACCCGGTCACTCACATTATAAATAAAGCGGTAAAAAGCTCCCTGATGCATGGAGCCGGCTTTACGACCGTTTATCTTTACCTGCGTATCAGTCATAGAGCCTTCAAATACCAACTCTATCTGTTTACCATTCCATTCGGCAGGCAACTCAAATTCATATTTATACAAACCTTGTTCGTCAGCTACTCCTTCAGGAAAAGCCTTACCATAGAATTTCATGCCATATTGATAAGTACCGAATCCTTGCAGTTCCCAACAAGAAGGTACTCCGATTTTCGTCCATTTTCCGGAATTATTACCACCGGTACACATGAAATCCCATTGTACATATCATCACAGCCACGTCCTGACAAGTATTGGCGTTCTGTTTTTACGGAAGATTGCGCCAACAAACCTGCCGATAAAGCAAGGAGTGATAAAAAAAGTTGTTGCTCTTTTCATTTTGATATTTGATTTTTAATTTAATTCTATATTTCTGTCTGCCACCGGAAAGATATGTCGCCTATTCAAACCTTTTGCCATACATCATTTTATAAGACTGAAGCGTACCCGCAAAGTATGAGATTTCTGCTTATCAATGGCGTATTTCTTCAGCACTCCCGGACCACAACTACTGTTTCCTAAACCTAAGACCGCAGCATCCAGGCTGAGAATAACCTCCTTTCGTGGTTTCAAGTCACAATCATGAGTTGTTTTATAAATATCATCCACGGTATAATGTAAGGCCGAAAATGAAAATGGCCGGTCTATGGCTGTCACACGGACGCCTTTACCCTGTTTATTGGTTAGAATCACCTCGGTAACATCCTCGTGATTGCCACTGTCCTGCGGACGGGGGTAATGTGTGTACTGTTCACTCACCTTGCTGTTCCATCTACCTATCAGACAGGACGTCTTACGGTCGGGATAGTTTTCCCACGGGCCACGACCGTACCAGGAAAGGTTCTCGTATTCTTCTCCCAGTACAAATGCACTACCCAGACGAGGCAATTCCGGCAATTCTCCTTGTGGCAGATAAGTCTGTTCCAGATCCACCGTTCCATCCACATATATCTTATAATGGGAAGAAACACGGATGCTACCTTTGGCATAACGATATTCCACAACCGATTTCTTTGATACGGTTCCATCTGTTTCCTGAGTTTCCGTTTCGGGAGTAATTACCTCTACTTGAGGAGCATCCAATCCCTGATTCTTCCAATCCTTGGCCAACCAGTTACCGAAACTTTTATCATTATCCGTCGGAGCACGGAAAGCTTGAAAATAACTATCTTCCCATAAATCCAAAACAGAAACTTACTTTTACGTTTACCCGGTTGTACACCGTCAGCCACCGCCATCAAATGATCATTCAAGGCAAACTGTTCCTTTAAAATCTCATGCCCGGCCTTCGCCATAAAGCATCTTCTTTCAATACTATACTTACATTCAATCGAACATCAGCCTGTTTATTAATCTTAACATCGGGCAAAGCATCGTTCCTGTTTCACCGGGTGCCACCGATGGAAGCGCCAGTTCCCCTTGTTTCATCTTCTTCCCGTTCTCTATCAAAGTCCACAGACAGCGATATCCTTCCAGACCAATGTGATGATTACGGTTCGTAACTCTTAATCCTTTGGGCAAAACATCTTGTTCTTTAAAAAAAACATCTTGTTCTTTTGGAAAAACCTGAAGATCTTTTTCCATTTCCAATTTAACCGGAGCATATACTTTCTTCACCTCCCAATATTTGGGCGTAGTTTCGCGGTCACTCATCACCACACCATTAAAACAGAAAGCCTTTAAATTAGGCCGATCACCAAAGTCACCGCCATACGCCACCATCCGGCGCCATCCGGCAATATCTTATAAATACCTTGATCCACCAGTCCCATATAAAGCCGCCCAGCATACGTGGGTTACTATAAATCTCATCCAATATTCCTTGAAATTACCTAAAGCATTCCCCATGCAATGTGCATATTCGCTGGTCATCACAGGACGGTTATCATTCGTGCGTTCCGCTATTTCCAACAAGCGTTCCCAACGTGCGTTCTCCGCCCGTTCCTTGTCCTCCTTCGGGAATGCCGGGATTCAGATACTCCTGTTTCACACGGGTATAAAACGGCTGATTACATCCACTGTTTTCGGGTCGGGTTCTCCGTTTACTCCCTGAGCCCCTTCATAGTGTACGGGACGTGTAGGATCAAAATCATGCAGCCAAGCCGAAATAGCAGCAAAATTAGGTCCGTAACCACTTTCATTTCCCATGCTCCACATCACTACCGAAGGATGATTTTTATCGCGTTCCGCCATACGTACCGCACGATCCAGAAAAGCGGCGTGCCAATCGGGTGTACTAGCCAATGTTCCACGTAATCCGTGCTCTTCTATATCCGCCTCATCCATCACATACAGTCCCAAGCTGTCGCACAGTTCATACCAACGGCTCACATTGGGATAGTGACTGGTACGGACTGCATTCACATTGGCTTGTTTCATCAGCAATATATCCTGCAACATCCTCTCCTCACTCATCACGCGTGCCGTATACGGATCGTGTTCATGACGGTTTACCCCACGAAAACGGACCGAATTACCGTTAACCAACATTTGTCCGTCCTTTATTTCAATACAACGAAAACCTACCGGCTGTTCCACTTGCTCTATGGTCTGTCCGTTTGCAATTCTGTAAACGAAGTTCCAACTTATATAAATAAGGAGTTTCGGCTGTCCAACGTTGCGGAGATTTTATAACGGCGGATATACGTCCCATCTTACGTGGACCACGTTGCGGATACCATTCATTCATCCGTGCCGCCTTATGCTCCAAATCCAAGATATCTTCCACATTGCCAACCATATTCACTACTTCTCTTCCATCCGCATCCTTCAGCACCGCCTGCAACGTATAACCTTTACCGTCCATTCCCCGGTAAACGCTGAGCTGCGGATCAATCAGCAGTCGGAAATCTTGATAATTCCCCTGAACAGCAGGCAGAGTGCGCACTACATAGTCACGGATACGGATATCCGGAGTATGCACCAAATGAATACTGCGATGAACACCTCCAAAACGCCAAAAATCCTGATCTTCCAGATAAGATCCGTCACTATACCGATAAACTTCCAGAGCGATTTGGTTCTCTCCCGGTTTCAACCAGCGGGTGATATTGAACTCACTAGGTTCCATACTTCCCTGGCTATAACCTATGCGTTCACCGTTTATCCACACATAAAAAGCACTCATCACTCCTTCAAAGCGAAGAAAAGTCTGCCCATTTGCCTTCCACCCGGCGGGCAGCGTGAAAGTACGCCGGTATTGTCCCACCGGATTACGTTCCTTGTAGGTGGTATACGAAGCTTTAGGCTCCCCCATCACCCGTGGAGGATCTATTTTAAACGGATATCCTGCCGATACATAAATAGGCGTTCCGTATCCGTTGATTTCCCAATTGGCAGGAACCGGAAAATCTTTCCAATCCTTGTCATTAAAGTCCGTGCGGTAAAAATCCGTTATCCGTTCGGAAGGCACAGGAGTCCACCGGAATTTCCACATCCCGTCCAGACTCATCGAACAATCCCCCTTCTGCTTGGCAAAAGGCACAAAAGCAGCCCTTGCCGGTTCCCTATTAATCTGTAATACATGATGATTCTCCCAATCATGTATTTGTTGGGCCTGTAAGGATACCGTCATCCATCCGCACAGTAACAATCCATATAATCTCATATTTTTGGTCTTTCTTTTCAAATGAAGACGGACGAAATATGATTTTGTACCATATAAATTGTAAAAAGAAAACCCTTCTCTCCGATATCATCATCGAAAAGAAGGGCAAACTTAACATGGACAAAACAATTATCTAGGATTTTGAACTATATTCGGATTAGCATCAATTTCTGTTTGTGGAATAGGAAGTGCCACCCTGGGGTCTGAAGGAGCAATGACACGGGCATCTTCAGGCATAGTCAGATGCCAGCCTCCCGAACGGTCCACCGACTTGCCATTACGCATATAATCAAAGAAAGCATGACCTTCACCTACCAGTTCTTTACGTCTTTCTTTCAGAATGCGCTCCAGGCTGAGATCAGCAGATGTTACGGATTTCGCCGGATTGGCACGGGTAACTATCGCATTCAGATATGTCAATGCTTTTTCCGTATTGCCGATTTTAAAAGCAGCTTCCGCAGCATTCAAATAGACCTCGGATAAACGGAGAATACAAAGATCATTATCCTGTGGATTGACTGTAGAAACAGCATCGGTCACACTGCCCGATTTCCCCGGATATTTAATCAGATATTTCGGTTGACCTTTGGCAGCTACAGGCAATGTATCCGCAACGGCATTTTCCGGCAAATGAGGAAATACATGGCGCACATCTTCAGGGTCTTCATTCAGCAAATCCAAATAAGCCTTTGTCAGAATCAGGTTATTCCAATCTTTCACATTATCGGCATACACCATCGGTACCCCTTCTCCTCCCGAACCGCCTGAAGGTTCAGACATCGTAAAATAGAATTCAAACAAAGACTCAGAGTTAAAGTCTTTTCCCCATACAGAAGGATATTCGTCATAAGTAAAAAGCCGGTAAATTCCCCCATTGTCATTGATTACTTCTTCTGCACATTTCAATGCATTTTCATTGTCATTCATATACAGATACACCCGGGAAAGCAAAGCTTTCGCACTCCAATAATTCATATAGGCATCGTGTTTTTCCTTTGTCAGTCCTCCCAACGCATCGTTCAAGTCCTTTAGCACCTGTTCGTAACATTGCGCCACTGTGTTACGTTCCGGAACATGATCCTCCAAGGTGGTCTGAATCTCAATAGGAACTCCTAAAGAAGCCCCATTATCCAAAGTATAAGGCATACCGAACAAACGGGTCAGATCAAATAAAGCCAATCCTCTCATTGCCAGTGCCTCCGATTTGATCCGTGCCACTTCTTCCGGCTTGGCATTTCCCGCATTTCCGGCATCCAACTTTTCTATCAGACTGTTAGCCTGATGGATCACTTTATAGGGTTGGTTCCAGACAAGGGTTATATTAAAATTATCATCCGCCGTAACATCAAAGAAATAGTAAGGAGAAACCCTGCGGCCTGCTCCTTTATTAATACGTGCCTGCACATCTTCTCCACGACAATCAGCATAATAAAGATAATTATCACCATAATAACTATGTGCGGATGCTAATCGGTATATACCATTCAATGCCACCTGTGCATCATCTATATTTTTAATGGCATCATCACTGGGAACTGCCGTAGAAGGATCTGTATTCAGCCAATCAGCAGTACACGAAACAAACATCAATGATACAGCCGCAACAATCGATAAATATATTTTTTTCATTTCGTTCTAATTTAAAGGAGATTCATTAAAATGAGACTTCTATTCCAAAACTGTAAGTACGCATGGGAGGTGTTTCACAAAATACTTCACCGGAAACAGGTACTTCCGGATCATACTGGTCCCACTTTGCCCACGTCAACAAGTTACTGCCTGAGAAGTACAATCTTGCTTTACTGACACCCAGTTTGGTCAGCCACTGATCCGGCAATGTAAAGCCCAAAGTCAAGTTCTTTACACGTAAATGATCCGTGCTATGTACATAACGGGATGAATTCTGCGGTCCTGCCGCCTGGCCAAGTACAAATCGGGGTACATCCGTCACATCACCCGGCTTTTGCCAACGATCCAATTCATAAATGGGCAAGTTATAGTTCTGCTCTTTTGCACCGTCGGTTTCATTATAAGTTCCGGTTTTGTCAAAAGAATATCCTCCTAAAGAATAAGTCAATGTCAATGCCAGATCAAACCATTTGTAATTCACGATATTGGTAAACCTCCTGAAATTTTCGGATCCACAGACTTATAAGGAATTGCCTGTGCTGCAGAAGCGTCAGTAGTCACTGTTCTGTCATAATTGCCATTTGCATCCTGTGTATTCATATAGTACAAAGCTTTTCCTGTCTGAGGATCAAACCCCGCATATTCTTCAC
>ENA-OQCE01000991-OQCE01000991.1-human-gut-metagenome-genome-assembly--contig:-NODE-991-length-12743-cov-1.982086_pt1 | contig 12743 bp, 16 predicted proteins | sample MGYA00242495_ERZ504572 | MGnify/ENA primary metagenome ERZ504572 (study PRJEB26092, sample SAMD00036228) | human gut metagenome | host: Homo sapiens | study: EMG produced TPA metagenomics assembly of...
CATATCGATCATAAGATTCAACAGATTATGTTAGAAACGACGTTGTAATGGATGAAAGGTGTAAAAAATTGCCAGTTTAAAAATTGTTGTCCTCCATATACTATGAGCGTAACAAAACAAACGGAAGCAAATGTATCGTAACCGGCTGCATAGAAAGCAGATTACATACATGTGCAGCCGGAAGAATTGTTACAACAAACGAAAACGATAAATGTCGTTAAAATGCAAAAGGAGGAAATTGATCATGGCAAATCGTTCATCTAACAGAGCAGCAGTACCGGAGGCAAAGGGCGCTCTGGACAAATTCAAGTATGAAGTGGCAAGTGAGTTAGGAGTACCGTTGACAGACGGTTATAACGGAGACCTCACATCGAAACAGAACGGATCTGTTGGCGGATATATGGTCAAGAAAATGATCGAGCAGCAGGAAAAACAGATGGCAGGCAAATAACATCGTTTTTTCGATAAAAAAGCTCGTCCCTATTACAAAGAAAAAGACGTCCGGGATTGACCCGGACGTCTTTTTCTGATAAAATTTTGCGTAGTTGTTAAAGAAAACGAGGTGTCATTTTATGCGTGTAATTGCAGGAAGTGCAAGAAGTCTCAGATTAAAAACTTTAGACGGGATGGACACAAGACCAACGACTGACCGTATAAAGAAACACTGTTCAATATGATCGGTCCGTCAATGTTTGACTGTGTATTTCTTGATCTCTTTGCGGGAAGCGGCGGGATCGGAATTGAAGCGCTCAGCAGAGGAGCTCGCGAAGCTGTTTTTGTAGAGAATAATCCGAAGGCAATGATGTGTGTTAAAGACAATCTGAAGTTTACCAAATTAGAAGGCAAGGCGGTTACATTGACTACAGATGTTATGAATGCGCTTTACAAGCTGGAAGGTGAAAAGGTATTTGATTATATTTTTTTGGATCCTCCGTATGACAGAGGATTCGAAAAGAGGGTATTAGAATATTTATCGGATTCAAGTCTTGTCTATGAAGATACCCAGATCATTGTGGAAGCGTCAAAAGAAACTGATTTTTCGTATTTACAGGATTTGGGATTTGAAATTATCAGAGAAAAAACGTATAAAACGAATAAGCACCTGTTTATCGAGAAGGCGGGGAAAGAGGAAGTATGTTAAGAGCAATTTATCCGGGCAGTTTTGATCCGGTTACTTACGGTCATATAGATATTATGCGAAGATCATGCAAAATTGTTGACGAATTAATTGTCGGCGTATTGAGCATAAAGCAAAAATCCCGTTGTTTTCTGTAGAAGAACGTGTTAAAATGTTAAAAGAAGTGACAAAAGATCTTGATAATATCCGAATCGTTCCGTTTGATGGACTTTTAGTGGAGTTCGCTTCGCGTATGAATGCCGGACTTGTGATAAGAGGACTGCGGGCAATCACAGATTTTGAATATGAACTTCAGATGTCACAGACAAATCAAAAACTGGATCCGAATATTGAGACGATGTTTTTGACGACGAGTATTGAATATTCTTATTTAAGTTCTACAACAGTAAGAGAGATTGCTGCTTTTGGGGAGATTTAACACAATTCGTGCCGGAGGCGGTAGCTTTGGAACTTGAAAAAAAGATGAATACAAAAGGAGAGTGTAACAAATGAGCAGCCGTATTGAGCAGATTATCGAAGAGATTGAAGAGTATATTGACCGAGACTGTAAATTCCAGCCGCTGTCAACTACCAAGATTATTGTGAATAAAGAACATTTAGAAGAGCTTTTGAGAGAACTTCGTCTGAAAACTCCTGACGAGATTAAACGTTATCAGAAGATTATCGCAAACAGAGATGCGATTCTTGCGGATGCACAGGCAAAGGCGGATGCGATGATTGAAGAAGCGCAGGTACAGACGACAGAGCTTGTCAGCGAGCATGAGATCATGCAGCAGGCTTATGCGCAGGCAAATGAGATTGTAACGCAGGCTACGGCACAGGCTCAGGAGATTATAGATAACGCAACGAGTGATGCAAATGCAATCAGGATCGGAGCAATCCAGTATACAGATGATCTTATGGCAAATGCCGAAAGTATTATCGGACATACACTTGATAGTTATACAACAAAATACGATGGTCTGATCAGCTCCCTCCAGGAATGTTATGAAACCGTTCGCGCAAATCGCGCAGAACTTGATATCCCAACAGAAGAAGAGTCCGGAATATATAATTCTCAGGACGATTTATTCTAGGGTGACGGATATTTCGACTATTTTTAATTATATATGATACAATAAAAGCAGACGCTTTTAAGAAAAAAGAGATGCCTTTCAAGCAAGATTGTTTGGAAGGCATCTTTTGTACCGGAAAGCAGCGGTATTGAAAGCCGATGTGCACATGTTCGACTTCCGGAGGACATCTTTTCGAAATGTGACAGATCTAGTGTCGGAAAGTGTTCAAAAATGGGAACTTTTGCAGTTATCTGGATGTAGCGTCCATTCATCTGAAATACATTTTCAAGAAGTATTAAAAATAGAAGAACTCTGTTCATTTGTCTGAAAAAGCGTTACAATCGTTTCAGAAGGACGGGGAGGTGTTCCAGAGATCAGAAAGAACAAACAGAGTGCATGGGTTTAGGTTTAGATGGAATGCAGAAAATGAACGGCGCGATTAATGTTGATTTCATGACTGAGGAAGAGATTCATCAGAAGCTAGAAGTGGGATATAAGGATATGGAAAGCGGAAAAGTTCGGGAGGCATCGATTGTATGATACAAAGCAAACGATAGAACAAGTAACAGACTTTGCAAAAAAAGCAACCGCTTTGGGATTTTATAAGCAATATCGGGTATCTGCGGAAATTGGGTTCTCAGATTGCTGGCATGATGGAGAAAGAATTCATAGACTATTTAGAAGAGAATGGTGTTTCCGTATGGAAATAGAAAAAAAGATATAAAATGCTGGCAGATACATAAAAAATGAGGGAAGCACATAGAATAAAACCGGTATGAGTTGTCCTTGACAAAGGAGTTTGTTGAGGATATCACTATACCTAGTGATCGCACTACGGAAACTTGAGAAGCCCGTAGTCCGGAAGGCCCCTGCGGGGGCCTTTCGTTATTTTCGGGGAAGTACAAAGGCGGCGGGGAAATGAAGAAAAAAGGATTTTTAACATAATGTTAGCAGTTATGACAAAGTTCAGAAATGTGTGTGCTCATAGTGATCGTCTGTTTGACTTTCGTACCAAGGATGCTTTATGTGATATGAAAATTCATGAAAGACTTTTCTTACCAAGAGAGCAAGGAAGATATGTGTATGGAAAAATGACTTGTTCGCACAGTTGATTATCTTGAAACTTTTATTGCCGGAAGATGAGTTTAAAACACTTTTCCACGAATTAAAAATTTGAGTGTATGAAGAAAAGTCTGTAATTAAGATTTTCTATGATAATGATAGGGGGGGAAGCTCGTTCCGGAGCTTTCAACCTTGTTTTGGAACTTTATGGTTTTGTGGACATTAACACCACAACAGGTTAGATAATAAGTCGGACTCCTTTCGTAAAAGGTTTCATTATATTGTAAAGCCATTGAAAGTAGATATTATAAAAAAAGCAGTACATAACCATACGCTGCAGCGGCCGAAATTACAGCTGTTATTATTTTCTGGATTAAATATGGAATGAAAGGAATTCCGGAAGAATGAATCATACTTTTTGTCTGTGCGAGCGCGCATAATCCCCCGAATGAAGTTAATGCAATAATGAGCGGATATGAAACAGCAATATTCTCGAATCTCTCAAAAAGAATGATAATTCCGTTTGTCAGTTCCAAAACAGGAAGAAGATAAAAAAACGCAGGAATATCCGTGGAAAATTTTGTGAGAAGGCGTATAAAAACAGAAAAGATAATGATATAGCCGCCTACCTTTACAATGTTTTCAAAACTATCCATCATACATTCGTCGAATGTGCGGAAGGAAAACGGATTGTTTTTACATTCTGTCTGGCGCAAGGATTCTCCGTATGATTCACTATGTTTGAAATAAAATCTTCTGAAAAAGAAACTAAGAAAAATCGGAACCGCAATTAATATGATAAGCGTTGGAACAAGTAACGTCCGATCACGCAAAATCTTGTGTATAATAAAATTAACGATAAAAACAGGACTTGTATTATTACAGAAAGATAACAGATAAGCAGCCTCAGAGCGTTCGATCTTTTTTGTACACACAAGATCTGCGGTAACTTTTGCACCCATCGGATAACCGCATAAAAATCCGGCAATAACAGAAAATGCCCCTGCGGCAGATACGGAAAATATTTTTCCGAGAGGTTTTCCAAGTACATTTGCTATTATATTTAGTCCTCCGCTTTTTAAAAGAATAGCAGTAATAAACATAAATGGAAAAAGTGTAGGAAAAATTGTGTTAAACCAGAGTAAAAGTCCGTCTGCAGCACCTGTAAAAACGATATCAGGAGAAACGAGCATTGCAAGAAAAAGAAAAACAGTCAGACTTCCGGCATTGAGAAAACCTATTTTTTTTTAATAAGTTTTTACTAGATGAGCATTTCACAATTTTTACTCCTTTTTTCCAGAAACAAAATCATATAGTAATGCTTATGATGCACACATCTTTTGTATGAAAATATCATATAGTGAAAGACAGAATAAAATGTGTTTTTTATATTGACAAAAAACGGAAGGGGCAGAGTGTGAGAAAGTTTCAAAAAGGGAAAAGAGACTTTTTTAAAAATTTTACAATTTTGTCTTCCGTACTGTTTTTCTGCGTATTGCATTCGGCTATATGGATTCCGAAACTTCAATATCAAAGCGAGAAAAGCCGATTGTCGGAAGATATTGTGTATTCCAATTTTTTTCGCAGACAGCCTGTATCTGATGAAGTGTTAAAAAAATTGAAAGAAAGTGAAGATCCGGGAAAGTTTCTCGGTTTGTACTGGCTGGAAAGTGATTTTGAAAGGGAAAAAACAGTCGGAGATATTACAAAATCAGAAAACAGATGGAAAAAAGCAGAGAGGTGGAACTCGTATGTCAGTGTCTGTCGGGCAATCTGGAATGACCTGGAATATTTTCCTGTAGCGGAAACTAATTTTGGGAAAGCGAACGTTTCTTTTTCAGATTCGTGGATGTTGGATCGGACTTACAAAGGAGATAGAAAACATGAAGGGACAGATATTATGCCGTCTGTCAATAAGCGGGATTACTTTCCTGTCGTAAGTATGACTGACGGGATTGTAACGTCGGTCGGTTGGTTAGAATTAGGTGGGTATCGTGTTGGAATCACTTCACCGGGAGGCGCTTACTTTTATTATGCACACTTAAGTTCTTATGCCGGAATAAAAGAAGGAGATCCTATATCAGCGGGCGATGTGATCGGATTTATGGGAGATACGGGATACAGTAAAAGAGAAGGGACAACAGGAAAGTTTCCTGTGCACTTACATCTTGGAATTTATATTTATAAAGACGGAAAAGAAATCAGTGTCAATCCATATGCAGCGTTAAAATATGTTGAAAACAGAAAAATCAAAGCATACTCAGACAGGTAGAATAATCATCGGAAAGTCTTTTATGAAGAGGCAAAACATGATATGATAGATAACACATGAAAAAAGAGTTATGAAAAGCAACAGAAAACAGAGGAAATATTATGAATCTACCGATTGAATTTGAAGAAAAAATGCAAGATCTGCTTGGCGGGGAATATAACGATTATTTAAAATGTTATGAAGAACCCCGCCATTATGGACTCCGTGTAAATACATCCAAAATATCAATAGATCGTTTTTTAGAGATTGCTCCATGGCCGCTTCGTCCGATTCCGTGGATTGAAAACGGTTTTTATTATGATGGAGAAAAATATCAGCCTGCAAAGCACCCGTATTATTTTGCGGGATTGTACTATTTGCAGGAACCAAGCGCAATGACGCCTGCAAACAGACTCCCTATCGAAGCCGGAGACCGAGTGCTTGATGTGTGCGCAGCGCCGGGAGGAAAAGCGACAGAGTTAGGGGCAAAGTTAAACGGATCGGGAGTTTTGATCGCGAACGACCTGAGTAATTCAAGGGCAAGAGGACTTTTGAAAAATATTGAACTTTTCGGAATCGGAAACGTTCTTGTTTTAAGTGAAGAACCCGGAAAGCTTGTGAATTATTTTCCGGAGTATTTTGATAAGATCTTGATCGATGCGCCGTGCTCCGGAGAAGGCATGTTTCGCAAGGACAGAAAAATGGTAAAGGCATGGGAAGAACATGGTCCGGAATTTTTTGTAAAAATTCAAAGAAGCATTATTACACAAGCGGCGCAGATGCTGAAACCGGGCGGAATGCTACTTTATTCTACATGTACTTTTTCACCGGAAGAAAATGAACAGACGATTGAATTTCTGTTACAAGAATACCCTCAATTTAAGATTTGTGATATCAAAGGATACGAAGGGTTTTCAGATGGGATTTTAAAAGCTTCTTTGAGCGGCAATGAACAGTTAAAGAAAACAATCCGCATTTTTCCTCATAAAATGGAAGGAGAAGGACATTTTATCGCGCTTTTAAAAAAAGAAGAAGAGGCAGTTTCAGAAAACTTAAAGGAAAAAGAAAAAAACAATCGAAATAAAAATGAAAAAGAAAAAAGATTACCGGACGAACTTACGGAATTTTTGAAAAATGTAAAAAGAAAATTCGATTCATCCAGAATTGATATGCGGGGAGAAAATGTATATTATATGCCGGAAGGTCTTCCAAAGTTAAACGGAGTGCGGTTTTTACGGTCCGGGCTACTCTTGGGAGAATTGAAAAAAAGGCGTTTTGAGCCAAGTCAGGCGCTGGCTATGAATTTGAAAAAAGAAGAATATGAAAATGTACTAGATTTTTCGGTTGATGATGAACGGATTATAAAGTATTTAAAGGGAGAGACATTGGAAGTTGAAGATCTCGTTTCCTCAAAAGAGAAGGGGTGGTATCTCGTATGCGTAGACGGTTATCCTCTCGGTTTTGGCAAGCTGTCAGGACAGATGTTGAAGAATAAGTATCTGCCGGGATGGCGGTGGCAGTCATCATGAAATTGCGGTTAGATAAATATTTGACGGAAATGGGATGCGGCACAAGAAGTCAGGTGAAAAAAGAGATCTTAAAAGGAAGCGTTTCCGTCAATGGAGAGATAGCAAAGAAAGCTGAGCGGAAAGTTGATACAGAAAAAGATGAGATTATATTTAAAGGAGAAAAGATCTTTTATGCAGGGTATGAATATTTTATGTTGAATAAGCCTGCCGGAGTTGTGTCTGCAACGGAAGATAAAAAAGAGCGTACAGTCATAGACTGATCAAAGAAAGCAAAAGAAAAGACTTATTTCCCGCGGGGCGGCTTGACAAAGATACAGAAGGTCTTCTTTTAATTACAAATGACGGGCAGCTTGCGCACCGCCTTCTTTCCCCGAAAAAGCATGTGGATAAAATTTATTATGCAAAAATCAAAGGAATTGTGACAGAAGAAGATGTACGATTGTTTGAGAAAGGCGTACATATCGGAGATGAAAAACCTACGATGCCGGCGGCGCTTGAAATTCTTTCTGTACAAAAAAGAACGGCGGAAAGAAAAGATAAAAGAGCAGAAAATATTGCCTGAAACAAAAAATGAAACAGATGAAAAGGAAGACGGATATTCGGAAATCTATCTTACAATCAAAGAAGGTCGTTTCCATCAGGTGAAGCGTATGTTTCGTGCGGTAGGAAAAGAAGTTGTTTATTTAAAAAGGATTCAGTTTGGAACATTGACATTGGATCCGTCTTTAAAACCCGGACAATATAGAAAATTAACAGAAGAAGAGGTAGAACAATTATGTTGACAGGAAAAAAAGCGGTCATTTTTGATATGGATGGATCACTTGTAGATTCGATGTGGATCTGGCCGGAAGTTGACCGTATTTATATGGATAAATATCACTTGACTGCACCGGATACATTTCACAGAGATATAGAGGGGATGAGTTATGTAGAGACCGCACAATATTTTGTCGATACCTTTACAACATTAAATCAAACAGTAGAAGACGTAATGCAGGAATGGCGGGATATGACAGTTGAGCTGTATGCAACGAAAGTATTTCCAAAGGCCGGCGCAGTTGAGTTTCTGGATTTGATGAAACAAAACGGTATCCGTCTCGGTATTGCCACAAGCAATGATCGGGAAATTGCAGAAGCTGCGCTGAACGGACGGGGACTGACGAAATATTTTGATTCTGTACGTACTTCTTCGGAAGTTGCGGCAGGGAAACCTGCGCCGGATGTCTATTTAAAAGTCGCAGACGACATGAATGTAGACCCGAAAAACTGTCTTGTATTTGAAGATGTTATCAATGGAATTCTGGCAGGAAAGAACGCGGGCATGGAAGTGTGCGCTGTAGCAGATGATTTTACAAAAGCAGACGAAGCGGAGAAAAAGGCTGCCGCGGATTATTTTATCCGAGATTTTTTTGACGTTTTAAAAAACACTTACGAAAGGTGCTGAATTGAAAAATATGAACCATGATTTTTTACCTGTATGCAGGGAAGATATGGAAAAACGCGGGTGGAAGAGCGTTGATTTTGCCTATATTATCGGAGACGGATATGTGGATCATCCGTCTTTTGGTCATGCGATCATCAGCCGTCTTTTAGAATCAAGAGGATATCGTGTCGGAATTATTTCTCAACCGGATTGGAAAGATCCGGAAAGTATTTGTATTTACGGAGAACCGCGACTGGGATTTCTTGTTTCTGCCGGAAATATGGATTCGATGGTAAATCATTATTCTGTATCGAAAAAACGAAGAAGAACAGATGCTTATACCCCAGGCGGAGAGATGGGAAAACGCCCGGACCATGCCTGTGTTGTGTATGGAAATCTGATACGACAGAAATATAAAAAGACCGCAGTAATTATGGGCGGTATCGAAGCAAGTTTAAGACGTATGGCACATTATGACTATTGGTCGGATAAATTAAAACGGTCGATCCTTCTTGATTCCGGTGCGGATATTGTTTCTTACGGAATGGGAGAACGCTCGATCCTGGAGATTGCCGAAGCTTTAGAGGCGGGAATACCAATCGAAGAAATTACTTATATTGATGGTACTGTCGTTAAAATAAAAGAGAAAGAAAAAATATATGACGCCCAGTTTCTGCCTTCTTATGAGGAGCTAAAAGCAGATCGGAAAATGTATGCAAAAAGCTTCTATACACAATATTTAAAATACGGATGCATTTAGCGGGAAACGACTTGCAGAACCTTATTCGGAACATTTATATGTCGTTCAGAATCCGCCGTCAAAACCGTTAAGTGTTACAGAAATGGATGATATTTATGATCTGCCGTATATGAGACTTATCATCCGTCTTATAAAGCGAAAGGAGGAATCCCGCAATTTCGGAGATCCGCTTCAGCCTGATCAGCAACAGGGGATGTTTCGGAGGATGCAGTTTCTGTGCGCTTACATTTCACCAGGGGCGTATTGTACAGGTCAGAAGTCATGAATCGCTTATAAAAGAAGCGGAACAAATGGTTGAAGAAAAAGATTTTAAGGGATACATCCATGATGTAGGAGGTCCGACCGCAAATTTTCGTCATCCATCTTGTGAAAAACAGCTTCGGCACGGTGTATGCGCGACAAAGCAGTGTCTCTTTCCTGCTCCTTGCAAAAATATAGATGCAGATCATAGTGATTATGTTGCACTATTACGAAAATTAAGAAAGATCCCGAAAGTAAAAAAAGTATTTATCCGTTCGGGAATCCGATTTGATTATTTGCTGGCAGATAAAAAGAATACATTTTTAAAAGAACTATGTCAGTATCATGTAAGCGGACAACTGAAAGTGGCGCCTGAACATATCAGCGCTCCCGTGCTTTCTTTGATGGGAAAACCGGAACATCGAATATATGAAGAGTTTACACGACAGTTTAAGAAAATGAATGAAAGACTCGGAATGGATCAGTATCTTGTCCCGTACCTTATGTCTTCTCATCCGGGATCAACGTTAAAAGAAGCTGTTGAACTGGCAGAATACTGCCGTGACCTCGGATATATGCCGGAGCAGGTGCAGGATTTTTATCCGACACCTTCTACGCTTTCAACTTGCATGTATTATACGGGAATCGATCCGCGCACCGGTCAGTCTGTTTATGTTCCGAAATCCCCGCATGAAAAAGCGATGCAGCGCGCTTTGATTCAGTATCGTGATCCGAAACATTATGACCTTGTTTTGGAAGCTTTGAGAAAAACGGGAAGAATGGATCTTGTCGGCTACGGACCAAAGTGTCTGATCCGTCCCGGACGTGAAAAAGACAGTACAAATACAGGACGTGAAAAACAAGTAAATACAAGTAAAAAGCCAGCTTATAAAAAGATAGATAAGAAAACAAACTATAAGAAAAAGACAATCAGAAATGTGCATAGAAAGAAATGAGGATAAATGAAAATGAGAGTTGCAGTTGTCACCGGAGCGTCATCAGGTATAGGAAGAGAGTTTGTTCGTCAATTGGAATATTTTTATAAGGATCTCGACGAAATATGGGTAATTGCACGAAGGGAAGAACGGTTGGAGCAGCTTAGGAAAGAAGTTAATGTTCCGCTTCGCATTTTTGCGGGAGACTTACAGAAAAAACATGTATACAGACAATTTTATACAGAGCTTTGTCAATGGCACCCTAATATAAGAATGCTTGTCAATGCAGCCGGTTTTGGCAAAAGCGGAACTTTTTCGGAAATTGCCGAAAAAGGAAAACGGATTCATACGGATATGATCGATCTGAATTGCACTGCGCTTATCCGCATAACGCAAATGACGCTTCCTTATATGAAGATGGGAAGCCGTATTATAAACATGGCAAGTGCGGCGGCGTTTTGTCCGCAGCCTTCTTTTGCTGTTTATGCGGCGTCTAAAGCATGTGTTTTAAGTTTTTCACGTGCTCTGGGACAAGAATTAAGAGAAAAAAGCATTTATGTGACGGCAGTTTGTCCGGGACCTGTGGAAACAGAATTTTTCGAGGTGAGCGGAGAATTAAAAAATCCCCTCAAAAAGCTGAATATGGCGGCGGCAAATAAAGTTGTTCATAGAGCTCTTATTGACAGCAGAAAGAAGAAATCTGTTTCTGTATATGGAGCAGGAATAAAAGCGGCAGAAATTATGACAAAACTGCTGCCGGTAAGTCTTATTTTGAAAGCGGAGGAACTATTTGTATCATGAAAAAAGACAGAAAAAGGAATGCCGGGATATTTAAATTATAAAAGAAAAATAGAAATCATAAGAACGCTTGCCTATTTTGGCATCGTGATCGCAATATTGCTTCTCGGATATTTTCAGACAGGAACAAAATTAAATCTTCTTACAGTAGTAGCTATTGTCGGATGTCTTCCGGCATCGAAAGCGCTTGTAGGAGTTATTACACGCTTTCCTTATCGTTCGATCGATGGAGAACGAGCGAAAGAAATCGCGTCAAAAACTGATCTTCTGACTGTTTGTTATGATATGGTGATCACGAGCAGAGATCATATAATGCCTGTTGACTGCATTGTGATATCCGGACATAATATTTTCGGATATACCCATTATAATAAAGTAAACACGACAGAACTTGCCGATCATATAAAAACAATTTTAGCACAAAACGGTTACAAAGGATTTCAAATTCGTATATTAAATGAGTATAAGCCGTTTATTACAAGAGCGGAAGGTTTAAATAATATTGCGGCTGTCGAACAGGAAGATACAAAAACAAAAGAAGAAACGGTACGTGGTCTTATTCTAAACATCTCTATGTAAATAAAAAGGAATTAAGTCAAATGAAAGAGATAGAAATCAACTCAAATGAAGCGGGACAGCGATTTGATAAATTTTTAGGAAAATATCTGGATCAGGCTCCGAAAAGTTTTCTCTATAAAATGCTTCGTAAAAAGAATATTACATTAAACGGGAAAAAGGCTGCGGGAAATGAAATTTTAGCTCTCGGCGATAATGTGAAGTTGTTTTTTTCGGATGAAACAATTAAAAAATTTTCAAAAACTTCAAAAGAAGTTTTTCGGCCGGTACAGAAAAATACCGCTAAAAGCAAAGTAAAACTGAATGTATTATATGAGGATGAAAATGTGATCTTTCTGAACAAACCGGTCGGAATGCTTTCCCAGAAAGCAAATCGGGAAGATACTTCTCTTGTAGAATATTTAATAGAGTATCTTTTGGATTCAGGGCAGGTAACAAGAGAGGAACTAAAGACTTTTCATCCCGCGGTATGTAACCGGCTCGATCGAAATACGAGCGGGATCGTTGCGGGAGGAAGACACTGAGCGCGCTTCAGATATTAAATGAGATGTTCCGAACAAGATCATTGGAAAAATATTATTTGTCGACGACGGCAGTAAAGACAAAACCTGGGAAATCATTACCGAGGCAGGTAAAACAAACGGACTCGTCGGTGGTTTAAAATTGGCTCATAATTCCGGTCATCAATATGCCTTGTTAGCAGGCCTGGAATGGGCCAGTACACACTGCGATGCCGCCATTTCAATCGATGCCGATTTACAGGACGATATCAATGTCATAGAGGAGATGGTTCGTAAATATGAGGAAGGCTGTGAAATCGTCTATGGCGTGCGCAGTGAAAGAAAAACCGATACCTTCTTTAAAAGATTTACCGCACAGAGCTTTTATAAATTCACTCGCTTCATGGGTGTAAAGCTGATATATAACCATGCCGATTATCGCTTGATGGGAAAAAGAGCATTGCAGGAACTTGCGA
>ENA-OQCE01000993-OQCE01000993.1-human-gut-metagenome-genome-assembly--contig:-NODE-993-length-12725-cov-1.556834_pt1 | contig 12725 bp, 15 predicted proteins | sample MGYA00242495_ERZ504572 | MGnify/ENA primary metagenome ERZ504572 (study PRJEB26092, sample SAMD00036228) | human gut metagenome | host: Homo sapiens | study: EMG produced TPA metagenomics assembly of...
CCTGCTACCACGTCGGCGACGAGTACATCTTCGAACGGACCGAAGAAAATGACTCCTTCTGGCGCATGGGCCTCGATACCCTGGTGACCTCCCACGGCGATCGGGACACGACGGCCGGCGGTCCTAGGATTCCCCACTGCTCCGAAGCCTGGGATGCCATCTCCCGATACATTTACACTGGCCTCCAAGGCGGCTCCATCATGAAAGGATGGATGAAGAAAGAAAACACGATGATCACCTGTTGTAACGACGGCACGCGACCGGTCATCTTCAAAATCGAACGAATCGACGAAGACTAAATACCCCGGCATAACCCGAACGGAATAAAAAGACGGAAAAACAAAACACCTGCTGCATTCCTGCAGCAGGTGTTCTTGTATTTGCGTATACAGAAAGTTTCCAGGGACTCTGGAAAGCCTTCATTACATGGTAACTTTACTGGTCTGTGTCCAGATACCCATTTTTTCAGCCTGTTTAATCAGTTCTTCACGGAAGTCCGGATGAGCGACGTTAATCAATGCTTCAGCGCGTTCCCAAGTCGATTTGCCTTTTAAGAGGGCCGTGCCGTATTCGGTAACGATGTAGTGGACAGCCGAGCGCGGCGTCGTGATAACCGTCCCCTGAGGCAGTGTCGGTTTAATCAAGGATTCTACATGGCCGTCTTTGAATTTACGCGTCGAATGGACGCAGATGAAGCTCTTGCCGCCTTCCGATGCGAAAGCACCCTGGCAAAGTCGAGCTGACCGCCGGTGCCGCTGATCTGCTGGTAGCCAGCCGTTTCAGCGTTGACCTGGCCATAGAGGTCGAGGTCGATGCAGCCGTTGATGGAGATGAATTTATCGATGCTGGCGACGACGCCGATGTTATTGATATAGCTTACCGGTGCGTTGAATACGATCTGGTTGTCATTGATGAAATCATAGAGGCGCTGCGTACCGCCGGCAAAAGCGTACATGATTTTGCCTTTGTCACGATTCTTCTTGCCCGTAATCTTACCGGCTTCATAGAGGTCAACGTAGGAGTCGACGAGCATTTCCGTATGACCGCTCAAGTCCTGAACGTCCGATTCAGCCAATTTCTTGCCGACAGCCGACGGAATGCCGCCGATGCCGAGCTGCAGGGTACTGCCGTCTTCGATGAGGGGAATGATGTGATCGGCGATCTTATCATCGAGTTCCGTGCCCGGGCGATTGGGGATCTGCGGCATCTGATGGTTCGAACCTTCGACGACATAGTCGACGTCGCAGAGGTTCAATTCCGTTTCATAGCCCAGTGCCTTCGGCATGTTCTGGTTGACTTCGAGGATAATCATTTTAGCTGCGCGAATGAGGCCGCGAAGGTCAGAAGCCTGAGGCCCGATGTTGAAGTTGCCCCATTGATCCATGGATGAACCTGGATGATCAATTTATCGATATGCTGCCAGTATTTCGGCAATTCGTTAAACAAGATCGGCAGGAACCAGCAACGGCCGTCTTTGCACATCTTCCGTTCAAAACCGTTCATATGGCCCGTAGCGAAGCGAATCTGATCGTTAGAGTCACTGTTTAAATATGCCGCATAGGGTTCGTCTTTAACGATGGTCGAAGCGACGATTTCAACGCCATGCAAACTTTTTGCCCGTTTACCGATTTCGATGTCGATATCATACGGAGCCGAGCAGCCCAGACCATAAGAAACACGTTCGCCGTCTCGAACGAGCGCCGCTGCCTGTTCAGCAGTAATTAACTTCTTCTTATACTCTTCAGGAACTTGTGAAAGCTTGTACATTATAAATGTCTCCTCCTTCATGACTTGCAATAGTTGTATGAGATAACCTTATATATAGTATAAAGCTTTCGGCCTTTAACTGCAATCATATTTTGTGAAAATTATTACAATAGGCAATCTGTTTATGCATCGTTAGGAAGAGATGCTTGCACCAAATGAAAAAGCATAGCCAAGACGACTATGCTTTCTGATTGGAATCGGTATCTTCTTTTTTCGTTTCCTTTTCCGTTTCGGCCGTGGAGGCTTCATTCCCCGTCTCCGCCGAATTGACGGCATCTTTAAACTCCCGCAGGCTCTTTCCCAAGGCGCTGCCGATAGTCGGCAGTTTCCCCGGTCCAAAGACGATGAGGCAATGACTAAAATCAACAGTAATTCCGGAGCTCCTAACCCAAACATACTTCATCCTCCTACTAAAAATATATCCCATTATAACACAGGGACAGCCTTATTCATTCATAAGATAACCGGCAAAATCTCCGTCTGTCTGCAAAAGATAATTCATGCCGCCAATGACGTGGCCGACAGGAATCAACGTCGACACCGTATCTTCGGGCTGGCAGAAAATAACCAGTTCCTGTGTCGTTGTATCAAAGGCAATATCGCCGATCTTAGGCGTCATTTCCGTCTTATCCGCATCGGACAAGAGACAGGCGGCATATCAGGAAGAACGATCCTCCCGTCCCTTCGCTGGAGCGGAACCACCAAAGGCTGGCGTTCTGCCAGTTCCAAGGCTGCCGGCGTATCGTATAACCCGAGGACAGCATGACCGCCTTCAAAAGAAAGTCGGGTCTTGGAGCGTATGCATCGCATCGCCAAAAATAAAAGCGCTATGGGACGACGATCCTTGCAGCTCGCCTGCCAGACTGTTTACATATCCCGTCCAAAAAGAATAAAAAAACACCGATGGCCAGGCCTAAGACAACCAGACTCATTCTTTTTCTCGTCAGCTTCATTGCTGCCACTCCCTTCTTCAAAGATGCACTGCCGCCGCGTGCTGTAAACGGGTCCGACAACCCGTTATCCCCTCACAGCAATTGCTCTTCGTTTTAAGTTTGTTTTTAACATCACTCTTTTAGTGTACATAAAGGATACACCTTAGAGTCAACACTAAGTCAAGTTTTTTTATTTACTTTTTTCTAATATTATTATAGTATGGTATTATTGTTTTTTCCATATTCCATGAAAGGATTTATCAAAATGTATCAAACAGAAGCCAAGGGCACGATTTTTCTCCTGATTACGGCCCTGATCTGGGGCTCGGCCTTTGTCGCCCAAAGTATGGGCATGGACTATGTCGGCCCCTTTACCTTCAGTGCCGCCCGTGACGTCGTCGCCATCATCGTCCTCATTCCGGTCATCCTCTTATTTGCCGAAAAAAGAGACGACGGATCCTACCCACCCATATGGCAGCAGCTCAAACCCGACGCCATCACCCTTATCGGCGGCGCCTGGTGCGGCCTTACCTTAGGGATCGCCGACACGCTGCAGCAGGTTGGCATCTCCATGACGACGGCCGGAAAAGCCGGCTTTATTACGGCCATCTACATCGTCCTGGTTCCCCTCATGGGCTTCTTCATCGGCCGCCGCGTACGGCGCATCATCATCCTCTGCGTCGCCTTGGCTATGGTCGGCTTCTATTTCCTATGCATCAACGGCGATTTTGAAATCGCCTTCGGCGACCTCCTCGTCTTCTTCTGTGCGATCTTCTTTGCCCTGCACATCTTGGTCATCGATCATTTTCTTCTAAAAAAAGCGCACGGTATCAAAATGTCGTGGGTCCAATTCGCCATCGCTTTCCTCTTTTCGGCTACCTTGACGGCCCTCTTTGAAAGCCCGACTGCTCGATTCTCTGGGCTGCCAAATGGCCTATCCTATACGCCGGCGGCCTCTCAAGCGGCGTCGCCTACACCCTGCAAATCGTCGGCCAAAAATATACCGAACCGACGACGGCAACCCTCATCATGAGTCTAGAAGCCGTCTTTGCCGTCCTGGCCGGCTGGCTCATCTTGGGAGAAGTCATGAGCGCCAAAGAAATCGTCGGCTGCATCCTCGTCTTTATGGCCGTCATCTTGGCCCAAATCCCTTTGCCGTCCCACTTATTTGGAAAATCATAACCCCGTAAAATACGACAAGTCCCTCTGACGGTCAGCCATTCGCTGGCAATCAGAGGGGCTTTTTTTACACGTCAACAAAAATACGACTGCGAAAAAACGGCCCCGTCATCAGACACGAGCCGTTTTCATTCGATTAAAATATTACTCAGGGAATCGCATAGAGATGGACGTAACGACCAGGATTCCATTGACATCACGATCATAGGTGATTCTAATCAAGGCCCCATTCTGGGTCATATAGCTAGTATAGCCATTCCCTTCTCGACCGCCGCTATACAATTGATCGACCGTAGACTTAGGAACGCCAACGGTAATTCCCATAGGCGTTGCAATGCCATTATTGGCACTGGTCATGAGTTCTGCGACCGTATTGTCATAGAGCCTTTCGAGGATAAAAAAGCCCTTGCCATAGCGGTATGACTTAGCATCCTGATTGAGGCGGTCCTTGCCCCAGGCAGTCTCTGTCGGTTCTCCATAGACACTGCGGACATAACTCATGGGACTTCCTAAGGTGATGCCGCCCAAAGAAGCTTCACTAGCGGGAACCGGACCAAATGTATAGGCTAAACAAGTGCCCACCACCATCATCGAAAGGGCAAAGACCATGACTGCAACTTTTTTAAACATCATAATAACCTCCCTCCGTATTCTCGTTCGTTTTATCAATCTACATTTATATTAGCATAACCGTTCTATTTGTATCAATATTTCCACAGAAATAACACTTCACCAATCCGGATCAACGGCCCACTGCCCTATCATTAAAGCCCGTTTAGTCAGCAAAAAACTGCCCGCATCAGCTGACACGAGCAGTTTCAAGTCTAAAAAAGATTACGCCGGATAGCGGATATGGATGGCCTTGACGACCAAAACGCCCTTGGCATCCGGTTCATATTTAATTTCAATGCGTTTCCCCTGATCCGTCAGGTAAAGATACACGCCGTTCCAAAGACGCCCTTCACCATACAAGGTATCGACGGTGGATTTAGGAACGCCAACGGTAACGCCCAAGGGAGTTGCAATACCGTTATTGGCATTGGTAAAAAGTTCCTCGATCCTATAGTCATAGAGATTTTCAAGGATGACAAAGCCCTTACCATAACGATATACGATGGCGTTTTCATTCAATACCGTCTTGGCTCGCCGCTGTTCCGTCGGTTCCCCATACACACTGCGGACATAGCTCATGGTATTGCCCAGGGTGATGCCGCCCAAAGACGCTTCACTATCAGGCACCTTGCCCACCATGGCGGCGAAACCGGTGCTCATCAGCAGCGTAGAAAGGGCAAAGAGCATAACGGCTATTTTCTTAAACATAATACACAACTCATCCTCGATCATCCCTCGCTATGGATTACGCCGGATAGCGAATATAGATGGATTTAACGACAGGCGTATTCATTGTCATCGGTTACGTATTTGATTTGAATGACTTTACCTTCCTGGGGTCAGGTAGCGGTACGAACCTTGGACGAAACTTCCTTCTCCGTACAGTTTATCGACCGTCGATTTAGGAACGCCTACAGTGATTCCCAGTGGTGTAGCCAAGCCGTTATTGGTCGTTACATAGAGTTCTTCTACCGTACCGTCCTTGGGGTATTCAATGACGTAAAAGCTGTTGCCGTAGATGTTGTTGAAGGCATCCTGATGGATGTAGTCCTTGGTCGGGACTCGATCGTTCGGAGCGCCGTACACGCTTTGAACGTAACTCATGGGGCTCCCCAGGGTGATGCCGCCGAGAGACGCTTCACTATCCGGAATGGGACCGGTCACAACAGCTAAACAGGTACTCGCCAACAGTGTCGTAAGGGAAAAAAGCCATGACCGCTACTTTTTTTAAACATGATAGAAAATCCTCCTCTGTTATCGATTACTTTCTCAATATAAGTGAATCGTATCACAAAACGAATTTTCTATCAATATTTTCCTGGCACCGATATGGCATCACCATCACGAGTCTTTTCCTGCCCCTTCGACAAAAAAAACTGCCCGTGTTCGCTGACACAGGCAGTCTGTATGCTGATATTGTTACGACTGGAAATGGATGTAAATCGATTTAACGACCGTGACGCCGTTGGCGTCATTCCCATACTTGATTTGAATTTCTAAATAATTTTGGGTACGGTAAAGATACGAGCCCTGCCAATAGGTACCACTGCCATACAGTCTGTCGACCGTCGATTTAGGAACGCCTACGGTAATCCCCATGGGAGTCGCAATGCCGTTGTTAGCATCTGTATAGAGTTCTAATACAGCCGGCTGATTGGCATATTCAATGACGTAAAACCCCTTTCCATAGAGGTTGCCGACAGCGGGGGTATTGAATTTACCCGTGGTTATATACCGATCCGTAGGATCTCCGTAAATGCTTTTAACGTAATTCATGGGACTTCTCAGTGTAATCCCGCCCAGAGATGCTTCACTGGCCGGAAGCGGTCCTGCCTTATCGGCCATACAAATACCGCCCAATAGAACAGAAAAAGTAACGATCAGCACTGCCAATTTTTTGAACATAAGCTGAATTCCTCCTCTCATCTCGATGATTCAGTCATGTTTCACTATACCTGCATAGTATCACAAAGGATTATTTTTATCAAATTTATGACAAATTTAAGTTAATAAGCAAACAAAGAAAGTCCCCCATCACGAGGTATGATGAGGGACTCTCCGCTTATAGAATTGCCCTTGCAAGGCATGCTACACTATCGTTTGTTGCTTCTCCGCCAAATACGCTGTTCTTCAGCGGCTTTAATCAAGTCTTCCCGCACTTCGGGGTGGGCGATATCAATCAAGGCTTCGGCCCGCTGCCAGGTGGCAAGACCGGACAGGTTGGCCACACCGTATTCGGTGACGATGTATGGCGCCTGGGTCCGCGGCGTCGTGATGATGTCGCCGGCCGTAAATTTCGGCAGGATGTTGGAATGGCGTTTTCCTTTGCGGTCGACGCGGCTGGACTGCATGGCTAAGAAGCTTTGCCGTGTTCAGCAGCGTAGCGCCGGTGACGAAGTCGAGCTGGCCGCCGGTACCGCTGATATGGCGCGTCCCGGCCGATTCGGAGCAGACCTGACCGTAGAGGTCGACGGCGATGCAGCTGTTGATGGAAATGAAGTCGTCGAGCTGGCGAATCGTTTCCGGATTGTTGACGTAGTACATCGGCGCCGACAGGATATCCTGGTTGTGATCCAGGAAGTCGTACAGTTCCTGCGAACCCATGCAGATGGAGAAGACACCTTTGCCCCGATGTAAGGGCTTCTTGTCATTGGTGATTTTCCCAGCCTTATAGAGGTTGAGGTAGCCGTCACTCATGAGTTCCGTATGCATCCCCAAATCTTTCAGGTCCGATTCAGCGATGAGAATGCCTAAGGCGTTCGGCATGCCGCCGATGCCGAGCTGCAGGGTAATGCCGTCATGGAGATAGGGGAAGATTTTACCGGCAATTTCCTTGTCGATGTCCGTCGGTTCCCGGTTCGGCGCCAGGCTGACGGCTTCGTCGCTTTCGACGACGGCCGTGACGTTCGATACGTGGATATGGTCGTTGCCCATGCCGAAAACGGTCGGCATTTTTGGATTGACTTCGACGATGATGTGTTCTGCGGCATCGAGCATTTCCTGCTGGCAGCCATTGGTCAGGCCAAAGGAGAAGTTGCCCTGCTTATCCATGGGCGATACGGTAATCATGGCCACGTTGACCGGGGCAAAGCCGCGACGGTAGTAAGAACCGCAGTCGCGGAACAGCATCGGTTCGTGGTAGGCCCGACCGGCATCGAGATACTGCCGATCGACGCCGGAACAGTGCCACAGGTTGTAGGTAAAGGTCTTATTTTCCGGATCCGCTTCCAAAATCGCGACGGGATGGCAGGAAATGGCATTGCGGACTTTGATGTCCTTCAGTTCAGCATGGCGCCGGCCCAAGGCCTTATCGAGAGCCGTCGGATAGGCGCAGCTCATGCTGTAATCGACCCAGTCGCCGTCTTTTACGATTTTTACGGCCTCGTCGGCACTGCAGCATTTCGCTTTGTACTCGTCGTATACGTTCATAGTCTGTTACCTCTTTTCTTGGTATTGGGCGATGAGCTGGCGGAAAGCCGGGAAGGAGCGCTTGATCATATCCGCTTCGACGCAGTAGGAGACGCGTACGTAGCCCGGGCAGCCAAAGCTGTCAGCCGGTACAATGAGGAGGTTCAAAGCTTTCGCTTTGTCGGAGAAAGCTTGGCATCAGCTCGGGCGACTTAACGAAGAGATAGAAAGCACCGCTCGGATAGACGCAGTCATAACCCATTTCTTTGAGTCCATTATATAACAATTTACGGTTTTCATCATAGACATTCATGTCCGACGTCTGGCCCATGCATTTCAATATGACATCCTGGAAGAGATGAGGTGCGCAGACGAAGCCCATGGACCGGCCGGCACCGCAGACAGCCGTATAGACTTCTGCCGCTTTTTCAGCGCTGGGCGGAACCAGGATGTAGCCGATACGTTCGCCCGGAAGGCTGAGGGATTTACTGTAGGAATAGCAGACGATCGTATTCTTATAGATATGGGGAACGTAGAGAATCGGGAGTCCGTCATAGATGATTTCACGGTACGGTTCATCGGCGATGAGGTAAATCGCGTGGCCGATTTCTTCCGACTTCTTGGTGAGCAGAGCGTTGACTTTTTCAAAAGTTTCTTTCGAATAGACGACGCCTGACGGATTGTTCGGCGAATTGACGATGATGGCCCGGGTGTTCGGCGTAATCGCCTTTTCAAGAGCTTCCATGGGGATCTGGAAGTGTTCCGTATCAGGCGGAACGACGACGGCCTTGGCACCGGCATTGGCGATGAATACCGTATATTCCGGGAAGAAGGGCGCAATGACAATGACTTCATTCGTCAGGTCCTTCGACGAGAGCCTTTAAGCTGACCGTAAGCGAGGCGGCTGCGCCGCAGGTCATGTAGAAATTCGAGGCTTCAACGCCGGCCTGATAGGTCTTATTCATGTACTCAGCCAAGCCCTGACGGACGCTGAGGTCGCCCGATGCTGCCGTATAACCATGGATGGCTGCCGATTCACGGGTCGCCAGAATATCTTCGATTGCTTCTTTGATACAAGCCGGGGCCGGAACGGTCGGATTGCCGATACTGAAGTCGAAAACCTTATCCTTGCCGACGATTTTACACTGTTCCTGACCATACGCGAAGAGTTCGCGGATGACCGAACTTTGAGAACCTAAACGGTACATTTCTTGGGAAGCCATAAGAGTCACTCCTTTATAAATGGAAGGTTACAATAACGAAATAAGCGGTGAAATGAGGAGAATGAAGCCCATCAATACGATGGGAACCAACCGCCACGTGCGGTATTTTTTAAAGACATCCAGTTTCATGACCAGGTATGCCGGCAGGAAACAGGCGATGATACCGATGAGCCGCCTAAAATCGGGGTAAATTTCAAAATCGGCGCATTGAGGACGATGACGCCCCAGCAGAGGATGATACAGCACAAGCTGGTAGCATAGGTAATGGCCTTTTTCGGAATGGCATCGGCATTCATGAATCGGTTCAAAAGATTCAGGACGATCCCCGTACAGGCATCGCGGAAGCTGAGGAACATGGCAAAGAAGGCGGTGACCACGGCGAAGATGTTCAAAATCAAATTCAAGACCTTGATCAGGGCGCCGTCCATGTTCTGCGCTGCCAGGGCCAGGGCGGAAATATTGGCCGTATAGGCGACGACAGCCTGGTCATGATCGATAGCCAGATTGAAGGAAATGGTGTAGAAAACGACCAATCCGACTAAGAATAAGTACGCCCTGTTATAGACTCGCATAGCCCGATAATGAGCGACGACTTTATTGTCCGTTTTCGAGCGGAAATAAATGACCACTGGCCCGAGGGCTACGAAGAATTCAATCGACATGGCGATGAAGGGCAGCATGATGATGAAGTTTTTAATGACGTACCAGGCATCGGTCGGAATGAGGACATTGGCCAGATCCCAGTGAGAAATCATGATGATGCCAAGGGCAGCGATGACCAGAGCCTTGGTGAAAACCATGCCCGACGATATCTTCATGAGCAGCTTTTCCCCTTGGGACGCAATGAGGACCAAGAAGGAAATGAGGCCTACGCCGTAAAACATATTTTCAACCAAAGGCGTATCCGTGACGCCGAAGGTCATTAAGAACGACGAGCTGTCATTCGTCAATGCCGTAGAGTACAAAAACAAGAGAATCGTCGTAAAAACGAAGTATAGAGCACCCAGGAAGAAACCCCAATTTTTCCCAAGATAACCAGAAATGATACCGGCAAAATCCTCACACTGAGGCGCTTCGGCCAAGACGTTCAAATACAATTTCTGATGAGCATAGGCAATCGGATAGCCGACGAGGGCGACGAGAGCAAAAATAAGCAAACCGGATAACCCGACTTGGATGGGCAGAAAAACGATTCCCGCCCCTAAAGACATGCCAACACACAGGATGACCCAACCTAAATCAATGCCGCTGAATTTTGTTTCTGCTTTCCATTCGTCGACGGTGATGCCCGCAGCCTGTGCATACATTTCATACGATTGACCAAATAAACGCGAACGAAGAGATGCTTCTGGTACTTTTGTCGTGGGTTGCATGGTATTTCTTCCTCCTTGGGTGCAAAAAATGCCAGGCAAATCATTTCATGCCTGGCATTTTCCTCTAGCACACACTCTATTATACAGCGGCCATACCGGCATCGAAAGCCTTTAAGTTAATATCGACAAAAGCAGGTTTCACGATCTTAGCAATAATCGCTTTCCAATCGATATTATGCAGTCCCAAGGACTCGATGAGAGCACCTAAGAGGACGACGTTGGCGCTTTTTGGATTCCCGAGGTCCGTCGCAATCTTCGTTGCATCGACAATGGTAATCGGTACGCGTTTTTGTAATTCTTCTAAGATTCCTTCCGGATACGAACAGGCACCGGACAGGATCGGCAAGGACGGAATCTGCATCTTATTGACGACCATCTTGCCGTCTTTTTTGAGGAACTTGGCATAGCGGGCCGCTTCCATTTCTTCGAAGGAAATGAGGATATCCGCCGAGCCTTCACCGATAATCGGCGAATAAACTTTTTCACCGAAGCGGACCTGGGTGCTGACGCTGCCGCCGCGCTGGCTCATGCCGTGAACTTCGGACATTTTGACATCGTAACCGTTTTCAATGAGGCCGATGGTTAAAATCTTACTGGCTAATATAGTACCCTGACCGCCGACACCGACGAAGAGTACGCTCTTTACGTCTGACATATTATTTTTCCCCCTTCTTGTAAATAGCATGAACCGGGCAGACCTGCATGCAAACCGTACAACCGACGCAGTCCGTTTGAGAAATGCCGGACTTCTTGGCTTCATTGTCAAAGCGCAGAGCCGGGCAGCCTGTGGTCAGGCACTTCTTGCAGCCGATGCAGATATCCGTATCTACGTCGCACGGCGTCATATCGAGGTCAAATTCTTCTTTATCTTCTTTGGAGAATTTCTTGAGGACGCAGGGCCACTTGGTAATGATGACCGACGGTTCGGTTTCATTGGCATAAGCCAGTCGAGGGTTTCTTTCATGACTTTGAGGTCCAGGGGATTGACCGTGCGGACGTTCTTAATACCCAAAGCTTTGACGACCGTTTCAATGTCGATGAGCGTCGTCGGATCGCCTTTGATATTATAACCGGTCCCCGGGTTTTCCTGATGGCCGGTCATGCCCGTAATGCGGTTGTCCAAGATGACGCAGATCGTATTGGATCCGTTGTAGGCAACTTCGGTCAGGGAGTTGATGCCCGTATGGAAGAAGGTCGAGTCGCCCATACAGCCGACGACGCGTTTCTTCTGATCGCTGAGTTCAAAACCGTGGCTGAAGCCGTGGCCGACGGAGAAAGCACTGCCCATGCAGACCGCCAAGTCTTTGGCATTGAGCGGAGCGGCGCCGCCTAAGGCGTAACAGCCGATATCGCCGATCATGACCGTATCTTTCCGTTTGCCCAGTTCGTAGAAGAAGCCGCGGTGCGGACAGCCTGCGCAGAGAGCCGGCGGACGGGGAACGAACAAGGTATCAGGAACTTCGATGCCTTCAGCTTTTTCTTTCAAAATGCCGGCAGCGACGATGTTCGGATTGAGTTCGTCGATCTTGGGGATGACATCCTTGCCGTGACAGGGAATGCCGGCCTGGCGAATCTGTTCTTCCATGAAGGGATCGAGTTCTTCGACGACGTACAGTTCATCGACGGAATCGGCAAAGGCTTTGATCTTCTTCAGCGGCAAGGGATAGGTAAAGCCGAGTTTCAAGTACGAAGCCTTGTCACCCAAAGCATCTTTGGCATACATGTAAGCCGAACCGGCCGAGATGATACCGATCTTGGTGTCGTGCATTTCGACGACGTTGAAGGGACATTCTTCAGCATATTCTTTTAATTTCTGTTCCCGTTCTTCGACGACGTAGCGGCGCTGTTTGGAAATGGCCGGTACGGCATCCATCTTTTCACGCTGTTTCTTGTAGGGAACAGCCGGCACGTTCACACGTTCACTTTCTTCGACAAGGCTCTTCGAATGACAGACGCGGGTCGTCATGCGGAGCATGATGGGTACGCCGTACTCTTCGCTGACGCGATAAGCTTCTTTGGTCATGTCGATGCATTCCTGCGAATCGGACGGTTCGAACATGGCGATTTTAGCGAATTTAGCGTAGTTGCGGTTATCCTGTTCATTCTGCGACGAATGCATGCCCGGATCGTCAGCCGATACGAAGGCGAAGCCGCCGTTCATGCCTAAGTAGGAGAACGTAAACAGCGGGTCAGCTGCTACGTTGACACCGACCATCTTCATGGCCGCAAAG